>Ga0114931_10001186_pt1 | contig 33183 bp, 34 predicted proteins | sample 2SBtaG_FD_89579 | JGI IMG/M metagenome (GOLD analysis project Ga0114931, IMG submission 89579) | Deep subsurface microbial communities from Kolumbo volcano to uncover new lineages of life (NeLLi) - 2SBTROV14_V59a metaG | ecosystem: Environmental > Aquatic > Marine > Volcanic | place: Kolumbo...
CACAATCGATTGATTTAACGGTATTTTTCTATCACCTTAAAGGCTAATTTCCTGTAAAAGCGCACGAAAATCCGCCTTTGGCGCCTGGCATAAAGTTCGATATGAGTTCACGAAGGGGAGCCATCCATCCTGCATTCTTTTTTTCGATCAACAGCTTAGGGACAGCATCAGTCCCAGTTTTTGAAACCTCGATTTCGAGTGGGACATTTTCTTCAAGTTTTTCCGCTCCAGTCCAAAGCGCCATGGCGGCATCGGCGAGCTTTGCTCGGTCGCGTTCGCGTGCGTAATGCTCAAGGACCTGAATGGAGTTGTGGCCGGTGATGGCTGACGCCTGCGCCGCGCTACAGCCTGCCTCTAGTAACATCACGGTCGCCGCCTTTCGCAGCCCATGAGCTGAACAATGCGGAAGTCCCGCCTCAACACACCACTGCTTGAAACGATTTCCGAAGCTCTCGCGTCTACTCCATGGCTCACCGTTCTGTTTCGTCAAAAACGTCAGCCCCGACGACGGCGTGGCTTCGATACTTGCGGCAAGGTTCGGATGCACCGGAATAGAAAGCTGTTTGGCTTTGCGCCCGTTCGTCTTAGACGGCGAAAAAATGATCCTTCCGTCCCGTAAGTGCTGGCGGCCAAGCCTAAAGGCGTCGCCACGACGTACGCCAGTGTAGAGCATTAAATCAAAGGCAAGCCGCTGTTGTGTGCCGACAGGAAACCTCGCCTCATAACGAGCTAGTTCTTCCGGTGACCATGTATGATATCCGTCACCGGATGTTTTCAATAATTGAACATCGCGCGCCGGGTTATTTTTCATGTAGCCAAATTCAACACCGAACTTAAAAAGCACTCTAAGTGTCTTAACGAGATTATTCGCGGCATGAGGCTTCTCAGCGCGCTTGTCGCGCATCTCGCGAACGTGCTTAGGCTCGATTTTACGCACTGGAAGCGTGCCAACTTTTTCTCTCAACGGATCGAGCGTTAGCCGCCTGCGATATCGAGTGTCTGAGTTCAATTGGCGAAAATCGGCAGACCCATAGTAGTCGACGCATAGCCGATCAAACGTTCCCGCAGCAGGCATTTTACCGCGATATTCTGGCTTCTCGCGCGGCTTTAGCGTTCCCTCAACAGCGGCTTGATAGTCAGCCCAAAAATCCTTCTCAAACAACGGGCCACGCAGACGAACTTTCTTTTCACTCGGCTTTCTAAAGTAGATGCGGGGGTTACCTCGCCGGTCGTAATCGACAACGACGTACTTCGGTTTTTTTACGCGACCGCGCGATCCCATGGGTTGTCTCCGTCTTGTTCTTCGCCATCACTCGGTAGCGCGTCGAAATGTTGATCCAACTCCCTAAGGTCCCAGACTTTACGCGCGTCGATACGTCGAGGCTGTGGCATTCTACCATCCCGCACCATTTCGTCGAATTTTGAGACGCCGACGCCTATGTACGCTGCGGCTTCATGGCGCTTCAAACCGCGCGGAGCCAACGAGGACGGCAATATCTCTCTAGTCATTGCCCCCTCCCACGTCGGAGGGAGGGATTTTCTCCCCTAGAGAAACCTCCCTTTCCTCCTCATATTTGAGAAGGGAGGAAAAGGAGGAAAGGCTAATGGCGCGAAAATCCTCCCTCCTCACGTTAGCCTCCAGACGTAACCGCTATGGATCGCAATAAACCCGTCTCGTTCCAAAGCGTCGCGCGCATCTCTGAAGCCGCGCGCAATCGTATTTGCTTTCTCGCCAGCGCGCTTTCCTTCGTAACGTTCCCGCGCGTTCTCTAAAGTGGCCACAACTTTGATAGATGCCGGGAGCTTCAATTCCGGCGGCGTCGATAGGCGGGTTTCATCCTCTGCAAGAAGGTCTGTAATAACGTTCAATAGGCGGCGCTGTTCAGCCCCGCTTGGTCTCTTGGGCTCATCAACGGGTTTTCCGGTGAATTCCGCGAACGCGGCCGTTACCTCTTCGCCTCGATCATTAACGCCGACGGATACGATTTTAAGTTCGAAGGCTTCGCGCTTTCCTTGGCCGCCACCTTTCGTTTTTTTGACCTTAAATTCCCGCCCAGTGTCATCGCCCGAAATGCGAAGTATGCAATCCGCAAAGTTCTCAAAATCACCGGCACCAGCAATAGACGACGTATTATCTTTGGGCGGATGTGTGCAGACGATAACGGCGGCGTTGAGTTCTGCCTGAATGCGAGCGCAAGCCGCAACAAAACTTGAGGCGTCTTCGAAAGCATTTCGGTTGGCGCCAGGCATCGCCGCGCCCTGAGTATCTATAAAAATGGCCCCGGCGCCGATCTCACGCGCAATACGGATTACTTCGTCGGCTTAGTTGCGCCCGCGCCATAACGATAGCGGTGACGGCGAAAATGCTATGGGCGCGCCGCCGACAGCCTTTCGAACGCCAATAAGCCGGTTGCGGATATCGCGTTCTCCGCGTTCAGGCGCGAGATAAAGGACCTTTGTTTTTTCCGTCTGAAAGCCAGCGAACAATTGTCCGTTCTCGATGGCGTGTGCCATCGTCACAGCAACGGCGCTTTTTCCGGCATTGCTTGCCCCGGAGATAAAGCAGAGCCCGCCTCGAAAAAATAAATCGCCAACAACTCCACAATCAAGAACCGGGGCGAGGTTATCGTCGGCGATCATCAGCCGAAGCGAATGTGACGGGCGCGGCGTCTTTGTTTGCGAAGCGGACGGAAAATCTATCGTCTTTCCATGCTTAGAAAAATGATCTTCGGGAGCGGAAAAACCGTCAGGAGGCATCATTCCAATCTCCTTGAAATGGAACGACAATCCGCACTTCGCGGCCGGCATCTGACCAACGGCGCGCGCAGTCTTCGGCAGCCTTCAGGCCTGCGTCATCAGCATCCGCAAAAATCGTTAGTGTCTCGACGCCGCCTAAAACTGGAAACCTGCGTATTCCGCCAGCGGATAACGCCGCCCAGATCGGAGCCCATCCAGCGGATAAGACCGAAAGTGCACTCTCAAGCCCCTCGGCGATACCGAGCCCGAAAGATACATCCGCATCATTCGATAGCTTCACCACGCCGTCCCGCGCAGCGCCAAGCATCATCTTTTCACCGTCTCGCCCGCTTCCATCGGGTTTAAGGAAAGTTCGGTGAACGCCCTGCGGTTCGTCGGTACGGATATTACGTATGAGCGCTAACATCGCTGGCGCACGCCCGTTCCGGCGCGGGCAATTGCCATGGAAACAAAGGTCCGCACTTAAAGGTGCCGTTAAACGGCGCACTTTTCTAAGATAACCCTCCGCAAGGGTGTTATTAACGGATTGCGCCTCGTTAAATAGCCGAAGGGCGGAGTTAACTCGGTCGTTATCCTTAGCCTTCTCTTGGGATCTAGTTCGGGCAGGCAAACATCGGCGAACTGTCCCGTCGACAATGCTACCGCCCTCGCCCAGTTCGTGATCGAACCAGAGCCCAGATCGCAAATTTACCGATAGGCTACCGCGCCGCCCGAAGCGCAGTTCGGAAGAAGTCGAGAGCTTCCCGTTTGGTTTTCCAAACCGATCACACGCGTCGGAGAATATGTCAGCGCCTAACGAGATCATCCAAAACTTGACTTTCTGCGGCAACAACCGCATACCCAATTCAGGGTTAACCCCTAATGCAGTATAGCTATCCCTGATTGAGGCAGGGTGTCAACAGAAAGTGCTAAAGATGATTAGTTGGCGCGAGCATCAATACACACTGCGCGAAGCGGCGCTTGCCGTTCAAATGCCGCTAAAGACGTTGCGCAATTGGATTGATCGGGACGAGGTTACGCTAGAAGGCTTGCGCGATGACGACGGCGTTTGGCGCCTGATGTCATTTGAAGAAGTAGTGCGCTTGCGGATGGCTCGCGTAATGAACGTTCAGGGTATTAAGATCGCAGAAGCTTGGCGACTTTCAGAGGCAATACTTTCTGGTTTCTTTGAAAACCTCAACGAAGGTGACACCGCACTCACAATCGCGCGCTTAACACATGTCTCATTGCCTGACCCTTACGATAGCGAAGGGCTGGTGTCGGCGAACTTCCGCCTTGCCTGGATTAGCGATGACCTAAAAGCAGGAATTCTTATCCCCGATATTCATATCGTGATTAACATCAAGCAAACCCTAGCTTATCTCACACAACAACTTGACGAGGACTTCCAAGAGCCCAACCAGTCGAAAGACTAGCAATTGAGTTCCAGCGTCGTGAGACGCCGGCCCTCCCATAGAAGGAAAATTTGATGTCACTTCGCGAACTGCTCGAAAAGAGGGACCGTCTGTCTTCGGACGTTCGGTCCCTCATTAACCTCTCAGTTTCTATCTCCACAACTAGACCTATTGGGAACGGCATCACCTTGAACTCAACGGAGAGTTCAAAATGCGCATAAAATCTCACCCCGGATCCGACCTCGCCCTTGTTGCAACCGCGCTAGCAAACTGCGAGGGCAGCCAGGAACATGCGGCCCTGAGCCTTGAAAAACAGTTCGGAGCGGATAGCGCAGCGGCACGTTTGGCACGCGTGATGGGCGCGAAAGCGGCTGTGCTGCCGTCGACGACGTTTGATGCCGATTGGGGCGGCGCAATCGCACAGCCGCCATTCGGCGAATTCGTCGATGCCGTTCGAGAGCAATCGATTATCGGGCGTCTAAATCCATTGCCTGCACCTCTGAATTCAAAGGCCGCCTCTTTAACGACGGCGATTGGTGCGGATTGGCGCGAGCAGGCTAAACCGATAACGGTTCGAAAAGGTGTAATCTCTTCCGAGACGCTCGACCCATTAGGCATCGCCTGCCTTGTCATCCTTTCGACCGAGCTTGTCAAAACAAGTAATCCAGACGCTATCGAAATCGTTCGGCGCCGGCTGATCGCAGCGGCGGCTGATGCAATTGATGCGGCGTTTATCGACCCCGTTAATGCGGGAACGGCGAATGTAAAGCCAGCTAGCGTCTTAAATGCGCCGACAGCCATTACCTCGACTGGCGACGCAAATGATGACCTTCAAGCTCTTATCGATGACTTCGAGGGTGACCTCGATCGCGCATCTTTTGTAGCTCATCCAAAAACCTACGCTTCGATGAATGGGAGTCTTTACCCAAATGTAGGCATTCGAAGCGGGAACTTGCTTAATGCGCCAGCTATTGCTTCGAGAAGCTGTCCTACTGGCGTCATAGCATTGCTCGACGCAGACGCGATCGCAGTGGCCATGGGTGCGCCTCTAGTCGAAGCGAGCGATCAAGGAACGGTCAACATGGCAGATGACGCCAGCGACCCCGGTCAAGCGGTGAGCATGTGGCAAGCATCGTTGACCGCGATCCGTCTAATCCAAAACGCAAACTGGTCCGCCGTCAGAGCCGGAAGCGCTTCATATATTAGCGGTGCCGCTTACTAAGTTTGATTAACAGAATGCGTCCCTGATGCCGCGCAGGGACGTCGCGGGCGGCGGGCGGAGATGCCGCGTCGGGCTAATCACTCCGCCCGCCAATTCGCAGAAAGGAACATAGGATGGCTATGAGCCGGGAATGGATAAAGGCGCTTGGCAGCGAAACCCGAAGAGCGATTGAAGAGCACCTAAAGCCGATCAACGCTCGTATCGAGGATCTCGAAAGACAGCTCACCCTCCAGCAAGAAAAGCTTGAGAAAGCAAAGCTGCAGATTGATCAGTTGCGAACGAGGCGCAGCTAATTGGAACGGGGGGGGTATCTTCCTGCATAAGCGGAGGGCCTCCATACCGGTGGGTGAACCTTTTCGTTACTAAACAACTCCCCGGTTCGTCCCGCGCGAGAGGCAATTATGAAACGAGGCAGAAAATCAGCCGCTGAACTTTCCATTGTCACACCAGACGAACCGGAAACCGTTCGCGATTGGACGCCGCCCGAACCGCCTGTGCATTTGTCTGCAAGCGCCTCGGCATGGTGGCGCGAGGTGACGGCCGAATACGTCTTGGAACCGCACCACTTGCGACTGCTGCAATCGGCCTGCGAATGCTGGGACCGCGCTCAGGAAGCTCGATCCGCGCTCGCTGCGCATGGCGCTCTTACTTACACCGACGAGCGCGGGAAGATCAGCGCGCACCCTTGCGTACAAATCGAGCGAGATAACCGGACCTTATTCGCACGGCTTCTGCGCGAACTTTATCTAGACGCGGCAGGACCAAACCAAGCTGTGCGCCTCCCCGCGCTCAACAGCAACAGGGGTTGACTATGCCACGAAAACGCCGCTTGCCGAAGCGCCGCACCCGGATAAACGCCCTAGCGATTGCTGCCTTTGCCGCAGGCGACGAACCGGCGTTGCGCCGGGCGCTAGAACTGCGCCCGTGGGAAGTCTCGCCGCTCGATGTCGATGATGGGCCGTCGCCTTGGCCTGATGGAAGCGCTGGCGCGGTCGGCTGGAAGCAAGCTCAAGAACTGCGGCGGGTCATTGAGGCCGCGATCGCCGACAGCAAGACGTAGATGATACTTACAACCGCAGCATGCCAGCATTGCCATGCTGCCAAGGTCCTTCTTTTCGACCAAAGAGCTTGCGCTGCGTCGACCATTTCAGTCCGCCTTGTTCAAAGAACATCGCCGGTTCCGACCCATAAAACAGAAACTTGATCTCGGTATCGAACGGTCGCTTGATCCTCAAACTGGACTTTAGCGTTTGTAGCGCTTCCAAAATTGTCGCTTCTGTCGCCTAGTAAATTTTGAACCAGTTACGCTTATGGGTATCCGCTTCCGTCCTATGGTCCTGCCATTTAAAGTTACACGCAGGTCCATAAAATGCCTGCCGTAATAAGCGGTATGCTCTTTGGCAACCGTATCTGTTCCGGCAAAATGACCCAAGTCATGTACGCTTTCAGCGTCGCTCCCTTCGTTCCGCACAGTCCATTGCAAATTAGAACCCATCGGTAAATCGTTTGCGTTTACCAATGTAAACGTTACATCGTAGTCCTTAAGAAGTGCGTAAATTGCATTACGCCCATTGATGGAGTTGCCTCCTCCTTGGGGTTTGGCTTCGACTATGATGTCCGGTTCAAATTCAATCGGAACTGGTAATCCAGACTCATATAATGCGCTGTCTTTTGCCAACTCTTTTTCGTCAGGGCGTGGAAAGAAATGCTCAAAAGCTTCTTCCCAAATCTCCGATGCGTCAATGTGAGTGGCCGCTTGTAACGCCCGATCACATACAGACTCTAACTCTCGAACTTTATCCAGAAACCGATTAGCAGAGTCATTGGACAATCTATTGAGATTTTCGTTTTGATTTGCAGGGTTGGGAATACTAAAACTTCGTTCCAGTTTTTCGGCTACTAACCCGACAACGTGGGAAAATCGTTCGTCGTCGCCTGTACAGTCACTAAACCCTGATTTCGCGCTAGCGTTGGCAACTAAAATTGTGAGAGCAACAGATGATAATCTGTGTTCGTCAGAAATCTTGAGCTGAGCCCATATTTTCAAATAGCGTACTAATCGACGAACCTTGTCACGTTTGCTGTCGTCAAATCTATTTTTAAATGACAAGTAGATAGCTTTAGGATCACTTTCTTCCCATTCGTCGTCTTCATTTGTCAGACGCCTCTCATCGTCATCTAGATCTAGGTGATAAACCGGCACATCTATGTGGAATGCGTCGTCAAAATGGAGTCTGTTACATTTCTGCTTAGGCGGATCATCAACACCCGAAACTTCATTGTCCTGGCATTCTGCGTATTTTATGGCGGCTTGTTGCGCCATCGCTTTCAATTCTTTTGGCGAAAATTCGCCGTCCGCTGCCGCTCCTTTCCAGTTGAAGTAAATCCCAAGATCGATGTCCATTTCCTGCCCAACTTGGCAAGGCCTGACCTGAGTTCCAAACTTATATGACCCTTGAAGCCACCACGTTATTATTAAGCCGGAGGTGCCAGACAATTCGTCTCTTAAGAACTCCGCTAAATGTCGCCAACGCTCCTGTTGAGCCGTGATTTGATCATCTGATGGCCGCACCCTTCGATGAAGAGTTTCTTTGCCGGTGTCTGATGAAAAAAATAGGCTTGCCGCTTTTCCCATATCCTTAATCCGCTCCCAACAATTCAATCTCACCTTCCATCGTATGAAATAGCTGGGGCACCGGTGCTTGATGGTTTCGGAAAACTTGTAGTTGCTCCGGTTTGAGTTCGCGTACAGAAGCCTCTGCCAATCCTTCCAAATCTCGCATGGCATAGTCGCCGGCCGTATCTAATGACAGTGTTTTGCATTGATCTGGCGATAACGTTTTATCTATTCGAATGTAATTATCGCCTAGCACGTGCTTCATCATTGCGTCGCAATTTATTTGTTGAGCGGCTATCGTTGTTTTGAGCAGTTTCGATCCGCTCATCCAATCCATCCAACCCATGTTTGGCGAGGTTGCATGAGAAAAAGAAAATTCCGACGTAGTAGTGCCAATACTCAACATTCGGATTTCTTCGAACGGTATATCTAAAAAATGGATTGCTTCATGCAGGGCAAGCTGGTCAGGCGAATTTGCATACAATCCCCCATCCGTGAATAGTTCATCCGAAATAGAATGGGCTGGAAAAAATGTTGGTGCCGCGGAGGTTGCCAATGCAACATCCGCTATATGCAAACGAAAATCTCGACGAAAACTTCCATGATGGGCTGTTTTAAAAACTTGTGGGCGACCCTTAGTAAGGTTTATCGCTGGGACCATAACCCGCTTTTTCAAATGTCCTACGCGGCGGTCCGCACCAATTAATTCGGTTATCGCCTCTTTTAATGGGGCGGCATCATACTTCGCGTTGCAAGTATTTTTCAGAAGTTCTAAAGCTTGCCCTGATTTTGACTGGGCGGGCTTTCTTGTCGAAAAGATTTTCGGCCCTTTTTCCTTGAACTTGGCTAATATTTCCGCTGGCGAGGCACCGTTGGCCAGCCCAAGCCCAATAATTCCCCCAATAGACGTGCCTGCAATTAGATCGAATCTATCTGAAATAGCGCCCCCCAATTCGGCCTCGAGGCGAGTTAATACGGCCGCGGAATACAGACCCAGAAAGCCACCGCCTGAAAGGGATAGAATTTGAAATGTCACGCGATAGGCATCCTCAGTTATTGCGAAAGTCCGCTTTGGCTTTTTCGGAAACTCTTAAAAACGCACCGATTCGCGACAGTGCACAACGTAGTTGGCTTATCGGATGTTCGCCTTTGTGCGCTTAAGGGCCATTTAGTGCGCCGATTATCAGACATAAGCCTTAGGCGGGATTTTAGGGCCTTTAAGCGATAAACTCTTTCCGGATTACGTGGGACTTGTGTTTCATAAGCCCTTGAAAAAGGACAGAGGGTTTTCGTGTCCCACTCCACGCTAGCCGTTGTTTTTACTTCTTCTTTTTCTCGGCAGTTCGGGGAGCCACTAAATTTCCGCAACATATTCAATGCGCTAGCGCGCTAACATTTCCACCCCATTTTTGCTTTCGAACTATCAGTGTGAGTGGGTCAATAGAACATTCGGCCCGGTGGCGGGCCGCCCGCGCGTCGATACGCTGAACGGCTCGAAGCACGCCAATATGAAGGAGCTGCGGTTTGACGCCGATGACGGCGTGTGACGGGCGGCATTCGCCTTCGATCCGAAACGCGAGGCCATCATTCTCGTGGCGGCGGACAAGTCAGGCGGAAGCGAAAAGAAATTTTACAAAAGACTGATCAAAACTGCGGATGACTGATTTGATGAGCATATGAAAGCATTGGAAAAGAACAAGGAGGGTTGATCCGATGGCCCGCACATTGAACGAAGTATTGAAATCGCTGCCCAAGGCGCGCCGAACAAAAGTCGAGGCGCGCGCCGCGGAACTCATCGCCGAGGAAGCCTCGCTGCAGGACTGCGCAAGGCCTTTGGCCTCACCCAAGTCACCATGGCGAAAAAGCTGAAAGTCGGCCAGGATACGGTCTCGCGCGTCGAGAAGCGCACCGACATGCTCCTATCGACCCTATCCGGCTATGTGGAGGCCATGGGCGGCGAACTAAACGTCGTCGCGGAATTTCCCGACCGCCCACCGGTTCGCCTGCAAATGCTGGAACCACTGAAGAAGCGCGCGGCGCCGGCGCAGCGCAAGGTGGCGAAAGCCAAGCGGGCGTGATTGAGAGCGAAGTTAGATCAGGGCAATTTGATTGATCTTATAAACCAAACGGATAGGTCTCCGGAACGCCCTCCAGTTCTTTGACGTCTAGCGGCGTGACGGCGCTTGTCGCATCGAACCAGATATACTCGTCAAATTGCCTGGCGAGATGAGCCTCAAAATAGTGACTAAACCGCTCCGTTTCCGGACGATAGACGACCCCAATGGCGCGTTCCAGTCGCGGCTTTGCGAGCGCTAGTCGCGTCTCCTGCGAAGAGTTTCGGCTCAACGGCAGAAGGAAAGTGGGCTTGTTGGTGAGATGGAAAATCCGTTCATAACTCTGCGCATGCGACGGCTGCACGGCTTTGACCTGCATCGGACCGTCCCAGTCGCTCGCCGCAGCGACAGTACCATGATCCGTACCAAAACCAATATTATAGGCGCGCTCGCCGAACTCGCGACGGACAAGCTCCCCGATATTGAACTCTCCGCGCGACGACATTTCAGTCGCGGACGCGTCCCCGATGTGAGAATTATGCGCCCAGACGACCGCCTTCGAGTCTGGCCCATAATGGTCAAGGAGAGATTTCAACGTTTCAAACATATGACTGTCGCGCAAATTCCACGATGCGCGTGAACCATAATACATAATGCGATAATAGCGCTCTGCGTTGGCGACAAGTTTGGCGTTCTGAACCGCATCAAGAAACGCGCCTTCACCGTCCCCGTTTATTCTCTCCCGTTGCTTGAGAAGATCGACAAGGACGCCAAGAACCGGCTTCTCGCACTCCCGATAACGTCCGGTGAACGCTGCATGACCATATGCAGCCGGATCCGTTTCCCATGGACTCAAGCAAGCGTAACGCCGGCGGGCATTGTCAACAAGCTCGGGCGCGAATTCGTCCAAATACTTGAGAACGGCGCGAATTGACGTATAAAGACTATACAGATCAAGACCGTGAAACCCGATCCGATCCTCCCGGCTTTTTTCCTTATTGAATTCGTGCAGCCAATCGACGAATCCGCGCACGTCTGTATTGCGCCACATCCAGGTAGGAAAACGCGCAAACGCGGTCCATGAGGATGGCGGCGCTTCCTTGTGGCACACATAGTGATCGATTTGCGCAGCGTCGGGCCAGTCGGCTTCAGCGGCGACAAAACGAAACCCTTTTTGCTCAATCAACGCACGCGTAATACGCTGGCGCATGCGATAGAATTCAGAAGTGCCATGACTGGCCTCGCCAAGCAGCACGATGCGCGCCTCTCCGATTCGCGCCAAAAGGGGCTGGAGATCCAACTCTTCAAGTCGTTCAAAATGTTCCGCCGCTCCAGAGACCAGACCGGGCAAGCCGTCGTCCAGCTTCGGACGGGTTTGCACAACGCGCGGCCGCCGATGCGGAAATTCGTCGGCTAATTCTGGCTCATCGAGTTCCCAGCCTTCTTTGCCGATCAGGGGAACAAACCGCACATCAGCAATGTCTTCTCGAACGAATTCGTCTTCCGAAACCCGCGTTATGCGCACAAGCTCCTGCGCGCGCGGGTCCCGACCGATTGGAATCACCATGCGCCCGCCAATGGCGAGCTGGTTCTTTAGAGCCTGCGGTATCGATGGCGCACCGGCGGAAACCAGAATCGCGCTGAAAGGCGCAGCCTCGGGCCAGCCGTGCGAACCATCCGCATGGCGGATGTGAACGTTTTCGATCCCGATCGATCTCAGCGTCTCTGCGCTTGTTATTGAGAGGCTTTCGATGCGCTCGATCGCGTAAACTTCCTGGCAGAGCTTCGCCAGCACCGCAGCGGCGTAACCGGAGCCCGATCCGATTTCGAGGACTTTCTCATCGCCCGTTAATACGAGCGCTTCCGCCATATAGGCGACTATATAGGGCTGCGATATTGTCTGGCCCTCGCCGATCGGCAGCGGCGCATCGGCGTAAGCATGATCACGATAAGCTTCGGGGACAAACGCTTCTCGCGGCACTTTTAACATCGCGTTCAAAACCGCTTCGTCGCGCACGCCGCGAGCATGGATATGATCTCTGACCATTCCACGGCGCTGTAGTGAAAAGTCCATGATTACTCCGTCACGGGCGGCTTGTGCAGTCGCGATTAATCCGGCGCCTCAAGGCATCCGTCTCCAAAATATTCGCTATCAGAATGAGCCGCGCATAAAATTGACTCTTATCAAGCCAAAAAACTGATCATTCAGAAGCGGCGCGCCTTGCATCATCGCCTAGGCGCGGAAGAATCTGAATCGACAGAAGATTTAGCATAAAAAGACATCATTCGAGCCACCGCCCAATGCTCTTATGTCCATAGAAACTGTCTCACGGGCGAGTTCCCTGCGCCAGCGACAACAGATTCATTCTGTCACGCTGATCAGTTGCACCGCCTAGCCTGTCGATTCGCGCCGGCTGAGGTTCGCCTCAACTTATTAACTCTAGGAGAGGATTTCTACGGGGCCGTTCACTTCCAATGACCCTAAGTTCCGGGCCGCCAAATTGGAGGAAGTTCTGAGGGCTCAGGTCCGGCTTAAAGTGTTGATCTTAGTCAATTCCTTACAGGACTGCGCAGCTAACGTGTTAAAGATAACCATCTCGGGCAGGTTTCGAGGGGCGGCGCTGGTTTCAATTTTTCCCTCACATATCGGCTTTCACATGTTCGGTTTGAATATACGCATGTTTCGCGTCTTCGACATCGACATAAAAATCGATATCAGCTGGGCGCTGATCGCGACCTTTATCGCCTGGGCGCTGGCGCAAGGCGTCTTCCCGCGACTTTATGAGGAGTTGAGCCCATTCGCCTACTGGCGGATGGCGCTGACCGCCATTATCGGGCTCGGCGTCTCGATCATCCTTCACGAGCTTGCGCACTCTCTTGTCGCCAAGGCGCTGGGCTTGCCGCTTAAGAGCATCACGCTATTCGTTTTCGGCGGTGTTGCGGAACTGGAAGCCGAACCAAAAAGCCCTCTGGCGGAATTCGTCATGGCGATTGCGGGGCCGCTGATGAGCGTTGCGCTCGCTTATCTCTTCGGCTGGAGTGCGGCGGCCGTAGGCCGCTATCGATGTGCTCTCAGCGTTGGCCAACGTTTTTAGGTATCTCTCTCTCATTAACTGGGTGCTGGCCGCGTTCAACATGCTACCCGCCTTGCCGCTCGATGGTGGACGCGCATTCCGGGCAATTGTCTAGGGCGTTATGGGAGACCTCGCCGCGGCGACGCGTATCGCCTCAAGGCTCGGCGTCGCCATCGCGGCGGCAATTATGGCGATCGGCGTCATCTGGGCTATCCTGGGACAGTTCGCCGCCGGAATATGGTGGGTGCTGATCGGGTTGTTTATGCGCTCGGCCGCCGCAAGCGCGGTTTATCAGGAATAGATGCTGCGTTCGTTCAAAGGCGCGCCGGTGCGCGAGTTCATGAGCGCCGATCCAGTGACAGTATCGCCGGATATAACCATACGCGCCTTGGTCGAGGATTATATTTATGAGTATCATTTCGATCTCTTCCCGGTTGTAAGCGGGACGGGGCTTGCCGGAGCGGTAGGTCTGAAGGAGACAAAGAATTCGCCGCGAAGCGCTTGAAACCTAACAAAAGTCGGCGATGTAATGATCCCTGTTTCAAACGAGAATACGATCGATGCAACCGCCGACGCCATGGACGCGCTCACAAAAATGCATAAATGCAAGCTTAGCCGTCTAATCGTGATTGAAAATGGTCGCCTTGCGGGCATGATTGCGCTTAAAGATCTGCTTGATCTTCTGGCGCTCGAAGGGCGTTGATCAATAGCGGGGCATTGGAGCGGCATGCTCAAAATCAAAAAGGTCGCCACTGATACGGAACCGGAAAACACCGCGTTCCTGTCAAGGCAATGCCGCGTTTATCGCGCCGAAGAGTTCCGGGCGCTGAAAAAAATAGAAATCTCCAGCGACGCTGCCGGTGAAAAACACAGCATTCTGGCCACGTTAGTGATTGCAGACGATCCGGCGATTGTCGGCCCTGACGAGTTGGGCCTGGGAGAACAGGCGTATCGGCGCCTCCATCTGCCGGAAGGCGCACCCATTTGCATTTCGCAGGCGCAGCCGCCGAAAAGTCTTGACGCCGTGCGTCGGAAGATCACCGGAGAGGTGATGACCGCCAATGAAATCGATGCAATCATCGCCGATATCGCAACGCACCGCTATTCTCCGATGGAAATAGCGGCGTTTCTGGTTGCATCGGCGAGTTTCACGACAACAGCCGAACTGTTGGCGACTACAAGAGCCATGGCGAAAACTGGCGCGCAATTGAAGTGGGATGCGCCGCTGATCGTCGACAAACACTGTATCGGCGGGATACCGGGAAATCGAACCTCTATGATCGTTACGCCCATAGTGGCGGCCCATGGCCTTAGCATGCCGAAAACTTCTTCACGCGCGATCACTTCGCCGAGCGGCACCGCCGATACAATGGAAGTGCTCGCGAATGTTTCGCTATCCATCGCTAAAATGCGCCAGGTCATCCAGAAAGAAAACGCCTGCCTGGTCTGGGGCGGCCATGTCAATCTGTCGCCCGCTGACGACGTACTCATCGCAGTGGAGCGTCCACTCGCCATCGACATGCGTGAACAGATGGTGGCGTCCATTCTCTCTAAGAAGCTCGCGGCCGGCTCCACTCACATTGTGCTCGATATTCCCGTTGGGCCGACCGCCAAGGTGCGTACGCAAGGTGAAGCCATACGGTTGCGCAAGTTAATGGAATATGTGAGCGGTGAAATCGGCCTTGTGATCGATGTCGTCTTCACAGACGGCGCGCAACCCGTCGGACGCGGCGTCGGGCCGGCGCTTGAAGCGCGCGATGTCATGGCGGTTTTGAAAAACGCGCCGGAAGCGCCGACGGATTTGAAAGCCAGGTCGTTGCTGTTAGCGGGACATGTTCTCGATTTCGATCCAGCCCTCCGCGGCGGCGGCGGGCGCGGGCGAGCGCAGGAACTGCTTGATTCCGGCGAAGCGCTCGCCGCCATGGAGCGAATCATTGACGCGCAAGGACGCGCGAACGGAAATATATGTCCGGGCGAACTTACGGCGGAAATTGTTGCGCCGCGCGCCGGCCATGTCACTGCTATGAATTGTTTTCGGATCGCTCGGATTGCAAGACTTGCTGGCGCGCCCATGGATAAGGGAGCGGGACTTGACCTTTTCAAAAAGGTTGGCGACCCCGTCGAAAAAGGCGAGGCTCTTTATCGAATCCATTCATGCTTTGCGTCAGATTTTAATTTTGCAAAAGCGATGGCGGCGGAGGATGCCGGCCTCTACATAGATTCCTCGCCAGTTCGTGAAAGCGTAAGCGCGTGACCGGCTTATTGATTGCAGCGATGCCCGGCGAAAACGCGCCCGCGACGCGTCTTGCCGCCGCAATGAATACGCCAATGCAGGAGGTCGCCGTTCATCGCTTTCCGGATGGCGAAAGCCGCGTTCGCGCAATCTCGGCCGCGAAAACCACAATCATCTATTGCTCTCTCGATCGGCCGAATGAAAAACTTGTTGAACTGGCGCTCGCCGCCTCGGCGCTTCGCGACCTCGGCGCAGAGCGGCTTGTTCTTGCGGCGCCTTATCTTTGTTACATGCGGCAAGATGCTGCCTTTGAAAAAGGCGAAGCGGTTTCCCAGCGCACCATCGGCCGAATGCTGTCGAACTGGTTTGATTGTATCGTGACGATAGAGCCGCACTTGCATCGGGTTCGCTCGCTTCACGAGGTGTTTCCCAATACGGAAACAACCGCGATTTCCGCAGCGCCCCTGCTCGGTCAGCTGATTAAAAAGATCTGCAGCGACGTTGCCTCGGCTCTGATCGTCGGTCCCGATCTTGAATCCCAAAAATGGGCTAAGGCTGTAGCATTTGAACTCGGAGCATCCTGCGTAGTTCTGAAAAAAACACGCAAGGGTGATAAATCCGTTTCTGTCAGTTTGAGCGATAATGCGATTGTCGCCGGTAAGCGCGTCTATCTCGTCGACGACGTCGCTTCCACCGGCGAAACGCTTGCCGCCGCGGCGCTTCTTATAAAGTCCAATGGCGCTCAAAGGATTGAAGCGCTCATTGTGCACGCGCTCTTTGACGAGACTGCCGATCGTCACATGCACAAAGCGGGACTTTCGCACCTTTGGTCCACGGACAGCGTACGCCATCCGACAAACGCCATTGAAGTTGCGCCGCTCCTTGCCGACGCTTTATCGAAGGAGCAGCTCAATGAGCATACGCATTAAATTCTGCGGCGCGGCGAGAACGGTTACGGGTTCATGTTACTGGCTGCAGCACTATAAAGGCGCATTTCTCGTCGATTGCGGGATGTTCCAGGGATCGAAAACCTTAAAGGAACTAAACTACGGCGATTTTCCCTTTACCACCGGCGAAGTTGATTTTGTGCTGTTGACCCATGCGCATATTGATCACAGCGGATTGCTGCCAAAGCTGATGAGCAACGGTTTTCACGGCAAGGTCTTCGCGACGGAAGGAACAAAAGACCTTTTACGCTTCATGCTGCCCGACAGCGGCTATATTCATGAAATTGAGGTCGATTATCTCAATCGGCGCAACAAACAGCGGGGCCATCCGCCGGTAGCTCCCATCTACACAAACGAAGACGGTGAAATCGCCGCAGAGAAAATCACGCCTGTTGATTATCAGACCTGGGTCGAACCGGGCCCTGGCGTGCGCGCCCGCTTTTGGAACGCAGGTCATATTCTCGGCTCGGCCTCCATCGAATTGGAAATCGAGACCGGCGACAGCAAGCAGAGAATACAGCGGCTGTTATTTTCCGGCGATATCGGGCCAGACCACAAACTATTTCACCCCGACCCGGAAGCGCCTTCCAATCTTGATTACGTCATTTCTGAGGCGACCTATGGCGCCCGGCGGCGCATCGCAATTAAACCTCATGAACGCCGTGCAGAACTTGCCCGCATTATTACTGAAGCATTCAGCCGCGGCGGCGTTCTAGTCATGCCGGCGTTCAGCGTCGAGCGAACGCAGGAATTGCTGGCGGATTTGAGTATACTGATGAACGAGGGCGGCATAAAGGACCGACTCGTCTTTCTAGACTCGCCGCTCGCCATCAAAGCGACAGAAACATTCGCGGCGCATGCGGAAAGCCTTGAAGATGTCGGCGACGGCGGCGATCTATTCAAACATCCCTCTTTCCATTTCACGCGCACCGTTCAGGAAAGCAAGGCGATTAACAATTACGAGAATGGCGTGATTATCATCGCCGCGAGCGGTATGTGCGAGGCCGGTCGCATTCGCCACCATTTAAAACGCCGCTTATGGGACAGAAAGAACACCATCCTGCTCACCGGTTATCAAGCGCCGGGAACATTAGGCGCATTGCTTGAGGCCGGTAAAAAAGCCGTGCGTATCCAAGGCGAAGATATCCGCGTTCATGCGGAAATAAAATCAATCGATTTCTATTCTGGTCATGTGGACGCCGATGGTCTGGTCGCATGGGTGACGGCGCGGCGGCCCGTCAAACGCAGCGTCTTTCTCACCCATGGCGAAGACAAAGCGCTGAGCGCGCTGCGCGAGCGTCTGCTGAGCAATGGCTTTGACGCAAAAGGCGTTATGATACCCTGCCTTGATGAGGAGATCGACCTTGAGAGCGGCGCCATGCAGAAACCCGCCGGCCCGCGTCGTCTGCCGCCGGAGGCAGTCAGTGCGCCCGACTGGCATAATGACCTCGCCCAGCTGATGCTCAATATTCGCGAGGAACTCGATAAGGCGAGTGACGAGCGCTCAAGAAAGATCATACTGCGGCGCATTCGCCGGGCCTTGGAAGCGGACGAGTAATTCACGCTGGAGGCCAGATCGCGGCGGCGGTCAAATCATAATCTGCGCGCCTTCGCGGCGAATCGCCGGTCTTCGCGCATGTTGATCTGAGTCAATCAGAGAGACGATTTCAGCAGTATTCTCAATAAGGAAAGGAGCGCGCGCTCATGGAATTCAAAAGCATTCTCGTTCCCTTTCTGGACGCACAATCGGCTCGGCCCGCATTCGCGGCGGCAGCGCTGCTGGCCCGGAAGAGCAAGGGTCATATCTACTGCGTTCACATAAGGCAGCGTCCTGTCCCTCCAACCACAGTCATTTATCCTCTTGGGGGCGTTTATACAGAGTTCACGCAGGATCTTCAGGAAACGGAAAATAAACTCGCAAACGACCTCCAAAAATTGTTCACCGTGCTTTGCAATGAAGAAAGCGTCGGCACTAGCGCACCGACGGATCATTCAAGCGCGAAAGGCGTCACGGCGTCTTGGCGCGATGAGGAGAGCGACCTATTTTCAGCAATGCCGCCCTTGGCGATGATATGCGATCTTACAATTGTCGCCGTTGTGGGTGACCATGCTTCGCCTGTCACAACGATGCTCGCCGAAGAATTGCTATTCCAATCCGGCCGGCCTTTACTATTGTGTCCATCGGCGGGTTTGAAAGCTGCGCCTAAAAAGATTGTCGTCGCCTGGAACGGCCGTCAGGAAGCAGCGCGCGCCGTCGGCGCCGGACTCGGCCTATTGCGCAGTGCGGATGCTGTTAAGGTTTTGACGGTTCGCAAAGCCGAATCGCCCGCCGTCAACACGGATGACATCACCGTTTATCTGCGCCTCCATAATGTTGAAGCAATCCAAACCGAAATCGAACTTGCAGAAGGCGAAAACGAAACCGATAAACTTGACGAAGAAATCAGAGAGTTCGACGCCGATTTACTCGTGATGGGCGCTTATTCCCATAATCGCTGGCGCGAAGCTATCTTGGGCGGCTTTACCCGGCATGTCCTTAAAAGCGCAAATATCCCCGTCTTCATGAGTCAGTGAATCGCGACTTGATGCTTTGCATAATCTCTGGACTAAACGCTTAAGCCCTGCTCAGCCGCCGCCACGGCTTTCTTGACTGTAAGAAAACTGTCGGGATTAACGGAAATTGACGTAATTCCCCTTTTCACAAGAAAAGCTGCAAACTCAGGGTAGTCGCTCGGCGCCTGGCCGCAAATGCCGACAGGGGCGCCGGACTTGTTCGCTTTGTCGATTAGCATCGTGATCAGTTCTTTGACCGCCTCATTACGTTCATCAAAAAGCGGCCGCAGCAATGCGCTATCCCGGTCGACGCCGAGCGTCAGTTGCGTCAGGTCATTGGAGCCAATGGAAAAACCGTCAAAACGTTTGGCGAACTCTTCCGCCAGCAAAATATTCGAGGGTATTTCTGCCATGACATAGATTTCCAGACCGTCTTCACCCTGTTTGAGACCGTTGCACGCTATCTCCTCAAGTACCTGATCAGCCTCTCCAATGGTGCGGCAGAATGGGACCATCAGCTTGACGTTTGCAAACCCGATATCATGACGAACCCGCTTCATTGCTTTGCACTCCAGCGCAAATCCGTCGCGATAGGCATCATGGTAGTACCGGCTGGCACCGCGCCAGCCCAACATCGGGTTATCTTCTGACGGCTCGAATTGCGCGCCGCCTATCAGGCCTGCATACTCATTCGTCTTGAAATCGCTCAACCGGACGATCACCGGCGCCGGATAATGCGCCGCCGCGATCCTGGCGACACCCAAAGAAAGCTGATCGATAAAATAATCTTCCTTGGCTTCATAGCCGGCCGTCAACTGCTCGATTGTCCGGCGCGATGCCTCGTCTTTGAGCCGGTCAAAATGGGCAAGCGCCATGGGGTGAATCTTCACCAGATTGCTGATGATGAATTCAATGCGGGCAAGCCCCACGCCGTCGCTCGGCAGTCGCCACCAGCGATACGCCGCAGACGGATCGGCCGCATTGAGCATAATTTTTGTGCGGGTATTCGGGGTTTGAGAGATGTCGAGATCGATCGAGTCGAAATCCAATAACCCGTCATAGACAAAACCCGTTTCACCCTCAGCGCAAGAAACCGTCACGTTCTGACCGTCTTTTAGCAAGCTCGTCGCATTCTCAGCGCCGACAATCGCGGGTAATCCCAATTCGCGGCTGACAATGGCGGCGTGACTTGTCCTTCCGCCATGTTCGGTGATGATCGCTGCGGCTTTTTTCATGAGGGGAACCCAGTCCGGATCGGTCGTTTGTGTGACAAGCACCGCGCCGTCCTGAAAATTACTGATATTCGCAACATCGGAGATCTTGCATACGCTGCCGGCGGCGATCGCCTCGCCGATCGCGGAACCTTGCAGCAACGGGTCAGGCCGTTGCTTTAGCCGGTAGCTTCGGATCTGACCAGCAACCGCCCGTGCGTGCACCGTTTCCGGACGGGCCTGTACGATAAAAAGCTCGCCCGTTTCGCCGTCCTTGGCCCATTCCATATCCATTGGGCAGCCATAATGGTTTTCAATAGCGACGGCCCAGCGGGACAGCGTCAGAATTTCATCGGGCGACAGAACGAAGGAATGGCGTTCATCTTCCGTCGTCTCCACAAGGCGTAATGGCGACATTCCTGAATCTGCATAAATCATTTTTTCGGCTTTGGCGCCGCAGCGCGTGCGCACAATGGGATGTACGTACTCTTTGTCGAGCAAGGGCTTGAATATTTCAAACTCGTCAGGATCGACAACGCCCTGGACGACCGTCTCGCCAAGTCCCCATGCGCCGTTGATCAACACGACATTTGGAAAACCGCTATCTGTATCAATGGAAAACAAAACGCCCGACGAAGCCTTGTCGGAACGGACCATGCGCTGTACGCCCACTGACACAGCGATATCCGTCTGACTGAAGCCGTGACTACGGCGATAGCTGATCGCTCTATCGGTATAAAGAGAGGCGAAGCATTTCCTGCACGCCTCCAGTAGAGCCTTCTCGCCTTTGATGTTTAGAAACGTTTCCAACTGGCCGGCAAAGCTCGCTTCGGGCAGGTCTTCCGCCGTGGCGCTTGAACGCACCGCAAGGCTGAATTCCCCCTCCTCGTTTAGGGCAAATCGTCGGTAAGCCTCGCAAATGGCTAGCGCGACGTCTTCTGGCAGCGACGCACCGAGCATTTTCCCGCGGATGTTACGACCGACTTCTGAGAGCGCATCAGGGTTGGCGTCATATCGCTTCACTTCAACGGCGAGCAAAACTTCCAGGGCGTTCCTGGCGAGAAATGTTTTGTATGCTGCAGCCGTCACGGCGAAGCCGCCGGGAACCCGGACGCCGGCGCCGGCAAGCGCTCCGACCAGTTCGCCCAGAGAGGCGTTCTTGCCTCCGACGAGAGTCGACGTCCTTTCGCGATAAATTCGTAAACCATCGAATGTAGTCATCGTGTTTGTGTGGCATTTTTGCAGCGCCTCAAAGCGATTACCCGACATGGATGACGTCAAAGTGCGGACAATCTAACGCCAAGACCCACGCCAGTTCTTGATCTTTGTTAATCCGCCTCGTGTGATGAGCTAGCGAATTCCGGCTTCTCAGGAATTGCTGATTTAATCCGCAGCATTTCCCGTTGAATAATAAAAATCCAGGAATTAGCGGCAGCCAGAGCGAAAGACCGCGATAGACAAGCGTCGCCGTCAACGCATCCTCAACCGGAACGCCGAACACCGTCAAACTTGCGATCATCCCGGCTTCAAACGTGTCGAGCCCCATCGGAATCAATCCGATTGTCGCAGAAACGGAGCCAATCACAACGCCGACTAGGCAAATGCCATAGTCTACGGGCGCGCCGATCGCCAAGAAGGCGAAATTGACGGTGGCGCCGTCGATCATACGCACGATAAACTGGACTGTTGTCGCTTCGAAAAAGAGCCGCCGTTCGGACGCAATCTGATGCATCGCTTCCACGGCGAATGCGCTTGCTTTTGCCGCCCAAGGCGTTTTCTGAATCCAGCGCGGCGTCCGCCGGGGCCGAAATACGAAAGTAACAAAGCCGATCATGGCGATCAGGATATCATCGCTGAAAAAGCAGCGACGCTTTTGGCGAGCAACGGCGGCGTCCTGTCTGCGACGGCCAGCGCGAACAGACTAATCATGGTCGCCGCAAGAAACGCCGCAAAAAATGAAACAGTCGCAAATACAAAAACAGTGAATGCGGGTTTTTGCGCAACGCCGCGTTGCCCGAGCGCATGAAGAAAGAACACAGCGCCGGAAAGACCCCCTGACGGCAGCGCCTGGTCGGCAAACAGTTTCGCCAAGGATATGGGATAAAGCCGCAAAAAAGACAACGGCGCGTTAACTCGCGCAAGCACACGGCGCCATACATGAGCGACGCATGCGTAGGTGGTGAGTTGCGCCAGACCAGCTGCGAGAAACCATCGCGGTTCAAGTTTCGCCAGTTGCATGGCGAACCCGCTGATTTCGGAAGAATTAATGGCGACCAATGCGACAGCGGCAAGCGCAACTGCGCCAGCTAGCAGGAACGCAAGCCGACGACGCGCTGAACTTACTCTTCTCGGAGCGGGTCCTCGCGATGCAAGCGCTTTTGCTCCGTCTGCCTTTTCTTCGTTCATCAGCCTGCCCCTTGCGTCGATACGGGATTGCGGAACCGGGCGGCAATGATATCACCTCTCATTTCCGTCAGTGCACGCTGCACACGCGGACGGGCGACCAGCAATTTATACAATTCCGCGACGATAAGTATTGTTGCAGCGAGACCGATCATAGCGGCCCACTCGCGGAACCCGACTGCGGCGAGATCCAACAAGTTCTGGAAAAATGGTGTCTGCATAGCAGCGATGTGAACTGCTTGCGCGGCGATGACGCCCCAAATCAGAAACGGATTGTCACGCAACGGAACAGCCAAAAAGGACCGTGTTTCGGAACGGCAGTTTAGCGTATGAAAGTTGTTAAATGAAACGAGAAAGAGCAAAACGAGATTTCGCGCCGCCGCTTCATCATATCCTGCGTTCACATAGAGCCAGTAAAACAGCGCAAAACCGATTACGCTGATATAGCCGCCGACGATGAGACACTGTTCTATCATCTGACGGTTAAATATCGGCTCATTCGGCCGCCGCGGGCGACGTCGCATAATATCGGGCTCTTTACCTTCAAAGGCAAGCGCTACATCCTGAATGCCTTCCGTAACCAGATTGAGCCAGAGAATCTGAACTGGCGTGAGCGGAATTGGGAGACCGGTCGTTAGGGCAAGGGCGAATATCACAACTTCTGTTATCGCCGTGCTGATCAGCAACCAGACGATTTTGCGAATATTGTCATAAGATGCCCGGCCCTCCTCTATCCCCGCGACAATGGATGCGAAATTGTCATCCGTGATTATGAGATCGGAAGCGGCGCGGGCGACATCGGTTCCGCCTGCGCCCATAGCCACACCCACATGAGCTGCTTTCAGGGCGGGAGCATCATTGACCCCATCGCCTGTTATGGCCACAAAGTGGCCCTCATCCTGCAATTCGCGCACAATGAGAGTTTTTTGCTCCGGCTCAACCCGCGCATAGATGGTCGCATCATGAACGGCGTTGCGCAGCGCCTCACCTTCAAGACGCGCCATCGCCGCGCCTGTCAAAACCGTCTCAGCTGGCCAATTCAGGTCCAGCTGGCGCGCAATGGCCATCGCTGTTTCCGGATGGTCGCCGGTGATTATGCGTATGTCGAGACCAGCGGCCCGCGCCTTTGCAACCGCTTCCGGCGCTTCGCTGCGTAGGGGATCGACCAGACCGACGAATCCTAGAAACCGTAGATTTTGTAAGTCGGATTGTTTCAGCTCGCAATGACCGTCGTCAACAATTCCCCGCGCCACGGCGATCACCCGAAAGCCTTTCGAGGCAAGGCCATGCAATGCCCGGTCGAACTCCGCATTATCATCAAGCTCGCACATCGGCAGTACGGCTTCAGGCGCGCCTTTCACGGAAACAATGTAGCCGTCAGAATTCGCATGAAGAGCCGATGAAAATCCTTGCGCGGGCTCATACGGCAAGGATGCCTGGCCATCATAGGAATGCGAAAGGCTCTTAACTGAAATCCCAAGTTTTTCAGCAAGCACAAGAAATGCAATGTCCACAGCGTCACCGCGCGCCTCTACGACGCCGTCAATGATGTTGAGATCCGCTTCATTCGTAAGCGCACCGGCGACGGCGATCGCTTTTAACAACTCCTGCGCATTTTCATCGAGGTTCCCGCCTTCAAGCGGCGACGCGGCGCCTTCCAGCTCCAATCCTTCGCCCTCAAATTCAAACACTCTCCCTGCCGGCAGCACGATGCGTTTCGCCGTTAGCTGATTGGCGGTGAGGGTTCCTGTCTTATCGGTCGCGACAATCGTGCACGAGCCTAAGGCTTCGACTGCAGGAAGCCGCCGCACGATAACATTACGCCGTCCCATTCGTGAGGACGCAATGGCAAGTGCGACCGTAATAGCGACGGGCAATCCTTCAGGGATAGCGGAGATAGCAAGCGCAACCGTCAGCAGGAAAACGTCCGAGAGCGCGGCGCCTTGAAAATATTGTCCTGCGCCAAGCGCAATTGCGATCGCGACGATCACGACGCCAATCCGGTTTGAAAAACTCTCCATGCGGATCAGCAAAGGGGGACGCATGTCTCGCCCGCCCAACATTTTGGCGATGGCGCCGATTTCCGTATTCGCGCCGGTCGCACAGACAACGCCCGTTCCGCGTCCGGTGATGATCATTGTACCGGCGTGGACCATGTTGCGCCGGTCGCCCAGCGGCGTATCTTTGGGAAGAACGGTTTCACTGTTCTTGTCGATCGGCAGAGACTCGCCGGTCAGTAGAGACTCGTCGACTTTAAGGTCATGCGTCGCTGCGAGGCGTATGTCCGCCGGCACAATCGCTCCGGATTCCAAAGGAACGATATCGCCCGGAACGATCTCTCGGAGGTTGACATTGCATCGAATGCCGCCGCGAATGATGGTCGGGAACACGCGCAGCGTCTTCTTTAAAGACGCCGCGCTTGCTTCGGCGCGCCATTCCTGAAAGGCGCCGATCGTGACGTTGATCAACAAAACAGCGCAAATGAAGAACCCGTCCGTTCTTTCGCCAAGGCTAAAAGAGACAATCGCAGCGATAAGAAGAATGAAGGTAAGCGGGTTGTTGAGTTGCCTGACAACAACGCCGATCCTGGTCGGACGGCTGGTTTCGGGCAGCTCATTGGCGCCGTACTGTTCCAGCCGGCGGGCAGCCTCGGCCTCGCTCAGACCGCCCGAATGGGTCTGAAGCAACTTGAACGCTTGTTCGCCTGGCCGCGCATGACAGGATTGGGGCGAAATCGAATCCATTTGTCAAAATATCAAATAAGAGAGACAGCTGCATTTTACCGCCGTCAATAAGTCCCGCGAACAGTCGCTGCCTTGACGGGAGTCAATGACTGGACAATCCATGCCAATTAAGGACGCTATGGGGAAGGCCCGCATGCGCGCAATGATTCTTGAAAAATCCGGCGAACCCTTGGCGCTACGGGAAACGCCTCTCCCCTTACCGAGGGCCGGGGAAATGCGCATTAAAATCAAAACTTGCGGCGTTTGCCGCACCGACCTGCATATTGTCGATGGCGAACTGACGGATCCTAAGCTGCCACTAATACCCGGCCACGAAATCATCGGGGTCGTCGATGCGCTTGGTCCCGGCGTCAACGCTTTCGCCCCTGGCGACCGGGTCGGCGTGCCCTGGCTTGGCCATACCTGCGGCGCCTGCAAATATTGCGCACGGGGACAAGAGAATCTCTGCCTCGCGGCGGAATTCACAGGCTATACGCGCGACGGCGGTTTTGCCGAGTATGTCGTCGCCGACGCTCGTTTCTGCTTTCCGGTCCCAGATGCGTATTCGGACGAAACCGCCGCACCCCTAATGTGCGCCGGCCTGATCGGCTATCGCGCCTACCGTATGACCGGCGACGCCAAGCGGATTGGTTTATACGGCTTTGGCGCCGCGGCGCATATCATCGCTCAGGTCGCCATTCATCAGGACCGGCAGATATATGCATTTACGAAACCGAGAGATGAAAAAGGGCAAGCCTTCGCCCGCTCCGTCGGCGTAGTTTGGGCGGGCGGAAGCGACGAAGTCCCGCCCGAAAACCTTGACGCCGCCATTATCTTCGCACCGGTCGGCGCTCTTGTGCCGGCGGCGCTCCGCGCTGTCGATCAGGGCGGAACAGTGATTTGCGCCGGCATTCACATGAGCGATATTCCCTCTTTTCCGTATAGGGACTTATGGCGGGAACGAAAAATACAATCCGTCGCAAACCTCACGCGACAGGACGGGGAAGAATTTTTGAAAATCGCGCCCAATGCAAAAGTGAGGACCACGACCCATCCCTATCCTTTAGAGAAAGCAAATGAGGCGCTTGAGGATTTGCGCGCCGGGCGATTTGAAGGTGCAGCGGTTTTATTGATCGGGGATTAACCACGCTATTGCGGTTCCTGCTCAAGCGGGATGCGCTCGCCGCGCTTCCGGTATTCCGACCAGCCATCGGTTCGCCAGTATGGCGAGTTCAAAAACCAGTCCTGCATTGCGGCCGGAACAGAATCCAGAGTCAAAAGAAGGCGTTCTTCACTCGAAGCCGCAAATGCGGCAAGATCGGCGATATCCTGTCCGTCAAGCTCAATAACATAGCCGAGTTCGATGGATTGCAGCGCTGACATGGCGCTGGCGCCGCGCCACATGCGCGCGGAAAAGGCGAGCGGATCAACGCTCGCCTGGCTGAGAGGACGGTCAAGTTGCGGCGCCGCGGTCCCGCCCACATCGTTGACCTGATGGCAGATAACGCAGCCCGTGGTGATAAACAGAATTCTGCCGCGGCGCGGATTGACTTCGGGCATAACCACTTGGATCGGCGCGGGCGGCTTGCTGAGCGCTTCCCGACGCGCTGCTTCAATATCTTCCTGATGTGAAATAGCCTCACTGCTGTTTTGCTCGCCGGCGCATCCTGCAAGTACAAGCAACAGGACGGCGCACATTCTTTTCGCGTGCCCGCCTCTCGCAATGCTCGGTAAAACCGACCGCTCAAAGCTCATTGTTTCATATCACAGATTTCACACATTTAAAATCGCTACGCCTATTGAGCACGCGTGCCATGGTCGCGCAACTTCGAAAGATGTCTTTCCGCCTGTTTCGGTTTGAGAGCGCCGACACCGCCGATGAGTGTATCCCGTATCGGTTTGAAGCCGGACATTCCGAGAATAGCGCTTTCAAAACTCTTCACCCCATGCGCGCCAAAGAACACTCTATACGCCGCCGCCGGCATGCCCATGGTGACAACGACGCGCGCCGACTTGCCTTTCAGCATCTTGCGCGGCCAGCCGCCGTTGTTTTCAGCTATGGCGAATTCATGGCGGGAAAGCTGTTCGAAAAAGGCCTTGACGAGCACCGGCATCGTGCCAAGCCAGAGTGGATAGACGATGAATATGTGATCCGCCGCTTTCACTTTCTCCTGCGATTTGAGAATCTGGTCGGGCGGCGGATTAGGAAAATCGGCTGGGCTACGCAGGATGGGAATATCCATGGTGGCGAGATCTACACGACTCACTTTGTGGCCGGCTTCTTTCGCGCCTTCCTCATAGGCGCCCGCCAATGCATGACAAAAATGCGCCGGATCGTCATGCGGATGACCCTGAATGAGGCAAATATTCTTTGCCACGGTTTCCCACTCCATTCAGCGCGTTCAGCACCACGCTTCGGACATATCATGAAGACAAGGAAGCCTAGCACATTGATGCAGCTCAATTTGTAAGTTTGATACACAAGTACGCTACCGGCGTCGCCGAATTGAAATGACGGTTTCGTATATATGCTCACCCCGAAACGAAAGACCTGGTTTCTCATCGCCGACGGCGCGAAAGCACGGTTGTTCGAAAGCTATGGACCTAAGGCCGAGTTCGCGTTGAAAGACGAATGGTCGGACCCGGATGCACACACTCCAGCGCGCGAACTGGGCCGCGAACGCCCTGTCCGCGGCCGCACGATCGGCACAGGCGCGCCATATGCGGTCAACGTCCCTTCTCCGCACAATAAAGCCGAAGAAGTATTCCTTGCCGCCCGGGCGCAAGACATTAACGACGCTCACAAAAAGGACGAGTACGATCAGCTAACGATCGCCGCGCCGCCCGCAGCGCTTGGCCTGTTACGCAAAAAACTGACGTCTGAAGTTACAGCGAAGCTGATCGGCGTTTTCGACAAGGATCTGACGAATTTGACGGATCATGATTTGCACACTTATTTCGTGGATAACCTGGAACGCTGGTGACCCCCGTGCCCGCGCGAGCCGCGCCAGACATTCTGCGTATTATTCGGTATTACCGCTCAGAGAATAGTTGACTACAAACGTTTTTATCACCCATTCTCCAAACCTTCTCTCATTCGAGCGTAAGAAACGTGCGGCACGACGCGATACAAGATCATCCGTGCAAAGTAGCGGTGTCTTGACTTACGTCGACTATGGAATGCATCGGTTTTATCGTTTCAATAGCGCTTTCAAATCACGCCACAATCGCGTATTGATCACATCGTCCTTTTCGAGCCAGCCCCGCCGCGCCTGGTCAATACTGAATCGCATGAAACCGAGCTGATCGACAGAGTGTGCATCAGTTGACAGCACTAGTTTCAGGCCACGGTCCTTGGCCATGCGGCAATAGATATCGTTGAGGTCGAGCCGCTCTGGTTGGCCATTCGCCTCAAGATAGCAGCCGCGCTCCAGCGCCGCATCCATCAGCCGTTCCATCTCGACAGCCATGGGATCGCGGGCGCCAATAAGACGGCAGGTTGGATGGGCCAATATCGAAAAGGCGGGATGGTCCATGGCGCGGATAACCCGTTCTGTTTGCTCTGCTGGCGTCAGATCAAAATCGAAGTGAACGGCGCAAACGGTATAATCGAGTTTTTCAAGAACGCTATCCGGCATATCCAGCGAACCGTCAGCGAGAATATCCACTTCCGAAGACTTCAGGATGCGGACACCGCTTAACTCATCATTGAGCCGATCAATTTCATCGATCTGTCGTTCGAGTCGCGCCGGCGTCAGGCCATGCGCAATACGTTCATGCTTGGTGTGATCCGCGATAGCTAAATAAGCATATCCACGTTTTTGCGCCGCAAGCGCCATATCGCGGATTGTATTGAGTCCGTCGGACGCTTTCGTATGAACGTGCAAATCGCCGCGTACATCTTTTAAAGCAATAAGGCGCGGAAGCTTTCCCTTCTCCCCCGCGGCAATCTCGCCTCGCACTTCACGCAATTCAGGCGGAATCAACGGCAAACCGACCGCCGCATATACATCATTTTCGGTTCGACCAGCGACTTTTGTACCTCCTTTGAAAACACCATACTCGTTCATTTTCAGGCCGCGCGCCGCAGCCCGCTTTCTAAGGGCGATGTTGTGGGCTTTTGACCCTGTAAAATAGACGAGGGCTGCGCCATAGTCGTCCCTCGCGACGACACGGCAATCGACCTGCATGCCGGAGCGCAATTGCACTGTCGCGCGTGTTGTTCCTTTCGCGTCGACAGTGTCAATTTCCTCAAACGCCACAAAATGGTCCATTACCTTTTTAGGTGTTGCACTGGCAACAACGGTATCGAGATCGCCGACAGTTTCCAAGCGACGGCGATAACTACCTGCAATTATGATATCTGAGGACTTCGTAACTTGCTTAAGATAGTTGACTAGTCGTTCGGCGATCTTTTCCGCATCGTAAAGCCGCGTTCGTTCATCAAGAGACCGATCAGCTTTGAAAAACTTTATGACCTTTTCTTCCAAACTCGGGCCGAAGCCTGGAACCAACCTCAGCTTGCCGCGCTCAGCGGCTCTTTTCAGCGACGCTCGAGACGTCACGCCGAGCTTTTCATTGAGAAGTTTTGCCCGTTTGGGTCCAATACCGGGAATGCGCGTCAGTTCGGCAAGCCGAGCCGGCACGGTTTGCTTAAGATTTTCAAGCGCCGCGAGCCGTCCTGTGTCGACGATTTCCTCAATCTTGCCCGCGAGATCTTTCCCGATTGTCGCCAGTTCGCTTAAATCTTCATCCCGCTCAAGCATTTCGCCGACATCTTTCGCGAGGCCGCGCAACATCCGCGCCGCATTGCGATAGGCTCTCACGCGAAATGGGTTGGCGCCGGCAATTTCGAGCAAGTCTGCCAGCTCCTCAAAAATCCGCGCAATTTCGTCATTATGCATTCGCGTTCGAATTCGCATTCGCTGTTCAGGAATGTTCCTGCTCCTCAACTCACATTTAGCGAAGCGCCCGCCATCTCATTGACTCATATCAGAAACGATTGGCTCTTTTGGCGCCGCCCGGAGTTGACGCATATCAATCCTGCGCCTCCTTGTGAGGCCTAGATTGCAGAAGGCCTTTTATGACCTGAGCCCCAAAAGTTCCCTCATTTGAATGGAGAGTCCGTCATTCGTCGTCACGAAGGGGGGATGTTTACGAGCCTATTCAGCTTTGATTCGAAAAACCGGCTGCCCCATAGATTCAATGATTCAGCTTCCGTGGGACGCAAGAAACGATTGACGTCTTTTCTGGCCTCGTCCCAATCGATTGACTGAATGCGTTTGGTCATTTCGGTTTGGAGCCACTCTACATTCACGGCGAGTGTTTCGTCGTCTGTCCAAGGACCGAATTGACGTAAAGCCGCTTCAAGGTGCAGCAAGTTTGGGAAGGTTCCTTGCGCGACATACCAGGAGAAATCATACCAGTCTCGCCCTTTTAAATATTCCCTGCACAGTAGCGCATGAATCTTTAATGCAAAATTTGACGCCAGATCTTGGTGCCGCACTTCAAAATCAACCGGGAAATCGAGATAGGTAAAGGCGTCAATTGAATGCGGGGGCGGTTCAACATCAATCTCCAGTTTGACTTTCAGGATTTTTCGCGAATCTCTGTTGCCAAATGACAAATCCAGCTGATTGGCGATCGAATTATCCTTAATGATTGCATTACGGATGCGTTTGTCCATTTGCTCCTTGGAAATCGTTTGGGGCTGCAGGCCATATTCTTCAAATGTCTCCGTAAGAACTTTCAGGAAAGGCGCCCAATCGAATTTCGGATCCGGCTCCAACAGCATGAAATCCAGATCTTCGGAAAACCGCGGCAGCTTGTGAAGGATGCGCAAGCTGGTGCCCCCCTGGAAAACAGCGACCTCGAAAAACTTTGCGCGCCAGAGGCCATAGAGCGCAATCTCCTGAATAATCTCCTTAGTCGCGTTCTCTGCTTCCACATCATTCGCGGCGTTGTAACTGGCTAATCGGGTCTGGATAATCTCATTCATCGCTATGCTCTTTGCCGCGTAGGCGCCTTGCTTGATTTCAAGGCGCGGACGTCCTGTTCGAGCCGGGACAAAAAATCGTTGACGACTTTGTGCTTGTAGACACCTCGCAAATCCGCGAAGTCTTTTGAACGAAGTTGAAGGAGATGCGCTTGGTCAACCCGCATCCCACTTTCAAGCCAAGCGATGCTTTGCCAGCCCTGTTTCCGAAAGGCGACCAAATCCATGAGCGCCCGCAGCGGCGACGCCACGAGCACGGCTTGATTGCTGATTACGTGCCGATGAACGCGTGCGAGGAAACCCGATTTGTGAAGCGCCAACGGATTGAATTCGAAATGGCCGAAGTTTGGATGGTCGATCACCTGGGATTTTCGGCCTGGTGTCACGCTGACGGTTGTGTAAACGGCTTCTGGAATCCAGCCATGAAAGGCCAGCGCCGTTTCCATGGAAACATAACTGCCCGCGACCAGCGCCTGAGCAAGCGCAAAGGGATGGAGAGGATGTTCGCGGTATTGCTCAGCTAAAACATAAAGGCCGCGTTTGATCCGAACGAGCGCCCCCGACTGCAAGGCGCGCTTTACCTGGCCGTAGCGCCGGTCATCGCTGCCGCCTAGGATGCGCCCAATTTGCTGGTCACTCAGAACCCGATCCGCGTAACCGGCGCTTGTAATTTGTGAAATCAACGGGCTCATAAAATTCTCAATACTGTCATAATATGACAGTTACGAGAATTATTTATTAATTGCAAGATGGCCGCCCTTCCCCAAATGGTCGGGGCGATCGCCATTCACGAAATCACCGCCATTTCCTGCAAAATCACACGGAAATCCGCCTTTGGCGCCTGGCAGAGCGTTCGATACGCATTCACAAAGGGGAGCCATGCCTTCCACGCAATGAAAACAATTAGTTGCGTGAATATTTTCGCGTAATCCCAATTTGTTTCTCGAACTTTTGATCATTGAGCTTACTTTTTTATCGTCTCCGATTTGGCCGAATTTGTAGGGCCATGAAAAATTGCCCCAATTGCAAGTCTCATACGTCTTGATCTCTGATGTCCGGTTTTGCGTGCAATACTGATTTCAGTAAGACTCGCATTGCGGCTGCATGCATCCCCCTACGCAGATGGCGCTCAAGCGATCGGCCGCATCGTGACCGCTCAAGCCAGCACTACGATCTTTCCGCTGGCGCGATTCTCTTCCATGCAACGATGCGCCTCGACAATGTCTGCGAGCTTGAACACTTTGCCGATCTTCGGCTTTAGCGTTCCCGCTTCGATCTGGTCGGCGAGTTCCTGCAAGGGCGTACGCATGAAGTCCTCCGAACCGCCGGCATAGGTGGTCAGGCTGACCGCTGTCGGGATCGCCTCCATCGGACTGAACGCGTCAAACGACCATTTGTCGCCGACCATGCCGGTCATGCACACGACGCCGCCCTTGCGAGCGGCGCGGAGCGAATCCTTCAGCGTCGTCGTCCCGACCAGCTCCAATAGTTTTTTGACGCCGCAAGGAAAGACTTCCCGAACCTGTGCGGTGATTTCTCCGGCATCAATGAAGACCTGATCCGCGCCATTCTCGCGGAGCAGTTTCACACTGGCGGGTTTTCGCGTGGTCGCGGCGACAATCGCGCCGTGCTGTTTCGCGATTGCGGCGGCGGCAAGGCCCACCGAGGTCGTCCCGCCGCGGACGAGCAGCGTATCGCCCCTTTGCAGATTAAGCGCCATGAACAGCGAGCCCCATGCGGTTTGAAGCATTTCGGGAAGCGCTCCAAGCGTCGGCCAGTCGAGTCCCGTGACCAATTTTTGCGCTTGGCTGACGGGGACAACCGTGTATTCCGCATACCCCCCATCAAAGGCGCGGCCCATGCCGCCCATCGCCGTTGCGATGATGGCGCCGGGCTCGAACTCGCCGCCGGGCGCCGCCTCGACAATGCCCGTCGCTTCGATCCCGAGGATGCGCGGGAACTTCACATTGGGGGAATGCCCCTGCCGCGTGAAGAGTTCG
>Ga0114931_10001187_pt1 | contig 33169 bp, 28 predicted proteins | sample 2SBtaG_FD_89579 | JGI IMG/M metagenome (GOLD analysis project Ga0114931, IMG submission 89579) | Deep subsurface microbial communities from Kolumbo volcano to uncover new lineages of life (NeLLi) - 2SBTROV14_V59a metaG | ecosystem: Environmental > Aquatic > Marine > Volcanic | place: Kolumbo...
GGAGCCACGTCGTCCACGATAGCACCGTCCCTGGCGGCAGAATCGCGCCGCCGTCGGCCCCGACAAGGCTCCGGCCGGACGGCCCGGTCGCGGCGCGCGACGGGACAACCGGGCCCCATGGATCGACCGCGCCCTACAATCCACCCACGACAGGAGGCAGCCATGGAGTTCCAGTCCTACGCGTACGGCACCAACGCCTGGCTCCAGGACCCCGATCTGAAGGCGATCCTCGGCGGCGTCTGGCCCTCGGTGGCCGAGCACGAGGAGGCGCTGACCGCGTTCGGGGCGCTCGCCAACGGCGAGGCGTACGAGGTCGCGTATCACGTCGATCACGATGCGCGGCCCGTGCTGGTGAGCGTCGACCTCGACGGCGACCGCGTCGACCGGGTCCGCCTCAGCCCCGCGCAGCGCGCGTTGCTGCCGAAGCTGGCACCGATGATGCGTCCGCCGTTCGAAGGCGGGAGCTGGCACCACCACTTCGCGATGGGCTACATGCTGGCCGACCCCGGTCTGTACTGCATCCTCACCATCACCCTGCAGACCGCTTATGCGCTCCACAAGTACGCCCCCGAGCACGAAGCGCTGAAGCAGGCGCTCCTGGGGCTGGAGGCCTACGGCGCGACCTGGATGACGGAGAACCAGGGCGGCAGCGACCTGGGAGCCAACCGCACCGTGGCCCGTCGCGACGCCGACGGCTGGCGTCTCGACGGCGGCGACAAGTACTTCGCCAGCGGTGCGGGCCTCACCGATGTCGCCGTGGTCACTGCGCGGCCCGAAGGAGCGCCGGCCGGCCCGAAGGGGCTCGACCTGTTCCTGGTCCCCCGTCTCGATCCTGCGGGCGCCCTCAACTTCCGCGTCCGCCGTCTGAAGGACAAGAGCGCCACGCGGGCGGTTCCCTCGGGCGAGGTCGAGCTCGAAGGCAGTCGCGCGGAGCCGATCGGGCGCATGGACGAGGGCATCTACTACACGCTGGAGACGCTCACAGTGTCACGCCTAGCGAACGCCGTGGCCAGCATGGGGATCGCTCGCAAGGCGGTGCACGAGGTTTCGGAGCGGGTTCGAAGACGCCGGGCGTTCGGACGGCCCCTGATCGAGCACCCCCTCGTCCGCCGCGACCTCGTCGATCTCGCGGTGCGCCAGGCCGGCGGTCTGAGCCTGGCGTTCCGGGCCGTCGACGCGTTCGACCGGGCCTGGCACGAGCGGCCGCCGTACTCGGCCGCCTACCACTACGCCCGACTCCTCGGTCACCTCGCGAAGAACCGCACGGCCGATCACGCCGCGGAGGCCACGCGGCTCGCGATGGAGCTCTTCGGCGGTCTCGGTTTCCTGGAGGAGTACGCCGTGGCGCGCTGGCACCGCGAGGCCCTGATCACGCCCATCTGGGAGGGACCGAGCAACATCCAGGCCCTCGACCTGCTCGAGGTGATGCAGAAGAAGAGCGCCCATCTCCCCTTCGCCGACGCCATCCGCGGGCTCCTCGGCGCGGCCGCGACCCCTGAGGCGCAGGTCGCGACGCAGGCGCTCGACGAAGCGCTCGCGTTGGTTTCCGGCCTCGATCCCGAGCAGGCCCAGTGGCTGGCGAAGGACCTGTTGACCCGCCTCGCGGACGTCGCGCGGGTGGCCTTCCTGTACGCGCTCGATGCGGGCCGAGGGGAGCGCTACGCGAAGCTGGCGGCGCTCTACGCCGGCCGTTTCTTGCGCCACGAACCCTATCCCGCCTGGGCCATGACCGACCCCGACGTGCTCGCGATCGTTCCCGCCGCGGGTTGAGGTCGCCGCGGGTTTAGGTCGCCGCGACGTCAGCCCGCCTCTGCGTCAGCTGGCCTCTGCGACCTCGCTTCGCATGGGCCGGAGCGACCGCTCCCAGCGCAGGAGCTCGCCGAGCATCGCGTCCGCCGCCTGCTCCAAGGTCTCGTTGGCCGCGAGTCGGCCGTCCTCGTCGAGGAACTGCTTCACGAAGGGGATCGACACGGCCTCGAACAGCGGCATCATCTTCAGGGCCGTGAGGACCTGCTTGAGCATCTGGGCCGCGCGCGTGCCGGCCGACACGCCGCCGTAACTCACGATCCCGGCAGGCTTGTAGGCCCATTCGGTGGAGAGGTAGTCCAGCGCGTTCTTCAGGGGTGCCGTGAAGCCGAAGTTGTACTCCGGCATGACGAACACGAAGGCGTCGCCGCGCTCGATCCGGGCGCTCCAGTCCTTGGTGTGCTGGTGCTGGTAGCGGCGCAGGCGGGGGTGATGAGGCTCGTCGAAGAACGGCAGGTCGACCTCGGCCAGGTCGACCCATTCGACCTCGAACCCGCCGTGCTTCACGGCGCGCTGGTGGAACCACTCGCCGACCGGCAACCCCACGCGGCCGGGCCGGGTACTCGCCACGACGACGAGGAGCCTCGGGAGGGTCCTCGCGGAATCGGAACGATCGCTCATGTTCTCTCCTTCGGGACGGAATGCAGCTTCACGGAGGGCGCGCGCGGCCCGACCTCGTCCGAGCGACGCCACGCTACGACGGTATCGCCCGCACCGGCGACGAAGGTAGCCGCCGAAACACGCGGCCGGCTCCGGGTTCGCGCGGCCGGATCTGGTCGCGTAGGCTCTGGTACGTTGGCCATCGGTGCCGCGTGGCGCGAGGCCGCGCGCTCGAACGGCAACGTGCGCCGACCGATCCCACGTGGGGAGCGGACGCGGGCACGGGGAGAGAGGCACGCATGGAAGGTTCCCGCATGACACCGATGGACGACCCGCACCCCCGACAGCACGTCCGCGGGCGATCCGCCGCATCGTTCCCCGGCACAGCCGTCCGGGCAGGCACCACGCGCCGCCTGCCCCTCCGCTTCGTCGCCATCGCCTTGGCGCTGATCGGCTTGGCGCTCGCGGGAGCCGCGGCAGCGCAGGCCACCTGCACCACCACCCTGGACTACCTCACGCTCTCGGAGTTCGACAGCGCCATGCAGCCGGTCATCCGGGCCTTCGAGGCGCAGCATCCCGGGGTGTGCGTGAAGATGGAGGGCTACTCGTTCGGCGACCTGTTCCAGACCACCCAGGTGAGGATGCGCGCGCGCGACACCAGCATCGACGTGCTGCTCGTGGACCAGCCGGTGGTGGCCGCGTACACGTCCCTCGGATACCTGAGCCCCCTGGACGGGACGTTCACGGACCAGCAAGTCGCGCACACCTGGGTGCAACCCGCCGTCGACGCCGGCAAGGTGAACGGCCACCTCATGGCGGCGCCGCAGGACAGCTCGATCCAGCTGCTGTACTTCAACCGCAAGCTCTTCGCGGAGGCTGGTGTCGCCCCGCCGACCGGGCTCGTCCCCGGCGAGACCGTGAGCTACACGGACGTCGCGGCGCTGGCGAAACAGCACCGCTGGACCTGGGAGCAGGTGACGGCGGCCGCCAAGCGCCTCACCGTCCGCTCGGGCGGCGCGACGCGAACGTGGGGCTTCACGTTCGGTCAGCCCGACGAGCTCTACCAGTTGCAGCCGCTCGGACTGTCCCTGGGGGGGACCCTCCTGAGCCCGGACGGCACGACGGTCGACGGTTACCTCAACGGCCCGGCCTGGCGGAAGGCGGCGGTGTGGTACGGGGATCTGTTCAACGGCGCGAAGGTCAGCCCCAAGGGTGTCCCCTACCCGCAAACGGCCGACCTGTTCGCCGAAGGCAAGGTCGCGCTGTACGCCGGCGGCGCATGGCAGCTCGGCAAGTTCAAGGGCTCGGGCGTCGACTTCGGCATCGCCCCCTACCCCGCCTTCGCGGGGGGCACGGTCGCCACGCCCACTGGAGGCTGGTACCTGGGGGTGGCCGCGTATTCGAAGCACAAGGACGAAGCGGCGGCGTTCATCCGGTTCCTGACCGCCGAACAGGGCGCCGCCCTGTGGTTCGCGTCCTACGGGCACTTCCCGCCGCAGCAAAGCGTGCTAGACACCATCCGCTCGGGCAAGGCCTACACCGTCTTCCCCGACGACGCCTACCTGCTCGGCGTCTACCAGTCGCGCACGACCGCCGTCGTCCGCCCCAAGACCCCGGCCTACCTGCAGCTCCACAACATCTTCGACAGCGCGTTCAGCGACATCCGCAACGGCGCGGATCCCGGGCAGGCGCTCGACGGCGCGGTCCGGCAGATCGACCCCTACCTGAAGCGCTTCCAGTGAACGGCGGAGGGCCGGAGGGTGGCCGCACCGGCTGAGCAGCGGGGCCCCCGCACGGGACCACGCCGGCACGAGGAACGGGTCGCGTACCTGTTCCTCCTCCCGGCCCTGGCGGGGCTGGCCCTGTTCCGGGTCTACCCGATCGTGGAAGCGATCGCCGGCGCCCTGTACCGGGACGTGTTCACGTCGCACGGCCCCAGGACCGTGTTCGCGGGACTGGCCAACTTCGGCTCCCTGGTCGCGGATCCGGTGTTCTGGGCGTCGCTCTGGGTGACGCTCGAGCTCAACCTGATCATCAACCCGCTGCAGGTGGCGCTGGCGCTCGGCCTGGCGCTGATGGTCGATCGCGCGGGGCGCGCCGTGCGGCTCTACCGCCTGCTGGTGCTGGTGCCGATCGGCGTTTCGCTCCCCGTCGCGACGCTGGTGTGGCGCTTGATGCTCGATCCCAACGGCGGCTTCGTCAACGCCCTGCTCGGCCGCTTGGGGATCCCGCCGCAGCCGTTCTACACGAGCGCGGGACAGGCCCTGTGGAGCATCATCCTGATCGCCAACTGGAAGGGCGTGAGCTACTGGATGGTGTTCGTGTTGGCGGGCCTGCAGGCGATCCCGGCCGAGCTGAAGGAGGCGGCCGCCATCGACGGCGCAGGCCCCCTGCAACGCTTCGCCCGCGTCACCCTCCCGTTGCTGCGCGGGCCGCTCCTGTTCGTGCTCGTCGCCGACACCGTCATCAACTTCGTGATGTTCGTCCCGATGTACCTTCTCACGCGCGGCGGCCCGTCCGGCGCCACCAACGTCCTGATGTACCAGGCCTACAAGGTCGGCTTCGCCTTCGGCGACATGGGCCAGGCCCTCGCTATCGTGACGGTGTTGCTGGCCCTGCTGCTCGGCGTGGTGACCTGGCAGTTCCGGCTTTTCGATCGCGGTTGGGGGCGATCGTGACGCCCGCGCCGCGCCGTCTCGCTACCCTCGCCCTGGCCGTGCTGTACGCTGCCGTCGCCGCCTTCTTCGTGGTCCCGTTGTGGTGGGCGCTGGTGGGTTCGCTGACGCCCCTGGACGACGTCTTCCGCCACCTGGCGCCCTTCGATCTCCGCGCCCTGTGGCCCACGCATCCGACGCTCGCGGCGTACGTCGCCCTGTTCCGCGACCATGCCTTCGGGCGGGTGCTGTTCAACACGGCCTTCGTGGCGCTTGCCACGGTCGCGGCGGGCCTCGTGGTCAACGCTCTGGCAGGGTTCGCCTTCGCCGTGATGGCGTTCCGCGGCAAACGCGTGCTGTTCGTGGCGGTGCTCGTCTCGGCGATGGTGCCCGCCGAGGCCCTCGCCATCCCGCTGTACCGGGTGGTGGGCTCGCTCGGCATGCTCGACAGTTACGGCGCGCTCATCGCTCCGGCCGTGAGCAACGGGATCGCCATCTTCCTGTTCCGGCAGTTCTTCGCCGAGATCCCCACCGAGATCATGGAAGCCGCTCGGATCGACGGCGCGGGTTGGGTCACCATCCTCCTGCGCCTGTACGTTCCGCTGTCCCTTCCGGTGACGATCGCGGCCGGGCTGCTGCTCTTCGTCTTCCAGTGGGAATCGTTCCTGTGGCCACTGATCGCCGCGCACTCGCCGAACGTCATGGTGCTGCAGATCGCGCTGGCCAACCTGCAGCAGCAACACAGCACGCAGTGGACGCAGATCTTCGCGGCCTCGTCGCTCGCCGCCCTCGTCCCGCTGATGCTCCTGTTGCCACTGCAGCGTTACTACGTCCGGGGCATCGTCGGTTCCGGCGTGAAGGGCTGATCGGGCGCTCGCCCCCCGCCGGCCCTTCACGAATGCAGCAGCGCCGCCGCCGGCGGCTGCGAGGAACCACCTTGTTACGGGCGCACCTCCCCCCGACCGTCCTCCGCCCACGGTTCATGGTGCTCCCGGGACGGCGCGAACGGCGTGTCCGAGAAGTTGCTCGCGGCGGAGGCCGCGAGTGCTCGCTCAGGGGTGGCCGGGGGCGTTCGCCGACGCGTAGCCTGCGTTCGTCTGGAACAGGAAGACGCCGTACAATCTGCCGCCGACACGCTCGCGTTCGACCGTCAGCGTGCCCCCCTGGACGTCGTAGACCACGCGCAGGACGTTGCCCGCACTGGCCCAGCCGTGCGCGACGCGGAGCGTACCGCGAGCCAGGTACTCGTACAGGCGGCCGTGCACGCCCATCTCGAAGTAGCCGAACATCGGCTCCGGCACGCGAACGCAGAGCGCCTGGTCGGTCGTGGGCGTACCGGAACCGAGGAGTCCGGTGCAGGCCACGCGGCTCCCGCCGAGCGTGCGTGCCGCCTGCTCCACTATGGTGCCGTAGGCCGTGGCGGTGTCCATGGGCCGTGCGGCGAACGCCGCCGGCGACGCCAGCCACGGCGCCACGACCAGGACGAACGCTGTGGTGGTGAGAGCACGACGCACGAACGATGAAGCCATGACGATCCTTCCACGCGGTGCCGCGAGGAGCGCGAGCACCGTCCCAGCGGACATGCGACGACAAAGATACCAGAGCGCTGATGAGAAATGTCTCTCATCCGCCGGGTGCCGCTGCCACGGCGCATACAGCCCCTGCACGTCGCGGGCGCCCGACCGAGCCCCGGTCGGCGGGCCAGCGCCAGGAGCGCCCGCGTCCACGCGTTGGCGCCCAGCGCCAGGGCGGCGACCACGATCATGGCGCCGCCGCGGGGGCCTGGGCGACGGTGCCGATCCATCGCGCATGGGCGGCCGCGTCGATCGATGTGAGCGGCGCGTAGCGGCCGAAAGGATGGCGCGGGTCGTCCACCATGGAGCCTCCGGCGCGACGATCGCCGCGGCGTGCCTACCCGCCCGCCATGGCCCCCACGACCACGAACGGCTCGTCGCCCCGTGTGACGGCCTCCGGCAGCTCGGTCTCCATCGCGACGTGCGAGAGATCGCGCCCGTCGGCGAAGAAGCGGACGAACGCCCGCCGCCGCCGGGTGGCGTGCTCGAGGATGGTCCCACGCAGCACCGGATGGCGGCCCTCGAGCGCGGCCAGGGCGGACCCGATGGTGGGCGGCTCCGGCACCTCCAGCACGACCTCCCCATGGACGTCGGCCAGCGTGCGCAGATGTTCGGGCAACACCACGCGCACCCTCACGACGGCTCCCGAACCCCCGCGCGCCGCGCTCCGGCGAGGGGCTTCGTCCACCGTCATGGCAGCGACTGGACCTCGACCGACAGCACGGCCGGGAGGTCGCGCACGATGGGCGTCCAGTGGTCGCCTTCGTCGGCCGACGCGTAGACCTGTCCGCCGGTGGTCCCGAAGTAGATGCCGCAGGGCTCGAGCCTGTCGACCGCCATGGCGTCGCGCAGCACGTTCACGAAGCAGTTCTCCTGCGGCAACCCGTCGGTCAGCGCCTCCCAGTGGTTACCGCCGGTGCGGCTGCGGTACACCCGCAGCTTCCCTTCCGGCGGGTAGTGCTCGGAGTCGCTCTTGATCGGGACGACGTAGATCGTCTCCGGCTCGTGGGCGTGGACCTCGATGGGGAACCCGAAGTCGCTGGGAAGGTTGCCGCTCACCTCCGACCAGGCCCCACCGCCGTCGTCGCTGCGCATGACGTCCCAGTGCTTCTGCATGTACAGCACGTCGGGACGCGAAGGGTGCAACGCGATGCGGTGGACGCAGTGCCCGACGTCCGCCTCGGGATCGGGCAGGGCCCCCTCGGAGCGCAGCCCCCGGTTCATGGCGTGCCAGGTGGCGCCGCCGTCGTCGGTGCGGAACACGCCGGCAGCGGAGATGGCGATGAACATGCGCTGCGGCCGGCTGGGGTCCAGCACGATGGTGTGCAGGCACATGCCGCCCGCCCCGGGCTGCCACTGGGCGCCCGAACCGTGTTGCCGCAGCCCTGCGAGCTCGTGCCAGGACGTGCCGCCGTCGGTGGAACGGAACAGGGCCGCGTCCTCGACCCCGGCGTAGACGGTGTCGGGGTCGTCGAGCGCCGGCTCGAGGTGCCACACCCGTTTGAACTCCCACGGATGCGCCGTGCCGTCATACCACTGGTGGGTGCCGGCGACCCCCTCGTACGCGAACTCGTTGCCGACCGGGGTCCAGTTCGCTCCGCCGTCGTTCGAGCGCTGGATGAGCTGTCCGAACCAGCCGGTGCTCTGCGACGCGTAGATCCGGTTCGGATCGGCCGGGGACCCCTTGAGGTGGTAGACCTCCCAGCCGGGGAAGAGCGGACCCTGGACGTCCCAGCGATCGCGCTTGCCGTCCCCCATGATGATGAACGCGCCCTTGCGCGTGCCGACCAACACCCGTACGCCGCTCATCGTCGACTCCTCTCCGAGTCGGGCACCCGGCCGGCCCCATCCCTGCCCGGGACGGGCGCGGCACCTCCCCGGTCGTACGATCGTTCGCGGACCTTCCCGACAGTTTGAGGCCTCACGCCCTCGAGCGCAAGCCTCCCACGACCCCGCGCGTGGCGTCCCGCTGGGACGTTCGCACTGGCGAGCGCCGCGATGGAGGTCCTAGGCTGGCTGCAACCGTGGAACCTTCATCGCTACGTCCCATCGTCGACGTTGCACGCGATCTCGGTCTCGACCCCGGCAGCGTCACCACCTTCGGCCTCCACAAAGCGAAGATCGACCCCACCGTCGACGGCCCCCGCCCGGGGCGTCCGGCGCGGCTGGTGCTGGTCAGCGCGATCATGCCCACCCCGACGGGCGAGGGCAAGACCACCGTGAGCGTGGGCCTGACCGACGGTCTGCGAAGGCTGGGCATTGCCGGCGCCGTGTGCCTGCGCGAGCCTTCGCTGGGGCCGCTGTTCGGCGCCAAGGGCGGGGGTACCGGCGGCGGTCGCGCCCGGGTGGAGCCGTCGAACGACATCAACCTGCACTTCACCGGCGACCTGCACGCCGTCACCAGCGCGCACAACCTGCTGGCCGCCATGATCGACAGCGATCTGCACTTCGGTCAGGCCCACGGGCTGGACCCCGCGCGGGTCACGTGGCCGCGCGTGCTCGACGTCGACGACCGCGCATTGCGCAGCGTCCTGGTGGCGGCCGGCCGGCGGGCCGAGCGCAAGACCCGCTTCGACATCACCGCCGCGAGCGAGGTCATGGCGGTGCTGGCGCTCGCGGCGTCGTTGGATGACCTGCGTGAGCGCCTCGGGCGCATCGTGGTCGGTTGGCGTGACACCGGCGAGCCGGTGACCGTCGACGAGCTCGGGGCGACCGACGCCATGCTCGTGGTGCTGCGCGAGGCCCTCCACCCCAATCTCGTGCAGACGCACGACGGCTCCCCCGCTCTGGTCCACACCGGGCCGTTCGGCAATATCGCGCACGGTTGCTCCAGCGTGGTGGGCACGCGCCTGGCGTTGCGGCACGCCGACGTGGTGGTGACCGAGGCGGGCTTCGGCTTCGATCTGGGCGGGGAGAAGTTCCTGCACCTGAAGGCGCGGCAGGCGGGCCTGTGGCCGGATCTGGTCGTGATGGTCGCGACGGTGCGGGCATTGACGTCGCACGGCGATGGTGAGCTCGCGCGTGGCGTCGCGCACCTCGACCGGCAACTCGCCAGCGTGCGCGCCTTCGGCCTCCCGGCCGTGGTCGCGATCAACGTCTTCGACGGCGACACGCAAGCCGAGCTCGCGATGCTGGAGCGCCACGCCGAGCTTCTCGGCGTCCCCTGCGCGCGCATCACCGCCTTCGCCGACGGCGGCGCCGGGGCCGAGGACCTGGCCACGGTCGTCCTCGACGCGCTCGACCGTGCGGGCGAGGCGCCCGCCGAGCCGCGCTACCTCTACCGCGAGGACGCGCCGTTCCAAGCCAAGCTGGCCGCCGTCGCCCGCACCGTCTACGGCGCCGAAGGCGTCGTCTTGAGCGACGCGGCCTGCCGCGATCTCGACACGTTGGCGGGCGCCGGGCTGGACCGCCTTCCGGTGTGCATCGCCAAGACGCACCTGTCGTTCTCGGACGACCCCAAGGCAGGGGGGCTGGCCGAGGGGATGACGCTGACGGTCGGGGAGGTGCGGCCGGCGGTGGGCGCCGGCTACCTCGTGGCGCTGATGGGCCGCATCATGACGATGCCGGGCCTGCCCAGGGATCCCGCGGCCCGCCACATGCGCGTCGGCCCGGACGGAGGCGTGACCGGGCTGCGTTGAGCCGCCGCCCTGCGGTTGGGCCCATCGCTGCAAGCGCAACGATGAAGGTGCTGTGTTGCGGATATCGCAGTTGTATGCTTGACCTGTTGCGGATCCCGATGGATACTACGGCCCAACACGCGGATTCGGTAGATCTTGGGACGGGACCACAGCGATGCCCTTCGAGGACCCCTTCGACGCGACCGACCTGGCCATCCTGGCCGCGCTCCAGAGCGACGGGAGGATGCCGTTCAGCGTCATCGCCCGGCGCCTGGGCCTGCCGGAGAGCACCGTTCGGGGACGCACCCGCAAGATCCTCGAAGCGGGCGGTATCGCCATCGTCGCGACGGGTGACCCGCTCAAGCTCGGCATCCCCATCGACGCCGTGAGCCTGGTCCGCGTGGCCGCCCCTCGAGCCGGCGCCGTCGCCGACGCCCTCGAGGCGATGGCGGAGGTGCGCTACGTGGGCGTCACCCTCGGCGGCACCACCATCGTCGTGGAGTCGCTGCATGCCGACGCCGACGCGTTGCATGCCTTCCTCGCTCACAAGCTGTCGTGCCTGGAGGGCGTGAAGGAGGTGGATAGTCACCAGATCATCGAGAACCGCAAGAGCGTGTGGGACTGGCAGTCGTGGCTGAGGAAGTGCTCGCCCGCCGCTGCCTCGCAACCGTCTAGGGAGGACGCATGAAGAGAACCGTACTGGCGCTCGTTGCCGCCGTGGTGTTTGGCCTTGCCTTCGCCCAACCCAGCGGCACCCTCACCATCGCGCAGCAGCAGGATCCCCAGAGCTGGGATCCGATCGACACCTTCTACCTGGCGTGGGGCATGATCGGATCGAGCATCTTCGACGGCCTCGTGCACCGCGACCTGAACATGAAGATCGGCCCCGGCCTGGCCACGAGCTGGGAGTGGACCGACAACACCAACACGCGCCTGCGCTTCCACCTCCGGCAGGGCGTGACCTTCCAGGACGGCGAGCCGTTCAACGCCGCCGCCGTGAAGTTCACCTTCGACCGCCTCCTCGGGCCCGAAGGCGCCAAGGGACCGCAACAGGCCAACTACACCAGCATCGATCACGTCGAGGTGGTCGACAACGCCACGGTCGACTTCGTGATGAAGTCGCCCGACCCGGTGCTCATCACCAAGCTGGCCGGCTACGGCGCCATGATCGTGCCCCCCAAGTACGTCACGGACAACCCCCCGGAGACGTTCAACAAGATGCCGATCGGCACCGGCCCCTTCAAGGTGACCGAGTACGTCCCCGACGATCACCTCACCCTGGTGGCCAACCCCGACTACTGGGGCGGCGCGCCCATGGTGGCCAAGGTGATCGTCCGCTTCATCCCCGAGCCCTCCACCCGCGTGGCCGAGCTCCAGGCGGGCCGGGCCGACATCGTCCAGGGCATCCCCATCAGCCTCGCCGACACCGTCTCCAAGACGCAGGGCGTGAAGCTCCAGGCGGTGGGCAGCCCGACCGTCAACGCGCTGCGCTTCAACTTCTGCCTGGCCCCCACCGACGACATCAAGGTCCGTGAAGCGATCGCCCACGCCGTCGACACGCAGGGGATCATCGACAGCATCCTGCAGGGCTACGGCATCCCGATCGCGAGCTTCCAGTCCTCGATGTCGCTCGGCTACGACCCGAACCTGACGTCGTACAGCTACGACCCCGAGCTCTCCAAGAAGCTCCTGAGCGAAGCGGGCGTCGCTTCCGGGACCCCCATCGGCATCGACATCACGGCCACCGACGCGACCTTCAAGGAGGTCGCCCAGGTCATCGCCTCGGAGCTCCAGGCCGTCGGGCTGAAGCCAACCATCGCTAGCCACGAGACCAACACCTACTACAACGAGCTCGTGCCCAAGAACACCGTCGGGAACCTGTACTACAGCGGGTGGGGCGGTTGGACGCTCGACTTCGACAACACGGCGTACCTGCTGTACCACACCAAGCAGTTCTGGAACCCCTGCTACAGCAACCCCAAGCTCGACGCGCTGCTCGCGCAGGAGCGCGCCACCTACGACCAGGGCCAGCGGGAGAAGATCCTCCAGCAGGTCGCGCAGATCGAACACGGCGACCTGATCGACCTGCCGCTGTACCAGTCCAAGAACCTGTGGGGCGTCTCCGACCGCGTCCAGGGCTTCGTCGCCCCGGCCGACGATCGCAACGACCTCACGAACGTGTCCGTGAGCAACTGACGGTCTGAGGAGGGAGGCGAACAGGCTTGCTGCGCTACCTCGTCCAACGCCTGTTCCAATCGATCTTCGTCTTGATCGGCATCACCCTGTTCGTCTCCTTCACCATCCGTCTCAGCGGCGATCCGGCGGTGGCGATGTTCCAGGGCGCAAGCGCGCCGACCGCGGAGCAACTCGCCACCATCCGGGAGGCACTCGGCACGGACAAGCCGTTCCTGACGCAGTACGCGTCGTTCCTGGCGGGGCTGGTCCACGGCGACCTCGGTACCTCGTTCCGTAGCGGCCAGCCCGTCGCCGCCGCGGTGGCCGACCGCTTCCCCGCGACCCTGTCGCTGGCCCTGGCGGCCCTCGCCATCTCCCTGATCCTGGCCGTGCCTCTGGGCGTGCTGGCGGCGCGCCGGCACGGTAGCCCGAGCGACCTGGCGATCCGCGTGTTCAGCCTCCTCGGCCTGTCGTTCCCCAACTTCTGGCTCGGGATCATGTTGATCCTCATCTTCGCGGTGCGGTTGCGCTGGTTCCCGCCGTCGGGCTTCGCCGGTGCGCAGAGCCTCGTGCTCCCGAGTCTCACGCTCGGGCTGATCCTCGCCAGCACCACCACCCGCCTCGTTCGCAGCTCGCTGCTGGACGTTCTGGGCGAGCAATATGTGACCACTGCGCGCGCCAAGGGCATCACCGAGGGGCGCGTCCTCTATCGCCACGCCCTGAGGACGGCGCTGATCCCGGTCATCACCTTTATCGGGCTGCAGTTCGGCGCTCTGCTCGGCGGCGTGGTCATCGTGGAACAGGTCTTCGCGTGGCCCGGCCTGGGCTCGCTGGCGCTCAACGCCATCTCGTTCCGCGACTATCCCATGTTGCAGGGCACCGTCACGGTGCTCGCCATCTTCATCGCCGCCATCAACCTGCTGGTCGATCTCAGCTACGCCCTCCTCGACCCCCGGATCCGGTACGCATGAGGAGGGCGCTGACCGATCCGAGCTTCCTGCTGGGCGCGGCGATCGTCCTGCTCATCATGGCGTGCGCGGTGTTCGCACCCGCCCTCGCGCCGCACGCACCCAACGTCGCCGACCTGCGCGCACGTCTCGCCCCACCCTTCCAGCCCACCTACGTCCTCGGCGCCGACGCCATCGGCCGGGACATCCTGTCGCGCATCATCTTCGGCGCGCGCATCTCGCTGGTGGTGGGCGTCGCCTCGGTGGCGGCGGCGTCGATCATCGGCACCGTCATCGGCCTGCTGGCGGGCTACTTCGGCGGCCTGCTCGACACCGTGCTCATGCGGCTCGCCGACATCCAGCTCGCCTTCCCCTTCATCCTCCTCGCCATCACCGTCATCGCCGTCATCGGACCCGGCCTCTGGAAACTGGTGCTGGTGATGGCGTTCTCGCAGTGGGTGCAGTACGCGCGCATCGTGCGTGGCCAGGTGCTCTCGATCCGCGAGACCGACTACGTGCAGGCGGCCACCAGCCTCGGGGCGGGTCACGGCCGGATCCTGGTGCGCCACGTACTCCTCAACGCCCTCACGCCGGTCATGGTTCTCGCGACCCTCGGCATCGCCAACAACATCCTGCTCGAGGCCGGCCTCACGTTCCTCGGCCTCGGCGTCGACCCCACCATCCCCTCGTGGGGCGGCATGCTGGCCGACGGGCGCAACTACATCGAACGGGCCTGGTGGGTATCGACCTTCCCGGGCCTGGCCATCACCGTGACCGTGCTCGGCTTCAACCTCCTGGGGGACTGGCTGCGCGACACCCTCGACCCCAGGATGCAAGGGTGAGCGAGACGACCGACCCGCGCGCGACGCTCCTCGCCGATCTCGACGGCGACGGCTTCCCGGACGCGCTCGTGGGGAGCGCCTGGATCGACGCACGCGACGTCGACACGGGCGTCGCGGCCGCCGCCGACCTGCTGGGTGCGCTGGCGTCCCGCGCGCTGGTGCTGCGGGTCGCCACACGAAACTGGGACCCCCCGCGCCCCGCGCTGTTCTTCGGCGCGCGGCCGCCCGACGGACCGTTCCCCGACGCTTCGTCGGGCATGGGCGAGGAGGCGGTGAAGACGCTTCCGGCCGGCGCGTGCGCGGTCCTGTCCGCGACCGGGCTGCTGCTTGCGGCCGACGACGGTCCGTCGCTGCGGGCCGCGGCCCGCGCGCTGGCGGTCCGTTGGGCGCCTCCTCCCAGCGGCGCTCCGGCCGGGCCCGGCCCCCGCGCGGCCACGGCCGGCGCCCTCTCGCTCGGGGCGGCCTTCGCAGGGGGCGGCCTCTACACCGGCGCGCCCGAGCTCGCGCGACACTTCCTCGGCGGCTTCCACAGCAGCGCCGGCGTCCCCGAGGCCCTGGAGGTGGCGGTGCGGCTCGCCACCGTCGGCCTCGATCCCGCCGTTCCGATGGCCGGCGAGGCAGCGTCCGCGCGCATGCGCGTCGTCATCGACCCCGCCCTCGAGGCGGGTGGCTGGGCGGTGCGCGTGGCCCGCGGGGACGGCGCCGATGGGATCGAGGTCGCCGGCGCCGACGCGCCCGCCGTCCGGGCCGCCTGCCGCTACGTGGCGCGCGCGTTCCCGCGCTTGCCCGACGGGTCGTCGCTCGACGAGCTCGAACGCGACCTGCGACGCTTCCTGCGGCTCGAGACCCGCTCCGGCCGCCTGGCCGCGGCCGCCGCCCTCGCCGCGGCCGACCCGGTTCGGGCGTACGCGCTCCCCTATCCGGGTGCCGACGCGCCCCTCCGACTGGGGGCGCCGGTGCACAACAGCGCGCGTGACGGGAAGGTCCGGAGCTGGAGCCATGCCACCCCCTGGGAAGGCGACCGTCTGTTGGACGCGGCGGCGACGCTGGCGCTCCCCGACGGCCCCTTCGAGCTGGAGGTCTACGCCTCCGAGGCGCTGCCGATGCGCCGGCGCCTGGCGGAGCAGTTGGCCGCCCGCCTGGCCTCCACCGGGCGAGCGCCCGACCGTGTGCTCGTGCGCCACGCCTACAAACCCGCCCTCCACTGGCTCGTGGAGGAGATCGCTCCGCCTTGCCGCCGGCGGCCGCCGTGCTGGAGGTCCGGGTCGGACGGCAGGAGGAGCGCTACGGCACGTCCGAGCGCTGGTTGCGCGAGTTGTATCCGGTTGCGGAGCTGCTGGAGCGGTCGCGCCCCGGGCTCCGGACGCGGCTCGTGCTCGACGACGATGCCGGACCCCCTCGCTACCTGGCGCGCGCGCTCGATCCCTCCGGCCAGGCGGTGCTTGAGGCGGTGCTGGCCCCGCCGGTCGCCCCGTCCCCGCGCCTTGCGGGCGAACCGGCGCTCGCCACCACGGCGGCGGTGCGGGCCGTCGCGGGCGGCCGCGTCCAGGCCGAGACGCTCGTTCCCACAGACCGTCAGGAGGCCTGGTCGTTCCTCGTGCGCGACGTGTTCCCGGCGCTGGCCCGGGAGGCGCAGGGGCGGGAACCGCCCTTCCTCCACGAGATCGCCGTCATCCTGCACGTCAGTGAGCCCGACGACCGGCTCGACCTCGATCACGAGACGGACAGCGTTCTGGAGGGACTCCACGAGGACATCTACTTCGGCCTCCTGGAGGCCTACGACGCCGCCCGCCCGGAGTACGGGCCGCGCCACCTCGCGCCGGCACGCATCCTGCCGTTCTGCCACGCGACCCCGGGCGAGGCGACTCGCGTGCAGGTGCTGGCGCGCGCGCCGGGCACCGAGGCGGTGACCGCGTGGGCGGGGGACGGGCGCCCCGTCCGGGCCGGGCCCCTCGACGTGGACCTCCGCTGTGTCGAGCTCGTGGGGCGGGGCGCTGCGCCCACGTGCCTCGTTCTGGAGGTCGCCGGCACCCCGGACGACGCCGAGCCCGCCCTGGAGCGGCTCGCGTGGGGGGCCGAGCGCGGTCTCCCGCCCATGCCCTCCGGCCTGGCGCTGACGTTGCGTGCCGGTGACCGCGAGCGGCGAGTCGCCCCCGCTTCCCGCGAGGCGGGCGAGCGAGGGCACCTCGCGGAGCCGCTCCCCGCCCGGCCCCTCCACCCTCGCGAGGTCGTGCGCTACGCCCGGCACCTCGCGGCCCGGCATCCCGGCCTGCACCTTCGGATGGCCCGTGAGAGCGTGCTCGGGCAGCCGCTGGTCGCTCTGGAGACGGGCCATCCGGCCACGCCCGACGTCTCCCGTGCGCGCCGCGCACACTGGACACCGACCGTACTGATCTCCGCACGGCAGCACGCGAACGAGCCGACGAGCACCCAGGCGGTGCTGGCGCTCCTGGCTGCCGAGCTCGAACGCCCGCGCCTCATGCGCGCGCTGAACCTCGTCGTGCACCCGCTCGAGAACCCGGACGGGGCGCGACTGCACGCCGCGTTGTGCAGCCTGGCGCCCAACCACATGCACCACGCCGCCCGCTACACCGCCTACGGCGCGGATCTGCAGGCCGATCCCGAACTGGGCGCCCGGCTCATCGGAGAGAGCGCGCAGCGACGTGATGCCTGGCGGCGTTGGCACCCCATCGTGCACCTCAACAACCATGGCTATCCCGCCCACGAGTGGGTCAGGCCGCAGACCGGCTACGTGCCGGCGGGCTTCGCCAACTGGTCGCTGCCGGTGGGGTACCTCACCATCCTGACGCTGCGCTATGCGCCGACCGCGCCGGCGGAGGCGCTGGTCGCCGCCCTCCGGGAGCGTGTGGCGAAGGCCCTCGCCACCGAGCGGGACGTCTCCGAGCTCACGCGCAGCCAGGTTGCGCGCTCGTCTCGCTACCGCCCTCTGGCCGCGACGCCCTTCCGCTTCGCGCGGGGGCTTCCGTTCTGGGAGACCATCGCGGCTCCGGAGCTCGCCGACGACGATGCCTTCGCTCCGCCCCTGACCGTGATCACCGAGGTCCCGGACGAGACCGTCGACGGGGCACGCTGGCACGCCTGTACGACCGCGCACCGCCGCATCGACGAGGCGGTGCTGAGCGCCCTCGTGCAGGCGCTCGCCGCCTCCCCGGGACCCCTCGGCGGTCCGGAGCGCCTCACGCTCTCGCCGCTGCTGGCGTGGGCGACGAGCGACCCCTCGGCCAGCGCAGAGGACGAACGCCCCGCCGGAGCAGGCTAGGAGCAGCGCCCCCGCCACCTCCCGAGGAGCGATGCCGCGATGGACCTGACCGCGCTCGGCTCGGGCGCCCCGATCGAGCTCGGTGTCCACCATCGGCGGCAAGAGCTCGACCACCCGGATGCCGACCGGGCCGAGCTGGTGCCGCAACGACACGGTGAACGAGTGCCGGGCGGCCTTGGTCCCGCAGTACACGGGCATCCTCGTCATCGGCACGAACCCGAGCCCCGAGGTCACGTTGACGACCACGGCGTTCGCCACCCGACGCAGGTGGGGCACCAGCCGGGCGGTCAGGTAGATCGGGGCCTCCAGGTTGCAGCGGAGCTCGTTGTCCCCCGCGTCCAGCGCGCCCCGGCCCCCCGTGAGGTCCAGCACGCGTTGCATGCCGGCGTTGTTGACGAGCACGTTGACGCCCCGCGACTCTGCCCAGCCGGCCAGGCGCTCCCGATCTCCGGGTGCGGCCACGTCGCAGGTCATGACCTGCACAGCGGGCAAGGCGCGGCGCGCCTGCTCCAGCTTCGCGTCGCGCCGACCGCAGACCAGCACCTCGTTGCCCGCACGGACGAAGGCCTCCGCCATGCGGAAGCCGATCCCCGTCGCGCCGCCCGTGATGAGCACGGTGTTGCCGGAAAGGTCCATCCACGCACCTCCCACGTGCCCGCACCGTCCATGGTCGGCACGAAGACGATGCTAGGCCCGAGGGCGGCCGTCGTCCAACGAGCTCGGGGCGCGCTCCCGCCGGCGGGCGTCAGACGCCGGCCAGCATGCGCTCGTGCTGCAGCTCCGCGCCGATGCTGCGCGCCCAGGCGGCCACGGCGTCGAGATCGCGGAAGTCGCCGAGGGACGCCTTGACGTTCCGGACGATGAAGGCATCGAAGGGGTTGAGCTTGCTCCGGTCGAGCGCGCCGTGGAACACGGCGATGTCGTGCGGGCCGATGCGGTCGGCGACGCTCTGGAGAGCGCTGGGGAAGTGCCATCCCTTGAGCAGCTCCTCGGCCTCGCCCTCGCCGGTCGGGCCGCTCGAGAACAGCCACACCGGAACGTTGGCGAGCTGCGCTTCCCCCCGCCTCAGCAGGTCGGCCGCCTCACGACGCCAGCGCCCCACGTACACGGCGCTCCCCATCACGACGGCCGTATAGGGGGCGAGGTCCTTGACGCCCTTGCAGCGCGCGACGTCGACCGTCAGGCCCTCCTCGCGCAACGACTTCCCGATGGCCTCGGCGATCGCCTCGGTGGAACCGTACTTGCTGGCGTAGGTCACCAGCACATGGTGCCCCGTGTCGGGCTGCGTCGTGTGATCCATCGTCCCCTCCTTCCGCTGCCACTGTGTGGGCTGTCGGGACGCCTGCCCAGAGGCAAACGCCCCCGCCGCGGTCAGCGGCGCCCCACGAGCCGACCGAGACCTTTGCCCCTGGGAAACATGCTTCCGAAGTGCAAGGCTGGCGTCGATGGAACCCTCCCCCCCACGGCAGCCTCTCGCATCCGCACCCGACGGAGCCCCCCGGGCCACGGCCCGCGCCTCGGTGCGGCCGCACCTCGCCGGCTCCGGGTTGCGTGCCGCGTTCGCCACCGACCTCGTGCTGGTGCACGCACCGTCGATCTTCGACTTCCGGACGAAGACGCTCCTGCAGGGACCCTTCGCCGACGTCGTGCCGTCCACGGGACAGTTCGAGATGTACCCGGTGGGGCTCACCAGCATCGCGGCGTACCTGGAGCGCAACCACTACAACGTGCGGATCGTCAACCTCGCCTACCGCATGCTGGTCTCGCCGACGTTCGATGCCGAGGCACATCTGCGCCGGCTGAAGGCGCCGATCTACGGTATCGATCTGCACTGGCTCCCCCACGCCCAGGGCGCGCTGGCGGTGGCCGAGCTGATCAAGCGCCTCCACCCCGGTTCCGCCGTCCTGATGGGGGGTCTCTCGGCCAGCTACTTCCACCGGGAGCTCGCCGAGAACCCCGCCGTCGACTACGTGCTGCGTGGCGACTCGACCGAGGAACCCGCGCGCCAGCTGCTGGCAGCGCTGCGCGAGGGGACCTCGCTGTACGCGGTCGAGAACCTCAGCTACCGCGACGAGCACGGCAACGTCCGGGTGAACCCGCTGACCTTCGTGCCGGCCGATCTCGACAGCATCGACGTACCCGCCTACGACTACGTGTTGCGCTCGGTGCTCAAGTACCGCGACCTGGCCGACGTGGTGCCCTACCTCGAGTGGATCCGGCACCCGACCACGATGGTCCTGAACTCCCGCGGCTGTACGCTCGACTGCGCCATCTGCGGCGGCTCGCGGAGCGCCTACGCGATCACCTCCAATCGTCGGCGACCCGCCTACCGCTCGCCCGAGCGGCTGGTGACGGACATGCGCACGATCAGCAGCTTCTCGCGGTCCCCGATCTTCATGGTCCACGATCCTCGCATCGGAGGGGCTCCGCGTGCCCGCCGCATCTTCGAGCTTCTGGCGGACGCTGCGCTCCCCAACGAGATCGTGTTCGAGCTCTTCTTCCCGGCCGGCGACGAGTTCTACGAGCTCGTGGAAGCGTCGTCCGCCGCCTGGAGCCTGGAGATCACGATCGAGTCGGCCGACGAAGCGATCCGCCGGGTCAACGGCAAGTTCCCGTATCCCAACGAGGCGCTGGAGCAGACCATCGCGGGCGCCCTGGCGCACGGTTGCCGGAAGCTCGACCTGTTCTTCATGGTGGGCATCCCGCACCAGACGCCCGAGAACGCGATGGAGACGGTCGCCTTCTGCGACCGGCTGGCCGAGCGCTTCGGCAACGACCGGCGCCTGCAGTTCTACGTCGCGCCGCTCGCCCCCTTCCTCGACCCGGGGAGTCGCGCCTTCGAGGACCCGTCGCTCGGGTACCGGCTGCGCTACCGGAGCCTCGAGGAGTACCGGAGGGCCCTGCTCGAGCCCTCCTGGGCGGACACCTTGTCCTTCGAGACCGAAGCCATGACGCGCGACGACATCGCGACCACCACCTATCGCGTCGCACAGGGGCTCAACGAGCTGAAGCACGACCGCGGCCTCATCGACGAAGCGACCTACCGCACCGTGCGCGATCACCTCACCGCCGCCTCCGCGGCCCTCGCCGAGCTCCGCGCCGGCGCGGCCGAGGACGGCCGCGCGTCGGAAGCGGTCCGCAGCCACGCGCGCATCACCAAGGCCGATACCACCTCGCTGTGCGGCAGCGACGAGCTCCGTTGGGCCGGGGCCGAAGGGCTGCGCGTCACGAGAGCCGCGGTGACCCATCTGACGCGGGCGTTCTCCGACGAGATCCGCCGTGGGATCGCACGGGGCCGCGGCCACTACGACACCGATCTCTGGAACCCCGACCGCTGTCCGCTGGAGCCCGGGAAACGCCCGCCGCAGCGAACGGCCGCCCACGGCCGTCCGCAGGTCGCGGCCGACACGGGAGCCGCCCCCTACGTCGTCCGTCCGGTCGTTCTGACGGCCGTCGAGGACGGCGCCGACTAGCTCCTGCCCATCGCACCGCCGGCGCCTGCCCTCGGGTAGGCTGACGCGTCATGGCCCTCCCCACCGATCGGCGCGCGCGGGCGCGCATCACGACGGCGCTGTTCGCCGCCCAGGCACTGGGTTCGTCGGGCGTCCTGGCGGCGGCGACGGTGGCTTCCATCGCGGGCGCCGCCATCAGCGGTCGGACGTCGCTGGCGGGCGTCCCCGCAGGGGTGTTCCAGCTCGGGGCAGCCGTGTCCGCCCTGGCCTGGTCGATAGCAAGCGACCGCCTGGGGCGGCGCAACGGGCTGGGGCTGGGGCTCCTCGCCGGCGCGGCGGGCGCCGCAGGAGCCACGATCGCCGTGATCGTCCACAGCTTCCCGCTCCTGGTCCCGAGCATCGTCGTGATGGGGTCCGGCTCGGCCGCCGTTCGGCTCGGGCGCTTCGCCGCCGCAGAAGCGCACCCGCCCGCGCAACGTGGACGTGCCGTGGCGTGGGTGGTGCTGGGAGGAACCGTCGGCTCGGTCGTGGGGCCGTCGCTCGTCGCGCCTGCCGGCCGCATCGGCAACGGCCTGACCGGGTCCTCCCTGGCCGGGCCCTACGCCGTCACGCTCCTGGTGTACCTGCTCGCGGCGCTCTCCCTGCTGCTCTTCTTGCGGCCGGACCCCAAGGCGCTGGGCGCGCGGATCGCGCGCGAACACCCGCATCCGGGCGGCGAGGGGCCGGCGCGCCCGTGGAGGGCGCTGCTCCGCGATCCCGGCATCGTCGTGGCGGTGACGTCGGTCGTCGTGGCGCACGCCGTGATGGTGATGATGATGGGCCTCACGTCGCTGCACATGGAGCTCGCGGGGATCGGCCTGGGCGGCATCTCGCTCGTCTTCAGCGTCCACAGCTTCGGCATGTACGCGCCGTCGGTCGCCTCCGGCTTGCTGGCCGACCGCTTCGGTCGGACCGCCACGATCGTGTCGGGGGCGGTCACGCTGGCCGTCGCCTGCACCCTGGCCCCGTTGTCCGACCGCGTGCCGGCCCTCGTGGCGGCCCTCTTCCTGCTGGGGCTGGGGTGGAACCTGTGCTTCGTGGCGGGGTCGGCCCTGCTCGCCGACCGGCTGGCGCCGGCCGAGAGGGGGCGCATGCAGGGCGTGAACGACCTGCTCATGAGCGGCATGGCGGCCGTGGCCAGCCTGGCCGGCGGCCTGCTGTTCGCGCGGGCCGGGTACGGCGGCATGGCGCTCGTCGGGATCCTCGCCTCGGCCCTCCTCCTCGCCTTCGTGCTCGGGCGCGGCCGGGCGCTAGGCGTTGGAGCTCTCCCCGCCGACCGCGGCCGTTAGCCGGGCCCGACCGCGACCGGTGCCGCCGGGCCTGCGCGGAGGATCCCGCGCACCGGCCGGCGATTACCTTCCGCATCCTGTTCCGGGCGCCCGCCGGTTGCCCGTCAGGACCGACCTCGAACGCTTCCTCGGCGCGATGCCCTCCGTCCGTACGTACACAGGCTTGACAGAGCTATCACCAACATATATATGTTAAATGTACGATCCTCAGAAGGGGGACAGCCATGCCTACCGAGCTCCTCGACCGCCCCGCGTTCGACCAGGCCCTCTCCGACGCCCCGACGTCCGGACCCGTGACCCTCGCTCTGGTCGACCTCGACCACTTCGCGACGATCAACCAGCGGCACGGCACCGACGTAGGCGACACCGTCTTGCGTCGCGTAGAGCGGGCGCTGCTGGGCAGCCTCCCACCCGAGACGACGGTCGCCCGCATCGGCGGCGACGAGTACGCCGCCCTCTTCCCCGACCACACCGCGGAGAGCGCCCTCATCCTCATGGAGGAGGTGCGTGCGCACCTGGCGCAACCGCGACCCGACGAGACCCCCGCAGCGATCAGCCTGTCGATCGGACTCGCAACGCATCCCGCCCACGTCGAGGAGCGCGCGGACCTCGTGCGCGCCGCCGACACCGCCCTGTCGCGCGCCAAACGCGACGGGCGCGGCCGCGTCGCCATCCATGTCGAGGAACGGATGGTGCTCAAGAGCAACTACTACAGCAAGGCCAGCCTGGGGCGCCTCGCGAAGCTGTCGGCGGCCGAGGGCCGGACGGAGGCGAGCCTGCTGCGCGAGGCCCTCGACGACCTGATCGATCGCTACCGCGACCGGATCTGACGACCGCGGGCCCACATCATCCCCGGCGCAGGGGCGGCACCGTCCGTGCTGCCCTGCGCGCGGGGTCGCGCGTCCTAGTGTCCGACCCGCCAGATGTCCAGCACGCCGCTCGTTCTGTGCTGGTTGGCGTTGCCCTCGGGGAGCGCGATGCGCCCGTCGGTCGCGATGGGGCTGTTCCAATGCTTCGGCCCGGACGCCAGGTCGGCGAGGAGCCGGCCGGTGTCCGGCTCGTAGACGCGGAGCCCGCCGGCCGGATCGTACACGTAGAGCAGGCCCCCGGCCACCACCGGGCTCGTGCCGCCGTGGGCGTTCTTCCAGGCCGTCTGCAGGCGCCCCTGGCTCAGCTTCCACGCCTCCGTACCGCCGTTGTCGGCCGCGATCAACCAGGTCTTGCCGCCGGCGTGCCAGACCGCCGGGGCCGTGAACAGGTCGGTGCCCGACGGCGTGGACACCGTCTGGAGCTCGCCGCCCTGGTGACCGGTCTGCCCGAGCATCGCCGACCAGCGCAGGAGCCGGATCTTGCCGTCCTTGCCACCCTGAACCACCAGACCGTTCCCCAGCAGGACGGGGGCGGTGGAGCCGAGATCGAGATCGCTGGCATCGAGCTGCGCGGTGTTGCTGGGCGTGTAGTTGCCCAGCAGCTTGCAGGCGTCGGGCGACAGCTCGAGCGCAGCGTCGCCCCAGGCCGTCTTGCCGTCCCAGAGGGCGTTCCCGGTGGCGACGAAAAGGTCGCCGCTCGCCGGATCGACGACCGCGGCGGCCCGCCCCCAGATCGCGGCGCCGCTCGACGCGCACGACGACGGGTCGAGCAACCCGCCACGGTCGCTGCACAACGCGTTCCAGACGTTCTCCACGTGGCCGGTCCCGCTGTCCAGGACGGCCACGTGCCCCTGGTAGGGAGGGGCGTCGCCGAAGTAGCCGCCGGTGACGACGATGACCCGACCGTCCGCCAGGTTGAGCGCGGACGCGATCTTCTCGCGCTCGGGGAGCTTCGTCACCGCCGTGCTCCACTGCACGCTGCCGTCCGCCACCGCGAGCTTGCGGACCACACCGTCGGGCGCGGCGGCGTAGACGGCACGGCGATTCGAATCGGCCACCGGCGTCGCCGTCGTGATGCGGTACGAGCCCGCCCAGCCGGCGTAGCCCGGCGGCGTGAAGCGCCACAGCACGGTCCCTCGATCGGCATCGATCGCGAGCGTCTCGCCGTACGTGGTGGTCACGAAGAAGGCATCGTGCAAGGCGCCCTCGATCTGGACGCCGTGGAGGTAGATCGCCGGACCGTCGACCGTCCCGCCGACCTGCACCTGCTGCCGCTTCAAGGCGCTCAGGTCGCTCGCCGTGATGCCCGTCTCCTTCGGCCCCTCGTTGGTGCGCGCGGCGTCGAACCCGAACCGGCTCCAGTCCTGGCCGTGGCCCGTCGCCTGCTGACACGAGGCCGTGCCCGCGAGCAACACCACCAAGGCGAACGCCACACTGGCCACCCGACCCACGACCCTGCGCCCCATCGACGTCGTCCTCATCCGTTCCTCCCCTGTCGCCGCCCGCCACACGGGCGGCCCCCGCAAGGCGGGCGCACTCGGACCTGCAACGACCGTAGAGCGCGGGGGCGGCCGACGGGGTCCCCGAGGCGACAGGACGGCCGGTCCCGCCGCGACCCTCGGCGCCCTGGCGAGCCCACGGACCACCCCTACCCCCAGGCGGTGGCCTCCCCGCCCGTCCGCGATCCGCGCCCCGTCGCAGGCTCCCGACAGCGTCCCAAACGCGAGCGGGCGGGTCGGGATATTTGCCCCTGGGACCTCTTCCGTGAACGGACATACCCTGGACGGGTAGTGAAACCGATCGGCCCGGCGTGACCGGTGCGACGCCCTCGCCAGGCGGGCCCCAGGCTCCTCACCTCCGGACCCGCTCACGGCGCAGGCCGGCCGCGCCACGGACCGAGCGACCGGCGTTCGAACGTGGCTCCGCCCGCGCCACCCGCGAGCGCCACGCCGGACGAACCGCACGAGGGGCGGCGGGCAAGCTCTGCGCCTCCCACGGAAAGGACGGGCGAGGAAGCATGGACGCACCCAAGAAGGACGGGTTCCTTAAGGTCACCGATACGCGGACACAACGCAGCTACGAGATCCCGATCAGCGACGGCGCCATCCCGGCTACCGCATTGCGACAGATCAAGACCTCGGACGACGACTTCGGGTTGCTGTCCTACGATCCTGCCTTCCTGAACACGGCCAGTTGCCGCAGCGCCATCACCTTCATCGACGGCGAGAAGGGCATCCTCCGGTATCGCGGCTATCCCATCGAGGAACTCGCGGCGGAGAGCTCGTTCCTGGAGGTCGCCTACCTGCTGCTCTACGGCGAGCTTCCCGACAAGGGCCAGCTCGACGGCTGGGCGCACGACATCACCCATCACACCTTCATCCACGAGAACATCAAGACCTTCATCGACGGCTTCCATCACGACGCCCACCCGATGGGCATGCTGGTCAGTACCCTCGGCGCCCTGTCCACCTTCTATCCCGACGCCAAGGACCTGTTCGACGAGGAGCAGCGGCGCACGCAGATCGTACGGTTGATCGCCAAGATGCCGACCCTCGCCGCCTTCGCGTACCGTCACGCCGTGGGCCTCCCCATCGCCTACCCCGACAACGACCTCAGCTACCCGGGCAACTTCCTCAACATGATGTGGAAGGCCACCGAGCTGAAGTACCAGCCCAATCCCGTGTTCGAGCACGCGCTCGGCGTGCTGTTCATCCTGCACGCCGACCACGAGCAGAACTGCTCGGCGAGCACCATGCGCGTGGTGGGCAGCTCGCAGGCGGACCCCTACTCCGCGGCCGCGGCCGCCTCGGCCGCGCTCTACGGGCCGCTCCACGGCGGGGCCAACGAGAAGGTCCTACGCATGCTGAACGACATCGGGTCGGTCGAGAACGTTCCCGCCTACATCGAGCGCGTCAAGCAGGGCGAGTTCCGCCTGATGGGCTTCGGGCACCGCGTCTACAAGAACTTCGACCCGCGCGCGAAGATCATCAAGAGCGTCGCCGACGAGGTCTTCGAGGTCACTGGGCGCAACCCGCTGCTCGACGTCGCGCTCGAGCTCGAGCGTACCGCCCTCGAGGACGAGTACTTCGTCTCCCACAAGCTCTACCCCAACGTCGACTTCTACTCGGGCATCATCTACCAGACGATGGGCTTCCCCGTCGAGATGTTCCCGGTGCTGTTCGCCATCGGTCGCATGCCCGGCTGGCTGGCGCAGTGGCAGGAGGGCCTGCTGGACTCCGAGCAGCGCATCTCCCGCCCGCGGCAACTCTACGTGGGCGAGGGCGAGCGCCACGTCGAGGTGGGACGGGCGTCGTCCTTCGACTGATCGATCCCGTGCACGACGATGCGGCTCCGGCGACCGGCCTTCCGGTCGCCGGAGCCGTTGCTTCCGGGGGCGGCGCCGTCGCGTCCGGCAGCGGCTCACAAGGCGAGCGCTGCGGACACCACGCCGAAGGCGGTGGTGAGCAGCAGCACCGCGGCCACCGTCCACGCCGGGATCCCGCGCAGGCGATGCTCGCCCTGCAGGGCCCGGCGGGCCAGCAGGAACAGGAAGCCGAGCACGACGGGGAGCAACAAGGCGTTCATGACCTGGACGCCGATGCTCAGGCGGACCAGGTCGACGCCGGACAGCACCAGGGCCGCGCTGCCGACGATGCCCACCAGGTAGATGGCGTAGAACCACGGCGCCTCGCCCGCGGCGTGGGCCAGCGAGTGGCGGTACCCCGCGACCTCGCCCAGGCCCCAGGCGACCGCGAGCGAGACCACCAGGGCGGCGACCAGCGACGCACCGAGCATCCCGAGCGCGAACAACAGCGCGCCGTAGGTGGGTCCGAGCAGCGGGGTGAGCGCACCCGCGATCTCCGGGACCGTCGTGAGCGGGGTGCCGGCGACGCCCGCACCGCCGTGGAGGGTTGCCGCCGTGCTCACCAGCACGGCGGCCATGATCACCTGCGTGAGCACGGCTCCCACCGCCGTGTCGACGCGCGCCGCCGGCAGGTCGCGCTCGGTGAGACCCTTCTCCACCACCGCGGACTGCTGGTAGAAGATCATCCAGGGCATGATCACGGCGCCGATGTTGGCGGCGATGAGGTAGAGGTAGGGACCGTGGCTCCAGGGAAGGTGCTGGAGGTCCGCGAGGAACGGCCCCGGCGACGGATGGGCCTGCCACGCCACCAGCACGTAAAGGAACTCGAGGCTCCCGACGGCGGCCGCCACCAGCTCGACCCGCCGGTAGGTGCCGCGTGCCGCGATCACGGCCAGGCCGACGACGGCGGTACCCACGCTGAGGTAGGGGGACACGCCGAAGACCTCGCCCGCACCGGCCACACCGACGAACTCCGTGCACAGCGCACCCACGCCGGCCAGCGCCAACGTCCCGACGGAGAACCACGCCCAGCGTCTGCCGAAGTAACGCCGGATGAGCTCCCCGTGACCGTGTCCGGTTACGGTCCCAAGCCGCACGGTCAGCTCCTGGACCACGAACAGGATGGGAACGAGCGCTACCTGCAGCCACAGGAGGTCGTAGCCCCAGGCAGCGCCGCTCTGGGCCGCGGTCACGATGCTGCCGGCATCGGTGTCGGCCAGCATCACCACCAGGCCCGGGCCCATGACCGCCAGCAGGGCGCCCAGTCGACCCACGCGCCGGGGGCGCGTCGACGACCGTTCGGTCACCGGCATCCCTGCCCCCGGAGCCCTCCGCCGCGGCCGTTCCGGCGGCCGTTCCAGCGCCCCTCCCGGCGCGCCTGCCGCGCCGCGCGCAATCCTGATCCACGGGCTCGGATTTCCACGCCCCGAGCACAACACGGCGCTCGACCACGCCGCAGAGGCGAATGTCCCGGCCTTCGCCGGCTACTGGGGCGTGCTCGCGGGGGTCGCCCCGTGCCCCGACGAGATGCCGGCAGACGAGGACGGCGAGGACGTTGACGAGCCCGGGGCGGACGCGGGCGGACCGGCCGCGCCGTTCGTCGGGAAGAGCGCCTCGACGTCCTTGGGGTCGACCGAGATCACGCGGATCCGGTCGGGCGGGGTGGCCACCGTGGCGCGCCGGCCGGTCGCCGTATCCACCGCGATGCGGAGCGCCCCGCCTCCAAGCAACGACGCGCTGCCCAGGGCCGAGCCGGCCTCGAACGCGGCCTTCGTGCCCGTCGGATCCAACGCCCCCGTCTTGAGGTTGATGGTGCGGAAGACGATCCCCGGCGGAACGGGGAACCCGTTCGGGTCGGTGGAGTGGCCGCGCAACGCCCCGCTCACGAAGCGGTTGAAGGCGTAGATGGGTTGTTGCGAGCTGGTCACGAGCTGGTCGGTCCCGTCGGCGAGCGTCATGTGACGGGGCATCGGGGTGTCGTCGTCGTTGCCGATCCACACGGCGGCGACCATGCCCGGCGTGGCGCCCACGAACCAGATGTCGCGCTCCTTGTCCGTGGTGCCGGTCTTGCCAGCGATCCAGCGACCCGGCACGCTCGCGCGCCAGGACAGCGCCCAGTAGGGCTTCCGGTCCATCACGGTGCCGTGCATCATGTCGAGGACGACGTAGGCCGTCTGCGGACTCCACACGCGCGTGCGGCGCGGGTGGGCGCGGTACAAGACGTTCCCGTTGGCGTCGACCACCTTGCTCACGAAGTAGGGCGCGGTGTACACGCCTCCGTTGGCGAACGCCGCGATGGCCGCCGCGTGCTGCATGGGCGTGACGACGAAGCTGCCGAGCGCCATGCCGAGGTAGGGTTTGACGTCGTAGCCGAGCATCTTGGCCTTGGTGGCCACCGCTTGCGCCGTGGCTTCCTGGAGCGCCTTCACCGCCGGGATGTTGCGGCTTCGATCGAGCGCCAGGCGCGCCGTCTCGTAGCCTTCGTAGGAGTTGTCCCACTCCTTGGGCGTGTAGTCGGGCTTGCCGTTGACCTTGAAGGTGGTGGGGTCGTCCACGAGGATGCTCGCTTCGTTCAGTGCGCCCTCCTGGATGCCGGTCGCGTAGACGATGGGCTTGAACGAGGAGCCGGGCTGGCGGTAGGCCTGGAGGGCCCGGTTGAAATCCTGCAACTTGCGGCCCGTGCCCAGCTTCTGCCCCACCATCGCCAGCACTCCGCCGCTCTTGGGGTCGATGCCGACGATCGCCATCTGTGCGCCGGTCGGAATCTGGGTATCGCGGCTGGCCGCCATCGCCGCCTTCTGAGCCTGAACGTCGATGGTCGTGTACACGCTCAGCCCGCCGCTCCCGAACACGACGCTCGCGCCGTAGCGCTTCACCAGCCAGTCGCGCACGGCCAGCATGACGCCGCGCGAGAGGCCGGTGTCGATGCTGGAGACCACCTTCACGGCGGAGCCGGTGCGCGTGGCCTTCACGACGTTGCCGTGGTCGTCGTAGACGACCTTCCAGCCTCGCGGCTCGAGCTGGTAGTCCCACGCCCTCTGGGCGGTGGCCCGGGAGATGGACCCACGACGGACCATCTTGTCCAAGACGGTGCGCATCCCGTGCCTCGCGGCGGTGAAGTCGCCGTGCATGGCGTTCGGAGCCGGCACGAGGACGGCCAGATACAGTCCCTGGGCGAGATTGAGCTGGATCGGGTCGAGGCCGAAGTAGGCCTGCGACGCCTCCCGGATGCCGTACACGTTGCCGCCCCAGAACACCACGTTGACGTAGCGCTGGAGGATCTCACGCTTCGTCAGGCGCTGCTCCAGCTCGACCGCGAGGAGGAACTCCTTGACCTTGCGGTTGAGCGAACGCTCATCGGCGATGTCGCGCAGGACCGTGTTCTTCACCAGCTCCGTGGTGATGGTCGAGCCTCCGCGCCGGGAACGCCCGATGAGCTCCTCGTAAACGGCCTTGGCGATACCCGACGGGCTGAAGCCGTACTCCCGGAAGAACCGGTCGTCCTCGGAGGCCACCAGGGCCTCCAGGGCGGCGGGGGAGACCTGGCTCAGCGTGACCGGGACGCGGTTGATCGGTTCCTTGCTCTTTCCGATCGCCGGCACCAGCGTGCCGATACGGGTCCCGTCACGGGCGAACACGGTGGAGTTCGAGGTGTACTGCAACGCCTCCACCGGCGCGAGCGACGGCAGGTTCTGCGCCCAGTGCAGCGCCGAGGATCCCAGCAGGGCCGCCAGGGAGAGCACCGCCGTGAGCGCCAGCAGCAGGAGCCCCTGGACGATCTTCACGGTCCCCATGGTACGGGCAAGCGATGAGCGACGATGAGGATGTGCCGCCATGGACCACGGAGCGCGTCGCCGCACGCCCCGCTGCCGGGTTCGCTAGACTCGGTCGACACACGTTCGTCGACAGCGGTCCCCCTCCGGGGCCGCGCGAGCCACCTGAGGAAGGCGGCAGCCGGCCATGACGGTCCGTTCCGAGATCCGCCGCGCCCGAACCGACGAGAGCGCCGCCGTCGCGGGGCTCATCGAACAGGCCGCCGCGGCCTACCGTGGCGTGATCCCGTCCGACTGCTGGCACGAGCCCTACATGCCGCTCGAGGAGCTCCTCCGCGAGATCGAGGCCGACGTCCGCTTCTGGGTGATCGAACAGGGAGGCCGCATCGTGGCGGCGATGGGGTTGCAGCGCGTGAGCGACGTCGCCCTGATCCGGCACGCTTACGTCCTCCCCGCGCAGCAGGGGCGGGGGCACGGAGGCGCGTTGCTGGAGCACCTGCGGGAGCTGAGCGAGGAACCGATCCTCGTGGGCACCTGGCGTGCGGCTGCGTGGGCCGTGCGCTTCTACCGGCGGCACGGCTTCACCCTTCTCGACACCATCGAGGCGGATCGCCTGCTGCGTCGCTACTGGAGCGTCCCGCCCCGCCAGCGCGAAGCATCGGTCGTCCTGGCGGACGAACGCTGGACGGCGTTGCACCGGGAGATCTAGCGCAGCCTGAAGACAGGCCGGTAGGCGCCCACCGCGACCCCGAGCCCGACCACGGCGAACAGCCCGAACGCCACCACGTTCGCCAACGAGGCCTCGGGGTCGCCGGTCACCTGCATCACCACCGCCATGCCCGCCACGGCGCAGCCCAGGCAGGCGATCCAACCGACGACGGCGTACGTGGCCGTGCGCGCCCACCGGCGCTCGCGCAACAGGCCGACCGCGACGGTCGCCAGCACCGGTACGATCACGCCGAGATCCATGAACTTCACGAGCCAGAACACCGCGGGGTCCGACAGCGCCGCGCTCCCGGGAACCGGCGGTCGGAACGAGGCGACCAGGCCGGGCAGGTGCAGGCCGAACGTCAGGAACAGAGCGATCACCAGCACGAACCCCGCGACATCGCCGCCCAGGATCTGGTTCACCGCCCCTGCCGAGGCGTGGTAGCGGATCACGCCGCCGCCCAGGGGTCCCAGGAGCGCCACCACCGCCGTGCCCACACCGAGTCCGATCACGCCGACCCCGAAGGCACGCCCGGCCCGACGCCCGCGGTCGCCCGCGGAGCCCGCCCCCTTCGTACGGCCCGTTCGCGTCGTCGCCATCGCAGGTCCCACCTTCCCAGCGTTCCCGCTGGCAGTGTGGCCGCCGGACGCGCGCGGCCACAGATCCGAACGTCCCGCGACCTCCGGGCGGCGGCGGACCACCGGTCGGCGCGTCGCGCCGGCGGCGTGCCGTTTCGCGGCCCGTCGGCCCACCGCGGGGGCTCAGGACGCTGCGGCGGTCGCACGCCGCGCGAGCTCCGCGAAGGCGTCCCGCAGCGCCTCCGGGCGCCGCACACGTACGGCGCATCCGAGCCCGAGCAGCATCGCCGCGAACGGCCCGGGCTCCTCGCGGGTGCACCGCAGCAGCGTTCCGCCGTCTGCGGGCTCCAGCGACACCCGCCACGGCTCCAGCCGCCGAGCGACGCTCTCGACCGGCAGAGCGAGCCACACCTCGACGGTATGCGGCTCCATGACGAACGGCAGCGTGGCGACGAGGAAGCGGCGCGCGTCGAAGTCGGCAGGGCGCAGGAACGTGGCGTCGCCCTCGACGACGTCGGTCACCCGGTCCAACCGGAACGTGCGTAGCGCGCGACGCTGCTGGCAGTGCCCCACCAGGTACCAGCGGCCGTCCAGGTGCACCAGGCCGTAGGGCTCCACCGACCGGTCGCTGAGAGTGCCGTCGTGCGCGCGGTAGCGGAACCCCACCGTGCGCCGAGCGCGGACACAGGCCGCGACGGCGAGCACCGTCGCGGGATCGGTGGCCACCGTCCATCGGCCCGCCTCCAGCGTGACCGACTCGCCGACGTCGCCGATCCGCTCGCGCACGGCCTGCGGCAACACCCGGCTCAGCTTGGTCGAGGCACTCTCGGCCGCCGGCGCGAACGCCTCGAGGCCGAGGTGCCTCAGAGCGCGAAGGCCGAGCGCCAGCGCGAACGCCTCCTCGTCGGTGAACATCAGCGGCGGGAGACGGAAGCCGGGGCGCAACCGGTAGGCGCCTCCCACGCCGGGCGAGGACTCCACCGGGATCCCGAGGTCCTGGAGCCGCGCCACGTAACGCTGGACGGTGCGCCTGCTCACCCCAAGCCGGCGCGCGAGTTCCGGCCCCGTGACGCGCTCGCGCGCCTGCAGGATCTCCAGGACCGTCAACACCCGCATCACCGGGTCGTCCATGCCGCGAGGATAGCCGGTCGCGCACCCCGGGAATCGGCGTCACGTCTTGTCGGCGATCCGCGCTAGGGTGCGGACAGCGACCGCGGCCGCCCCCGGCGGCCCGTCCCATCACAGCGCGCGAGGAGTGCTACCATGACGCGTCCTACCACCCCCGTCCTCAACGCCGGCGATCTGCTCGAGCACTGGCAGGGCCACCGCCGCCTCACCCGCCGCGTGCTCGAGGCCTTCCCGGACGACCAGCTGTTCACCTTCACGGCCGGCGGCATGCGCACGTTCGCCGCGCTCGCCACCGAGATGCTGCAGATGATCGCGCCGACCATGAAGGGCGTGCTCGAGGACGACTGGGGCGCCGGCGACTACGGCACTCCCGGCCCCGACACCAAGGAGCGCCTGCTCGAGGCCTGGGACGCCGCCGACCGCGTGCTCGCCGAGAGCTGGCCGAAGATCCCGCCCGAGCGGTTCGCCCAGAC
>Ga0114931_10001188_pt1 | contig 33162 bp, 31 predicted proteins | sample 2SBtaG_FD_89579 | JGI IMG/M metagenome (GOLD analysis project Ga0114931, IMG submission 89579) | Deep subsurface microbial communities from Kolumbo volcano to uncover new lineages of life (NeLLi) - 2SBTROV14_V59a metaG | ecosystem: Environmental > Aquatic > Marine > Volcanic | place: Kolumbo...
CTCGACCTTCAGCAGCGCGAGCCGCAAGCGGTTGTCGCCCCAGCCCTTGTCCCAGTCCTTCTCGACCCGCGCCAGGGCGTCTGCGGGGCGCTTCGCGTCGAGCAGCAGCGGCGCCGCGGTGAGCGTCCAGGTGGGCTCGTCGGGGTAGTGCTGCTCGGCCTTGTCTAGGAACGCGATCGCACCGTCGGTGTCGCCCGACATCGCGAGCAGCTCCGCGTACCAGTTGTAGTAGCCACGGTCGTGGTCCTCCTCGCCGGTGAATGCGGCGCGCTGGGCGGCCGCGGCGGCGGCGTAGAAGGAGGGCGCGACGTCTTCCGGGGCGACCTTGCCCAGCACGTAGAGCAGGTCCGAAGCGGCGGCGGGGCCCACGTGCGCCAGTCCGGCGCGCGCGGCCGCGGCCAGGGCCTCCTTGCCGCCGTCGTCGTCGGCGAGGTCCATGCCCGCGAAGATCCAGTCGTCCGCGGCGGCGGGCGCGTGGGTCGTGAGCCAGCGCAGGTCGTCGAGGGTCGGCGTCAGCGCGAGGCGCACCTCGCGGTACTCGGTGGTGTCCTCGGCGCCCTTCGCCTGGTCGAGCGCGGCCTTCGCGGCGGCGGCGTCGCCCCGATCCAGGGCGATCATCGCCGCGTGGGCGTGCCCCATTGGCGTGTCGGCGGGCGCGGCATCCCCGTCGAGCCCCCGCTGCATCCAGGCCACCGTGGCGTCCTCGCCGAGGTAGCCCTCGACCCGGTCGATCTCCTTGCCGTCGGCGTCGGTGATCACGACCGTCGGGTAGCCCCCCACGTGGTAGCGGCTCTTCAGGTCCCAGGAGGAGGGGTCGTCGACGTCGACCCGGAGCAGCTCGAAGCGGTGGACGAGATCGGCGTGATCGGACGCCTCCAGCACCTCGGCGCCGAGCAGGTTGCACGGCGGGCACCACACCGCGGCGAAGTCGATCAGCACCGGCACGCCGCGCTGCTTCGCCTCGGCGAAGGCCTTCTTGGAGGCCGCGGCCGCATCGGCCTGGAAGGGGCTGTCGTCGGCCTGGCTCTTGTCGGGCGCGGGGTGGGAGACCACGAGGGCCACCGTGCCCCTGCGCGCGTCGGGCACCTGGCCGGCCACCGACACGTCGACCAGGCGGCACAGGGCGCCGGCGTTCTTGCACAAGGACAGGCGCAGGTCGCCCTGCACGCCCTGGCCGCGGACCCCGGGGAGCGGCAGCCCCGGGGCGAGGGCGCTCCCCGGGCTGGAGAAGGTCAGGGAGCGGTCGGCCCAGCTCAGGGTCGCCTCGACGCTCGCGTCGGGCGCGACGTGCTCGCCCTCCGGGGGCGTCACGTGCAGGACGCCGTCGGGCCCCTTCCAGGACACGTCGACGGACGGATCGGCGGCGAGCGCCAGGCCAGTCAGTAGCAGGATCAGCACGATTCCTCCCAGATACCGAGGTCTAGCCCGATCGGGCCGCGGCCACCGCCCACTCCAGTACCTTGCGGGCTGGATCGAAGGGCGCCAGCGCATCGAGGCCGAGGACCTCGACCGCCCGCGCCACCTGCTCGTCTTCGGGGGCGGCCGGGTCGAGCCCGCTCGCCCGCGCGGCGAGGCGGAGCGCCTCGAGGGGCACGCAACCGACGAGCTCGGAGCCGGTGACCGACACCCCGCGGGCCTCGGCCTCCTCGCGCACCGCCGCCATCAACACGTGGGGCGGGGTGACCCGGTAGTCGGTGAGGTTCGTGCTCACCTGAGCGCACCCGAAGTCTTCGACGTACCAGCCCAGGGCGCGGACCTCTCGCAGGCGCCCCCGCTCGGCGGACACGACCCGCCCCGCGGCGTCCCGGCGCACCGAGCGCCACTCGCGCACCGCCCGCGCCACCCGCCGGGCCACCCGCACGTCGGTCGTCCCCAGGGCGACGTTGAAGGCGACGAGGAAGAAGCGCGCGCCGACCGCCACCGCGCCGGCCGTAGGGTGGGGCACGGGCGGGCCGAAGTCGGGGGGATCGACCGCCATGCGCGCCGCGAGGCCCTCGAACTGGCCCCGGCGGAGATCCTGCAGGCGCCGGTGCGCGGGCGCGGTGGCGGCGTCGCCGTACAGCCAGCCCGGCAGGCCCAGCGCGCCGATCCTCTCGGCGGCCACGCGGGCGGCGGTGATCGCGTCGCTCGGGTCCGCCCCAGCCAGCGCCACGAAGGGGCACACGTCGAGCGCGCCCATCCGCGGGTGCACGCCGTGGTGGTGCCGCAGGTCGATCCGCGCCATCGCCTCGCGGGCCCCGGCGATCGCCCCCTGAACGAGCGCATCCGCAGGCCCGGCCAGGGTGATCACCGTGCGGTGGGCCCCCCGGCTGCCGTCGACGTCGAGCCGATGCACGCCGGGCTGGCAGAAGGCCCGAACGACCGCCTCGACCACCGCGGGGTCACGCCCCTCCGAGATGTTCGGCACCAGCTCCAACCAGGGCACGACCCCTCCCGTCCCTCGGGGTTCTACCTCGCCTTGTGACGGGGATCGAGACGGGATACCACGCCGCCCGCTCGGTCCCGGAGGCCCCCCCTTGCGCGCTGTCGCCCTGCTCTTCGCCCTCGCCCTGTCCGCCTGCCAGACAGCAGCTCCGCCGCCCGTTCCCGGCACCATGCCCCCCGGCGGCAAGGTCGTCGGCCACGCCGGCGACATCGCGATCACCCAGCCGATGATCGACGCCGTCGTCGACCGCATCCCCCAGGACCAGCTCGCGCAGATCAAGGCCCAGGGCCACTACAAGGATCTCCTCGAGCGCGTCGCGGTCGGGCAGGTCCTCTACCACCGGGCGCTCGACCAGAAGGTCCAGGACGACCCGAAGGTCCAGGCTGAGATCGCGATGTCCGCACGCGACGCGATGGTCTCCGGGCTCCTCGACAAGATCGGCAAGGACGCCGTCTCCGACGACGCGGTGAAGAAGGAGTACGACGCCCGCGCCGTGCGCTACAAGCGCCCCAGCGTGCACGCCGCGCACATCGTCGTCCGCGACCTCCAGAAGGCCCAGGAGCTGAAGAAGCAGCTGAACGGCGGGGCCGACTTCGCCACCCTGGCCGCCCAGAACTCCATCGACCCCAGCACCAAGGACAAGGGCGGCGACCTCGGCTGGTTCGAAAAGGTCCGGATGATCCCGCAGATCGCCGACCCGGCCTTCGCCGCGAAGCCGGGCGACCTTCTCGGCCCGATCGAGACGCGCATGGGCTACCACCTCGTCCTCGTCGAGGGCAAGCGCGACAGCACCCCGCTCGACGAGGTCCGGGACGACATCGAGCAGTCCCTCGCGGAGAAGTCGACCAACGACTACGTGTCGAAGATCGAGAAGGAGACCCAGGTGACCTGGGAAGACGCCAGCGAGGGTGCCTCGCCCGACCAGGGCGACCAGGGCAAGAGCGACGCGGACGCGGACGTCCCAGCCAAGAGCGCCCCGGCCGCGGGCGACGCGGCGCCCACCCCTCCCGCGCCGGCGCCGCGGAGCGAGTGATGCGTCCCTGGGTCGTGGTGCTCGGCGCCTCCTCGGGCTTCGGCGCGGCCACCGCCCGCGCCTTCGCCGAGGCCGGTCACCCGATCTTCGGCGCCCACATGGACCGCCGCAGCACCATGCCCGCCGTCGAGGCGCTGGTCGACGAGCTGCGCGGCTACGGCGTCCCGGTCGAGTTCCACAACGGGAACGCCGCCTCGGACGACGTGCGCGCCCAGGCCGTCGACGGACTCGCCGAGGCGGTCGGGGAGGACGGCACCGTCGGCGTGCTGCTGCACTCCCTCGCCTTCGGTACCCTGCGCCCCTACTTCGACGACGAAGGCAAGCCGCTCCAGCGCCGCCAGCTCGAGATGACCCTGGACGTCATGGCCCACAGCCTCGTGTACTGGACGCAGGATCTCGTCGCGCGCGGGCTGCTGAAGAAGGGCGCGCGGATCTACGCGATGACCAGCAGCGGCAGCCTCGCCATGTGGCCGAGCTACGGCGCCGTCAGCGCGGCCAAGTGCGCTCTCGAGTCGCACATCCGCCAGATCGCGGTGGAGCTGGCGCCGCGCGGGATCACCGCGAACGCGATCATGGCCGGCGTCACCAAGACCCCCGCGCTGGCGAAGATCCCCGGGGCCGAGGGCATCGAGGCGGAGGCCCTGCGCCGCAACCCGAGCGGCCGCATGACCACCCCCGAGGACATCGCGCGGTGCCTGGTCGCCCTGTCGGGTCCGGGCACGGCGTGGATGACCGGGAACGTCCTTCGCGTGGACGGCGGCGAGTCCATCGCCGGATAGGCGCACGTCGTGAGGGCTCCCGCGATTGACCGACTCCCGGGCGGCGCATAGGTCTAGGTGGATGGCGCCGTCCCTCCCGATCTACCTGGACCACCACGCGACCACCCCCTGCGACGCGCGGGTGGTGCAGGCGATGCTCCCGTTCTTCACCGAGAAGTTCGGGAACGCCGCGTCGCGCAGCCACTCCTTCGGCTACGCCGCGAAGTCCGCGGTCGAGCACGCACGCACTCAGCTCGCCACGCTGATCGGCGCGAGCCCCAAGGAGATCGTGTGGACGTCGGGGGCCACCGAGTCGAACAACCTCGCGATCCTCGGGACGGCCCGCGCTCGCCGTGACCGCGGCCGGCACGTGATCACCGTGGCCACCGAGCACCAGGCGGTGCTCGATCCGGTGGCGCAGCTCGGCAAGGAGGGCTTCGAGGTCACGGTGCTCGGCGTCGACCCCGACGGGCGAGTGCGCCCCGAGGCGATCGAGGCCGCGCTCCGACCCGACACCGTGCTCGTCTCGGTGATGGCGGCGAACAACGAGATCGGCACCCTACAGCCCATCGGCGCCATCGGCGCCCTGTGCCGCGAGCACGACGTGGTGTTCCACACCGACGCCGCCCAGGCCGTCGGCAAGATCCCGCTGGACGTCAAGGCCCTGCACGTCGACCTGCTCTCGGCGAGCGCGCACAAGCTGTACGGCCCCAAGGGCGTCGGCGCGCTCTACGTGCGCCGCGGGCGGCCCTGGCTCCGGCTCGAGCCCATCCTGTACGGCGGAGGCCACGAGCGGGGGCTGCGCTCGGGCACCCTGCCCGTCCCGCTGATTGTCGGGTTCGGCAAGGCGGCGGTGCTCGGCGCCGAGGACCTCGCCGACGACGGCATCGAGCGGGTCCGCGCCCTCCGCGACCGCCTGTGGGAGGGGCTGCGCACCCGCATCGACGGCGTCACCCTCAACGGGGGGTTCGAGCACCGGCTGCCGAACAACCTCAACGTCAGCTTCCGCGGCGTCGAGGCCGAGGCGCTGATGATGGCGATCCGCGACGTGGCGTGCTCCTCGGGCTCAGCGTGTACCTCGGCCACCCTCGAGCCCTCGCACGTCCTGCGCGCCCTGGGCGTGGACGACGAGATCGCCCACACCTCGATCCGCTTCGGCATCGGCCGCACCAACACCCCCGAGGAGATCGACTACACCGTCGACCTGCTCGCCGACAAGGTGCCGATGCTCCGCGCGATGAACCCACTGAACGAGCCCGGTGCCGACGGCGCGGATCTCCGCGCGATCCGGTACGACCGCTCGCTATCATGACCCCGGGAGCCCGCTCCCCGGCGACCCGCTTCCCCCTGGAGGCCACATGGCGCTGACCCTCACCGACAACGCGATCACCCGCATCCGCGAGCTGAACGAGAAGGAGCAGGCTCCCGATCGCTGGCTCCGCATCGGGATCCGCGGCGGGGGCTGCTCGGGGCTGACCTACTTCCTCGACTTCGTCGAGACGCCGCACGAAGGCGACAAGACCTACGAGTTCGGCACCGTCCACGTCTGTGTGGACAAGAAGTCCTACCTGTTCCTCAATGGGACTGAGATCGACTTCGAACGGGGATTGCTGAAGACGGGCTTCGTATTCAACAACCCGCTGGCGACACGCTCATGCTCCTGCGGAGAGTCCTTCGCGATCTGATCGGCTCGGTGCTCGGCCGAGGCTCGCCCGACGGGGGCGGCCCGGGGCTGTTTGCACCGTGGGCGGTCCTCGCGGCGGTGGGCGGGTCGGTCGTGGTGGGCGTGGCGGGCGGCGCGCTGCTCCCGGCCGGGACCTCGGGTGACCTGCACGCGGTGGCGGGGCTGCCGCCCTTCCGCAGCGTCGAGATCTGGGACCTCGGCCAGCCGGTCGACCTGAACGTGCACGCCAACCTGCCCCAGCGGGTCACCCTGGACACGCCCACCGAGGCCGGCATCCGCACCGAGGTCCGGGGCGAGACCCTGGTCGTGAGCGGCACCGCGGTGGCCCCGGTCACCGTCGCGGTGGCCCTGCCGACCATCCAGCGGCTGGTGTTGTGGGGTGACACCCGAGCCCGGGTGCGCGCCGTCCACAGCCAGGAGCTGGCCGTGACCCTGTCCGACTCCGCCTCCATCGAGGCCGAGGGGGTGGTCACGCGGCTGGAGCTGGTGGCGGACGCCCACGGCCACGCTCGGCTGCACGCGCTCAGCGCCGACCGGGCCCGCGTCACCGCGAGCGGGTCCAGCCGCGTCGACGTGCAGGTGCAGAGCGCGCTGGACGCGACCGTCGGCGACCAGGCCGGAGTGTACTATCGGGGCAACCCCGAAGTGCGGCAGGTGCTGCATCGGGGCGGCACCGTCTCCGCGCTCCCGGGACCGTGAACGGTTCATGACCCCCTCGCCCGAACCGCCTGTCCAGCACCACTTCGGAGCGTTCGTCGCCGACCCGGCCGATCGCCGGCTGCTGCGCGACGGCGAGCCGGTGGAGCTGCGGCCGAAGGTCCTCGAGGCCATGCCGCGCGCCGCCGCCGCGGCCGGGTGCGAGCAGCTCCGCGGCCTCACCCTGGCGGCTGCCGGACGGATCGAGGCCGAGCGGGAGTCCGACGCCGCCCTCGCCGACCTGGGACCGGACGCCGGGCCCCACCTGCGCGCGAGCGCCCTGGCCGTGCGAGGTGTCGCCAGGGCGCTCCAGGGGCGCGCCCACGCCGCGGGGGCCGACTTCGACGCCGCGGGAGAGCTCTTCGCGGACTACCCCGGACCTCTCCGCTTCCGCTGGCGGATCCTGCGCCTGCTCCTCGACCCCGCGGACGAAGCACGGGCCGAGCTTCGCGCCATCGGACGGGAGCGCGTCGTGGCCGAGGAGCGCCTGCTGCGCACGCTCCACGCCTTCGTCACCGAGCGGCTGCAGGGGCCTTCGCCCGGCTGATCAGCGCATCGCGTCGAAGATCCCGAGGGGGCGTCCCACCCGCGCCGCCCAGTGCACCTCGTCGTGGGTGGCGCCCTGCTCCCACCAGTGGAACAGGTTGTCGTCGTAGACGTAGCCGAGGGTGGCCATCGCGTCGGCGAAGTGGCGCGTCATGCAGTAGTTGTCCGAGTCGTTCGGGTCGTCCTCGGGGAACCCGTCGAGATCGGGATCGGTGCACCCGTCCCCGCCGTCGTCGCCGCCCGAGTCGACGTAGATCGTGAACGGCTGGATCCCCGCGGCCACGTAGTCCTCCTCGACGGTGGGGTTGCTGTCGCCGAAGCGGCCCCACCCCAGCGTGCCCGACATGCTCGCCGCGAAGTCGAAGTCGTTCGGGTACTGCAGCGCGATGTACAGGCTGACCAGCCCGCCCATGGAGGAGCCGAGCACGCCGTCGAGGCCCGTGGAGCCGTAGACCGCCTCGATGTGCGGGCGGATGTCCTGCTCGACGAGCGCGGCGTAGGCGTCGGCCTCGCCGCCCGCCACCAGGGGCTGGCTGCCGCCGGCGTCGATCTCGTCGACGGTCGGGGCGTACTCGTCCAGCCGGTTCGCCGTGATGTCGATCCCGACCACCAGGATCGGCGCATCCAGCGCCGCGACGGCGTCCTGCAGGTGCCAGCCACCCCAGATCGCGTTCGGGTCGAACAGGTTCTGCCCGTCCTGGGCGTAGAGCACCGGCCACGGCCCGGTGCCGGCGGGGACGAGCACGCGCAGATCGCGCGGGAGCAGTCCCTGGCCCTGCAAGTCGGGCCACCGGTCGATGCGCGGACGGTCGGTGGGCGGCTTCACGAAGCTGATCTGGCCGTTCGTGTCGTACTCGTAGGAGCGCGCCCAGCGGTCCGCGACCCAGGTGGTGTCGTGGGTGAACTTGTAGGGCTGGCCCGCCGGCGACGCGATCGACTTCTCGGCCCAGAAGAAGCCGTCCGCCTGGGTCATCGCCTCGGGGGTCCACCCGTCGAAGTCGCCCGCCAGCGACCAGGCGGACTGCCCGTCGGACTCGACCACGAACAGCCAGGTGTCCTGGCCGGTATGGACCGGAAACCCGCCGTTCCACGCGACCTGGTGCAGGGCGCTCTGAAGAGCGGGCCCCGTGCCGTCGATCAGGGCGCGGATCACCTCCTCGTCGGTCGCCTGGGACCAGTCCGTGGTGCTCGCGGTGTCCGCCGTGTCCTGCGGACTCCCGGTGTCACCGCTGTCGCCCGTGGAGGACGGACCGCAGGCGACGAGGAAAAGCAGGGGAATCAAGTAGGACATGGCGTCCTCGACTCGCAGCGCGGACCTGGCGTCATACCATGGAGCACATGGGCTCGGCACCCCTATCGACGCGTTGACACTGCTCTACAGACCCATTAAATGCGCCCGGTCCTGCCACCCGTGTGTCCGCGGGCGGCCCCGTACCTTTCCTGCCCCTTCTGAGAGGCCGTCATGGCCAAGAAGAAGAACGCCGCGCGTCAGGTGATCCACCTCGAGTGCACCGAGCAGCGCGGCTCCGGTGTCCCCGGCGCCAGCCGGTACACCACCACCAAGAACAAGAAGAACTCTCCGAAGCGCCTGGAGCTGATGAAGTACAACCCGTACCTCAAGCGCCACACGCTCCATCGCGAGGTCAAGTAGACCCCGCGGTCCTACCCTTCCGGGCACCCGCCCGGCCGGGACGCGGCCCACGATTCAACCTCGTGTACAAGCCCCCGCATCCCGCGTAGCAAGCACCCCAAGAGGAGCCATTCATGGCACGTTATCGTGGACCCCGGCTGAAGAAGTGCCGGGCCGTGGGCACGGTGCTTCCCGGACTGACCACTCGAGCGACCCTCGATCGGCCGTTCCCTCCGGGAGAGCACGGAGCCAAGCGGCGGCGCAAGCCGTCCGACTTCAAGATCCGCCTGCAGGAGAAGCAGAAGGCCCGCTGGCACTTCGGCATTCTGGAGAAGCAGTTCCAGCGCTACGTCAAGCGCGCCTCGCAGATGAAGGGCGCGTCGGGCCTCAACCTCGTCCTCCTGCTCCAGAGCCGCCTCGACAACATCGTGTGGCGCATGGGCTTCGCCCGGACGATCCCCCAGGCCCGCCAGCTCGTCGTGCACGGCCACATCCTGGTCAACGGCCACCGCGTCGACCGCCCGAGCTTCAACGTGAGCGCCGGCGACGAGATCTCCGTCCAGGAGAAGTCGGCCCAGAAGGAGTTCGTGCAGGAGAACCTCGGCTGGTCGACGGCGATGCCGCGTCCGAGCTGGATCGAGTTCGACCCCGCCAAGGTCACTGGCAAGCTGATCTCCGCGCCCGACCGCGCCGATCTGCCCTTCGACCTGAACGAATCGGCGATCATCGAGTTCTACAGCCAGAAGCTGTAGTTCACCGCTCGATCTGCATGGGGCCCGGGTCTACGACCTGGGCCCTCTTGCTTGGGGAGCCGGTGGAAAGGGAACCAGGAAACGCCTGACCCCTCAGCGACGCTCAGTCGGGGAAGGCGGAGGGCACGCAGGTGGACACCCCCGCGCCGACGATGACGTAGGGCAGGCTGTGCATCAGCACGCCGTCGAACTCGCCCGTCTGCCGATCGGAGCGCATCACCTGCGAGTCACCGCTTCCGTCGGTGACGAAGATGTAGAACTTGTCGCCCCAGTAGGCGAAGGCCCATGCGTGGACGCGCCCCTGCACGGTCCCGGCGTCGATCTCGGTCCCGGCCTGGCTCCCGGAGGTCCGGTCCAGCTGGCGGATGGTCGCGCTGGAGCCGGGAAAGTAGCCGAACAGCTCCGCCTTGGAGTTTCCGGTGAGCTCCGGGGAGTTCTCACCGTCGGTCGGTAGGGTGCCCAACGTGGCGATCTGCAGGGTGTCGGGGGCGATGACGCCGAACATGCCGCCGGGCGCCACGTCTGGAGAGCCGCCCGCGACGAACAGGTGCTCGTTGTCGCTGTCGGGCTGGTCGGACGCGTAGCCCATGCCGAAGACCTCCCACGCGCCGTGGGTGCCCGGCTGCAGGCGCTGGAAGTTCGTCGGCTCGCAGGACGCATCCTGGATGTCCACCTTGAAGATCTCGCCGGAGGTGTACAGCACCCACGCGTACCCGTCCCGGTCCACGCTCATGGAGAACGGCGACGGGGTCCCCTCGACCATGCCGGGCACGTTGGAGTACTGCGTCGGACAGCTGAGGTTGCCGATCACCTCGAAGGGCGGGCTGCCCGCTTCGAGCAGGCGGGGGTCGAAGCTGAGCAGCCGATAGCTCGCGTCGACCACGTAGATCAGATCGAGGCCGTCGGCCGTGCACGGCTCCGTGCACTCGCCCTCGCGGCACGGGGCCGTGTCGGGGCAGTCCTCGACGAGGGCACCGAGGAGGCCGTCGGGTCGGCACTCGTACACGTCGCCCCCACCGCAGGCGATGCCGTCGTTCTGCGCGGGGTCGCACTGCACGCAGCCGAGCTCGTCGATGCAGCCCGTGATGCACCACTGCGTCCGCTTCCACTCGCCGTCGACACACTCCTGCAGGTTGCCGCGGTCCGAGCAGCGCTGGTCACCCTCGTGACACCCGGTGTCGGCCGCCTTCGGGTGGCAGGACAGCGCCACCGCGGCGACAGCGGCCAGCAGGGCGACATGAAGCGGACGTCGAAGCAAGGGCCTCCCGAGGAACACGTCATAGCCCCAACATTCCTCCTACGATGTCACAAGAACGATGGCCATCGCTCAGCGAGTCGGACGAACACCATGCCGGCCCCAGAGGCAGACCCATGAGGACGACGTCGGGAACTGGAGCGGTGCGGGCTCGGGGGCTGCGACCCGTCGGGGCTGGCCGGGCCGGCGGGTCCGGACGGGGCGACGGGTGAGGAGGGTCCCGCGGGTCCGCAGCGTCCCACGGGTCCGCAGGGGCCGGCGGGCGACCCGGGGCCGGCAGGTGACCCGGGGCCGGCGGGACCCCCTGGCGCGATGGGGCCCGCGGGGCTCGCGTGCTGGGACCTGAACGGCAAAGGCGCCTGCGACACGGCTACCGAGGACGTGAACGCCGACGGGACCTCTAGATCGGGCTGGGGCTGCTGTTCGTGGTGCTCCCCGGCGTGCTGGTGTCTCTGGGCCTCTAGCAGGGCTCGGTCCGGCTTTCTCCCGAGACCTGCCAGGCCTCGCGGCAGCGGTCCTGTGGCGCACACGGGACGTGAAGCTCGTCCGTCTGCTCGCCGGCGCCATGGCGCGCTACCACGTCCTCGCCGGCATCGACGCCTGGCGCGCCGGTCTTGCACGTCCTGTCCGCCGGGCTGCTGTCCGCCGCCGCCCTGTGGCCCGAGGCGCCCCCGCGCGACGGATGATGTGCACCGAGCGGGTCGGACCCCCGACCGACCCGCCCCCCCACGCGGGTCACGCGGGCGACGCTGAACGTGGCCGTGCTCCATGTGGCTGCGCCACGCGCTGGCGCAGGTGTCGGTCAAAGCGCGCTCCGATCTCCGATGCGACGAGCGAGAGGTTGGCCGGCGCAAGGCCGAGGGTGGCGAGGGTCGTGTGGGCCTCGTCGCGGACGGGCGACAGATCGCCGATGCCCCTCCGCAGGCGCCGGATCGCGTCGAGCACGGGCTGCAGGGCGGGATCCACGAGCAGCACCAGGTGGAGCAGGGCCGTGCTCCGGCCCCGACGCTGGGCGGTGCCCGCGAGCTTCCGATCGCCGACCACCACGTTGTGCGCGCCGTCGCAGAAGGATCCGGACGTCAGGCCCCGGCGTGCGGGGATGCCGCGCTCGGCGAGCAGCGCGCACAGGGGCGCACAGAGCCAGGCGTAGTCGCGCGTCGGGGAGCGCTCGTGCAGCCCGATCGGGGCGGTGATCGTGACGTTCAGGATCCCAGGCCCCTGGGGAACGATCCCGCCCCCACTGCTGCGAACGACCACGGGGAAGCCGCGCCGGAGCAGGTCCTCGCATGCCTCGGCAAAGCCCGGGCGTCGGGACAGCGACCTCGGCACGACCAGGCACCGGGCCGTGGACCACACCGCGAGCGCTCCACCGCCACGGCGGAACATCTCCGCCTCGAGCGCCATGGCCTGGGCCGGGTCGCCGATCCACCGGTAGGGCGAGGGGTTCACCGCCCGATCGCCTCGATGGCCTCGCACAGATCCGAGAGGAACGCCGCCGCGGGCGCGCCGTCGACCGCCCGGTGGTCGAAGGTCAGCGACAACCCCATGTGCGGGCGCCATGCCACCCCGCCCGAGCCGTCCGGACGGGCGCAGGGCTCGGTGCGCCCGATCCCGAGGAGCGCGATCTGCGGGGCGTTGAGGATCGGGGTGAAGAACCGCACCCGCGAGCGACCGAGGTTGCTGACGGTGAAGGTGCCGCCGGTCATCTCCGGCACCCGGAGCTGGTTCTTCCCCGCCCGCTCGATCAAGTCCTTGCGGTGCGCCCGCAGCTCCTCCCAGCCCATCTCCTGCGCATCGAAGATCGCGGGCGCGACCAGCCCGTTGTCCGGCAGCGAGATGGCCACCGAGAGGTGGATCGGCGACCACAGGTGGATCTCGTTGTCCTCGACCCGGCCGTTCAGCCACCGGTGGCGCCCAAGCGTCGCCACCACGGCGGCCAGCACGAGGTCTTCGACCGAGGCCTGGCGCCCCTGTGCTGCCAGGGCCTCCTTCGTCGCCAACAGGTCGGTGACGTCCGCGGTGGCGTGGTGGGTGACGGCGGCGGTGCCCGAGGCGCTGGCCAGCATCTTGGACGCCACCATGCCGCGGAGCCCCCGCAGCGGGACGACGGTCGAGGGCTCATCCGCCATCGATCGTTCCGATGATGTCTCCCTTTTGGATGACGTCGTCGACCTGCTTGTCGATGTGTAGCGTCCCGCCTGCCGGTGCCGCGATCTCGTGCTGGACCTTCTCGATCATGACCTCGGCGACGACGTCGCCGTCCGCGACGGTGGCTCCGTCGTCGAACAACCAGGTCGTCACGACGCCTTGGCTGTCTCCTTCCCACAGGTCTAGCGGGATCGCGACGTCCATGCCTAGGCCCGCATCGCGTCGAAGGCCGCCACGATCTTGTCCGCGTTCGGCAGGCAGAACTGCTCGAGCGGGCGCGAGTACGGGATCGGCACGTCGGGGTAGGCCACCCGCTGGGGCCTGGCCTTGAGCATGCCCAGGTCGTGCTCGGCGACGGTGGCGATGATCTCCCCGCTCACGCCGAAGCTCTTGTAGTCCTCGTCCACGACGATCAGGCGGCCGGTCTTGGCGACCGACTCGAGCACCGTGTCGCGATCGAGCGGGACCAGCGAGCGGAGGTCGATGACCTCGGCCGAGACGCCCTGATCGGCGAGCTGGTCGGCGGCGCGGAGCCCGTTGTGCACGCCCTTCGCCAAGCCCACGATGGTGACATCCGCGCCCTCGCGGACCACGGCGGCCTTGCCGATGGGGACGGTGTAGCTGTCCTTGGGTACCGGGACGATCGCGCCCGGCTCGGTGCCCAGCCAGCCCATGCCCTGCAGGCCCTTGTGGAACATGTAGATGACCGGGTTGTCGTCGCGGATGGCGGCGGTCATCAGCCCCTTGGCGTCGTAGGCGTTCGAGGGCGAGACCACCTTCATACCGGGCAGGTGGGCGAAGGACCCGTACAGGCACTGGGAGTGCTGTCCGGCGTCCGAGTAGCCGCCGCCCGTCGCGGTAATGAGCACGACCGGCACCTTGACCGTGCCCCCGGAGAAGTACGTGTTCTTGGCCATGCAGTTGTAGATGGCGTCGAAGCAGACGCCCATGAAGTCGACGAACATGAGCTCCACGACGGGACGCATCCCGTCCATGGCCGCGCCGGTGGCGGCCCCCATGAACGCGGTCTCGGAGATGGGCGTGTCCCGGATCCGCACCGATCCGAACTCGTCGAGCAGCCCCTGGGTGTTTCCGAACACGCCGCCGAGAGCGGCGATGTCCTCACCCATCACGAACACGGTGGGGTCGATGCGCATCTCCTGGGCGATGGCCTCGGCCATGGCCTTGGCGATGGTCAGCTTCCGGCCCGATGCTTGGGTTTCTTCGGACATGGGGTTCTCCAGATGAGGCGAGTGGGGTTCGGCTCAGTCCACCGGGTGGAAGACGCGGGTGAGCGCGTCCGTGGGGTCGGGGTAGGCGCTCTGTCGAGCGAAGGTGATCGCGTCGTCGATCTTCGCGGCGACGCGGGCCTCGATAGCGGCCACCTCGTCGTCGTCGAGCTCGCCCGCCGCGAGCATCTGGTCGCGCAGGTGCGGGATCGGATCCCGGGCGAACAGCCTCTCCTTCTCGCCCTTGGGACGGTACTGCTCGGCGTCGCCCATGAAGTGGCCCGCGAGGCGATCGGTCTCGATCTCGATCAACGTCGGGCCGCCGCCTTCGCGGGCCCGCGCGACGGCCTCGCCCGCGACGTCGTACACGGCGATCGGGTCGTTGGCGGCGACGTAGTGGCCCGGCATGCCGTAGGCGGCCGCGCGGACGTCGTTGTGAGCGACGGCCGTCGAGTCCTTCTTGGCCACCGAGATCGCCCACGCGTTGTCCTCGACCACCACGACGAGCGGCAGATGCCACAGCGCGGCGAGGTTCAAGGTCTCGTGGAACGCCCCCTGGTTGACGGCACCCTCGCCGATGAACGCCACGGCGATGCCGGGCTTCTCCTGCAGCTTCCGCGACAGCGCCGCGCCCAACGCCGGACCCATGCCCTGGGCGATGATGCCCGCACACGCGAAGTGCACCCGCGGGTCGAACAGGTGCATGTGGCCGCCGCGCCCGCCGGACAGGCCGGTGCGCTTGCCGAAGATCTCGGCCGCCATCTCCCGCAGGTCGACGCCCTTGGCGATGGCCTGGTGGTGCGGGCGGTGGGTGGCGGTGACCGTGTCGAATTCCTCGAGATGCGCGATGACCCCGACGGCGCACGGTTCCTGGCCGTTCGACAGGTGCATCTCGCCCGGAATCGGCCCGGCGGCCATGTCGAACTTCGGCTGCTTGCCCTCGAGGTAGATCTTCTCGATCGCCTCCTCGAATCGCCGACTGAGGAGCATCGTCTCGTACATCCACCGCTTCTGTTCGGGACCGGGCTGCATGGGGACCTCCCTGGGGAGTCCCCCCTTCGCAACGACCGTGCCAGTCGATCCACCGCTCGGCAGCGGGATCTCGCGTCGTCGGTGTGCCAGGATCGAGACACATCCCTGGCTCACTGTCCCGCCCGTGAGCCACTGCCTAGCCGGGTCGATGGATCCCCAGCTGGCGGATCTTGCGATGGGCGGTGGAGCGCCCGATCCCCAGCCGCCGGGCGGCCTCGGACACGTTCCAGCCCGTCGCGCCCAGCGCCTGGAGCAGCGCCTTGCGCTCGGACCCCTGCCTCGCGGCCCCGAGCCGGGACGGTGCTTCGCCGGCGGCCTCGCGCAGCTCGGCGGGCAGGTCCTCGACGGTGACTCGACCGGCCTCCGAGCAGGCGGCGGCGAAGGCGAGCACCTGCTTCAGCTGCCGGATGTTGCCGGGCCAGCGGTAGGCGAGCAGGCGGGCGAGGGCGTCCTCCTCGAAGGTGACGCCGGGCGGAGCGAGGCGGCGGACGAGCGCTCGGATGTCGGTGCGCGCCCGCAACGGGGGAAGCAGGAAGGTCGCTCCACGCAGCCGGTAGTACAGGTCTTCGCGGAATCTACCCGCCTCGACCAACGCACCGAGGTCCCGGTTGGTCGCGGTGATCAGCTGGATGTCGACGGGAACCGAGTCGATGGCGCCGATCCGGATGACCTCGCGCTCGGCGAGCACCCGCAACAGCCGGCCCTGGAGCGGCAACGGCATGTCGCCGATCTCGTCGAGGAACAGCGTGCCTCGGTGGGCGGCCTCGAGCTTCCCGCGCTTGCCGCGCTCGAGCCCGCCCGTGAAGGTGCCGGGGGCGTAGCCGAACAGCTCGCTGTCGAGCAGCGTGACCGGAAGCGAGGCGCAGTTCACCGCCACGAAGGGCCTCGAGGCGCGGCGGCTGGCCGCGTGGATCGCCTTGGCGAGCGCGTCCTTGCCCGTGCCGGTCTCGCCACCGAGCATGATGGGCAGCTCCGTGTCCAGCACGCGGCGGATGGCGTGGACGTGGCGCGCCATGGTCGCGTCACGGCCGGCCAGGGCGTCGAGGTCGAGGCGCTCGCGACGCGGGGTCGCCGGGCGCTTCGGGACGGGTCGGGGGCGAGGCGCGCGGTGCGGCGGGGGCTTGCGGGCGACGCGCAGCGACCAGGTCGGGGACGTCGCGGTGGCGCCGACCTCGGCACTGCAGAGCGCCGCCAGATCCACCCCGATGCGGTCGCCGACCAGAGCCCCCAGGGGCGTGGTCGCTCGCGTCCTGGCGGCGGCCAGCAGCCGCGAGGCCGGACGGGTCAGCCCCACGATGGTCCCGTCCGCCGCGACGGCGAGGAGCGCCGAGGAGCGCCGGATCGGTTCGAGCGGATCCCGGGAGAGCTCGACGAGGCAGTGCTCGGAATAGGCCCGCGCGAAGAGCGCGGTGTGAACCGCGAGCGCCGTCTGCTCCAGGAGGTGCCGGAGCAACCGCGTGTTCGTCCCCGCCACGGCGAGCGTGGTGAGGTCCAGTACGCCGATCACGCGCCGGTGCGCATCCCACAGCGGCGTGGCGGTGCAGCTGTAGGGGTGCAGGATCTCGAGCACGTGATCGGAACCGTACACGGTGACCGGCTGCTCCTCGACCAGGGCCGTGCCGACGCCGTTGCTGCCGACGATGTGCTCCATCCAGACCGAGCCCGCGTCCAGCGCCGGCCCGAGGCGCGCCGGGTCGCTTCCGTCGCCGCGACGGTGCACGACCACGCCATCGGCGCCCGCGATCAGCATCACGCACTTCGAGCACTCGGCCAGGGACGCCATCGAGGCGACGGCCCGCGACGCGTCGCCGAGGAGGTCGTCCATCCGCTCCCGACGCTCGCGCAACTCGGTCTGGGTGAGCCGGTCCGGCAGCCTGCCCAGCCCCGCGTCGATGCCGTGTATCGCCGCCGAGCGCTCGATCGAGCGGCGGACGATATCCGCGTTGTCCGGGTCGGAACGAACCTGTCTCGCGATCCCCATTTTTTCGCCTCAGCAGCGCGGCCGAGCGGGGCGCGTGCCCCCCGATGCTCTACTGTAACCATTGACCACCTCGAAGCCAGCGTTCCAGGTCAGCACCCCGGGAGTCGCCCGGCGCTCCTCTATCGGCGCCCGCGCAGGACGCGATACGAGCAGGGCGGTTCGACGTGTGGAGCAACCTGTCCGAGAACGCGCCGCTGGCGCCCTTCGTCACCGGCCTCGGCTTCCTCGTGGTCTTCCGGGTGCTCTTCGGCTACTCGCAGGTGCTGCCCTTCGGTAGCGTTGGCGGCGTCAGCGCCGACGATCTGGGGTTCATGGGCTCCGTCTCCGTCCTCTGCCTCCTCTGCTCCCCCGGGGGGTGGACCGCGATCCACCGGGTGCCTGAAGACCATCACCGAGGCGATCGAGGGAGCACAGGAAGCACCAGCGCCCCTTGGCGAATAGGTCCCGCGCGGCCGCCGAACCTGGACGCTGGCTGCCGACATCGGCGACATCGGCGACAAGGTGGTAGGACTGAGGACGGAGGCCAACGTGGAGCGGAAGAACGCCCGGCGAGAGCAGGTGCTGGAGCTGCTCGAAGAGCAGGGCGGGGCCCGTCCGGGCGTCGCGGCCCAGGTGAGCGCGCAGACCGGCGTCCCCGAGGCGGACGTCTACGGCGTCGCGACCTTCTACTCGCTCCTCGCCCGCCCCGACGTGACCCACCGGGTGTGCATCGGGGCGTCGTGCCAGCTCGCGGGCGCCGAGCAGAAGCTCGCCGCGCTCCGGGCGGCCGGCGTGAAGGCCGAGGGGGTGAGCTGCCTCGGCCAGTGTGACCGCGCCCCGGCCATGCTCGACGCCGACCTCGAGGTGATCTCCGACCGGCCCCGGGGCGAGATCTCCGCCTCGTCGCGGGACCTCGCGATAGACCTCGCCGGCGACGACGATGCCTCCTACGCGGCGCTCGCCCACGCGATCGAGCTCGGTCCTGACGAGCTCGTAGACGAGCTCGAAGCCTCGGGGCTCCAGGGCTGCGGCGGCGCCGCGTTCCCCGCCCACGTGAAGTGGCGCGCCGTCCGCCGCGAGGACGGGCCCCGCCACGTCGTGGTCAACGCCGACGAGGGCGAGCCCGGGACCTTCAAGGACCGGGAGGTGCTCCTCCGGCGGCCCCACCGGCTGATCGAGGGGATGGCCATCGCCGCGCGCACCATCGGAGCGGACAAGGCGTGGATCTACCTGCGCGGCGAGTTCCAGGACGCGCGCCGCGCGCTGGAGCGGGCGCTCGCCGAAGCGACCCCCCACCTCCGCGGCCTCGAAGTGAAGATCGCCCTGGGCCGCGGCGCCTACATCTGCGGCGAGGAGACTGCGCTGCTCGAGGCGCTGGAGGGCCGTCGCGGGATGCCGCGGATGAAGCCCCCCTTCCCGACGCAGAAGGGCCTCTTCGGCCGCCCCACCCTGATGCACAACGTCGAGACGCTGGCCTGCGTGCCGCAAATCACGCTGCGCGGGGGCGAGTGGTTCCACGACCTCGGCCGCACCGAGCCGGGCACCAAGCTGTACTGCGTCTCGGGCCACGTCACGCGACCGGGCGTGTACGAGCTCCCCCTCGGCGTGACGCTCGACGAGCTGGTCGAGGCGGCGGGCGGCTACGTGGGCACCCCCCTCGCCTTCTCGCCGGGGGGCGCATCGAGCGGGTTCCTGCCGATGTCGGCGCGCGACGTGCCGCTGGACTTCGGCCACCTCGCGAAGGCCGGCTCGATGCTCGGCAGCGCCGGGGTGGTCGTGCTGAACGACACCGTCGACCTCGCGCGGGCCGCGCGCTGGCAGCTCGTGTTCTTCGAGGCCGAGTCCTGCGGGCAGTGCGCGCCCTGCCGAATCGGCTGCGCGGTCCAGCGCCGCGCCCTCGACCGCTACCTGGAGACCGGCGACCCCGATGCGCTGCGCGACGTGACCGAGGTCGCCTGGGAGATGAACCAGGGCTCGATCTGCGGCCTGGGCATGGTCGCGAGCGAGCCCCTCACCTCGGGGATACAACACTTCGCGTCCGCCTTCGAACGCCGGAAGAACCCATGAGCGAGCGCGTCCCCCTCGTCATCGACGGCCAGCCGGTCGAGGGCGAGGCCGGCGAGACCGTGCTCGCCGCGGCCCGGCGCGTCGGCATCGAGATCCCGACCCTGTGCCAGGACGACCGTCTGGACCCGATGGGCTCCTGCCGGATGTGCCTGGTCGAGGTCGCCGGGCAGCGGCGGTTGCAGCCCGCCTGCGCCTGGAAGGTGGCCCCGGGGATGGAGGTCGCCACCGGCTCGGAGCGGGTGAAGCGGCACCGCCAGGGCCTGCTCTCGCTCTACCTGGCCGACCACGCGCTCGACGCCGACGGCCTGCCCACCGAGCGCGGCACCGGCAACCAGCTCCGCACGCTCACGCTGGAGCACGGGACCGGACCCCGGCTACCCGCGATCGACGCCCCCCGCGAGGGGCGTCCCGACTCCAACCCCTACATCCACTTCGACCCCGAGGCGTGCATCCTGTGCGCCCGCTGCGTGCGCTACTGCGACGAGGTCGAGGCGGTCAGCGCGATCACGCTGGCCGGGCGCGGGAGCGGCACCACCATCGGCACCGCCGATCAGGTCGGGCTGCTGCACACCTCGTGCGAGCTGTGTGGCGGGTGCATCGCCACCTGTCCGACCGGCGCGCTCACCGAGAAGCCGTCTCGGCACAGCGACTGGCGCCAGGAGGAGACGGTCCGCACCACCTGCAACTTCTGCGGGGTCGGCTGCCAGCTCGATCTGCACGTGAAGGACGGCCAGGTGGTCCGGGTCACCCCGCCGCCTCCCGGCACCACGGTCAACGATGGCAACCTGTGCGTGAAGGGCCGGTTCTCCTACGAGTTCATCCACCACGAGGACCGGCTGACCACCCCGCTCGTCCGCGGGGCCGACGGCGAGCTGCACGAGGCCACCTGGGAGGAGGCGATCGGCGCCGCGGCACGGGGCCTGCTCGGGGTAAAGGAGCGGCACGGGGCCGACAAGCTCGGGTTCATCTCGTCTTCCCGGTGCACCGGCGAGGAGAACTACCTCGTCCAGAAGCTCGCGCGGGCGGCCTTCGGCACGAACAACTGCCACCAATGCGCGGCCACCTGACACGCTCCCACGGTCGCCGGTCTGGTGACGATGTTCGGTGCAGGCGCGATGACCAACAGCATCCCGGAGATCCGGGACGCGGACCTCCTGTTCGTGATCGGAAGCAACACGACCGAGGCCCATCCCATCATCGCGATGGAGATGAAGCGCGCGGTTCGGCGCGGGGCGCGGCTGATCGTCGCGGACCCACGCAAGATCTGGCTGACCGAGGTGGCCGACCTGCACCTGCAGCTCCGCCCAGGCACCGACGTGGCGCTGCTGACCGCGATGGCCCACGTGATCATCGGCGAGGACCTCGTGGACCGCGCGTTCATCGAGGCGCACACCGAGAACTACGAGTCGGTCGTCGAGGCGGTCGCGGACACCACGCCCGAGTGGGCGGAGGGGCTCACCGGCATCCCGGCGGACGACATCCGCACCGCCGCCCGCTGGTACGCCACCACCCGCAAGGCCGGCATCTACTACACCCTCGGCGTGACCGAGCACACCCACGGCACCGACAACGTCTACAGCCTGGCGAACCTCGTGCTGATGACCGGCCACCTCGGGTTCCGCTCCGCCGGGATGAACCCGCTGCGCGGACAGAACAACGTCCAAGGCGCCAACGACGCCGGGGCGAGCCCGGTGTTCTACCCGGGCTACCAGCGGGTGGAGGACCCGACCGCCCGGACGAAGTTCGAGGCCGCCTGGGGCGTGCCGCTGTCCCCCGAGCCGGGCCTGAACCTCAACGTGATGATGAAGGCGCTCGCCAAGGGGGACGTCAAGGGCCTGTTCGTGATGGGCGAGGACATCGTCATCTCCGAGCCGAACTGCTCGCGGGTGGAGACCGGCCTCAACCAGGCCGAGTTCCTCGTGGTCCAGGACATCTTCCCGAACGAGACGATGCGCTACGCCGACGTTGTGCTGCCGGCGGCCTGCTTTGCCGAGAAGGACGGGGTGTTCACGAACTCCGACCGGCGGGTGCAGCGGGTCCGCAAGGCGGTCGAGCCGCCGGGGCAGGCGCGGCCCGACTGGGAGATCCTGTGCGAGCTGGCGCGGGCCGCCGGCTACCCGATGCCGCACTACCCCTCGCCCGCCGAGATCTACGACGAGATGGCCGGGCTGGCCCAGCAGTTCCAGGGGCTCAGCCACGCTCGCATCGAGGCCGAGGGTGGCCTGCAGTGGCCCTGCCCGTCCCCGTACCACCCGGGCACGCCCACCCTGCACGCGGGCGCTCCGATCCGCGGCACCGGGCTGTTCCAGGCGGTCACCTTCCGGCCGAGCGACGAGCTGCCCGACGACGAGTACCCGCTGGTCCTGTCCACCGGGCGCACCCTGTACCACTACAACGCCGCCACCCAGACCCGGCGCGCCTCGGGCGCGATGCTCAAGCAGCCGGGCAACTTCGTGGAGATGCACCGCCGGGACGCCCGCCGGCTCGGCGTCGGCGACGGCGAACGCGTCCGCGTCGTCTCCCGGCGCGGCGCGGTCGAGGCCAGCGTCCTGGTGAGCCCCCGGATGCGCCGAGGCTGTGTATGGATGCCCCTGCACTTCCCCGAATCGATGACCAACCGCCTGACCAACGACGCCGGCGACCCGGTCACCCAGACCGGGGAGTACAAGGTGTGCGCGGTCCGCGTGGAGTGCCTGTCGGACGAGGTCGCCCCCGCGGCCCGGTAGACTTGTCGGGCCGCCCCGGTGGGGGAGCAGCCTCCGGCGATCAGTCCGCGCTGGCCTCGGCAGGGTCCGCGACCGCCTTGCCCTTGACATCGATGATGAACTTCATCTCGTCCTGGTAGCGGATGGCGCCCATCAGGTTGGAGAAGGGGTCGAAGCCGAAGTCCGTCTCCTTCGACGCGAAGGAGCCCTGGGCGTGGAAGGTGCCGTCGTGGACGGAGACGTGCATGGGCACGGTGATGTGCTTGGTGACGCCGCGGATGGTGAGGTCCCCGGAGACGGCGACCGCGTCGCCCTGGGCCTCGCAGCCCGTCGAGCGGTACTGGATCCGGGGGAACTTGCTGGCCCACAGCTGCGCCTTGGACTCGATGTTCGACACGATCGTGTGCTTCGCGGAGTCGCCGACGGTGTTGTCCGGGTCGATCCTGGCGATATCCCGGGCGCCCGGTGGGTCCACCCACAGGGCGGAGACGGCCAGTCCGATGTCCACCTGGCACCTGGACAGGTCGCCCTGGCTCCAGGTCACGGTGCCGTCGAAGTCCATGGCCTGGATGGCGTGGTCGTGGGCGAACCCCGAGGCCATGGTCCTGGTGTCGTTGTACACGACCACCATCAGTCGGCTCGTCTCGGGGTCGAGGTGGTAGGTGGCAATGCTCGCCGCGGGGGCGGCCTCCGGCGCAGGTTCAGCGGCCATGGCGACGGGCCCCATGCCCGTTCCGATCGCCCATGCCAATCCGATCCACAACCAGCTCATCGATCCTCCCGAGGGGTCAGCCACGTTCCCATGGACGCTTGATCGCGCCAACGAGTCGCCATCCGCTGTCGCGGTTTGTCTCGATTCGGTCTCGGGGCCCGCTCCGTCGTCGGGCGGATCGTGGGGTGCCCTCCGGAGTTCCTAGCTTTCAGCGCTCGATCACGCAGGTCTGGTACCCGTCGCAGGTCGCCGTCGGTTCGGCCTCCGACGGATTCACCCCACAGGATGCCCCGAAGGGCGTCTCGCGGGACGGGACGGGACCCGCCGGGGCTCATCGACCCCGCGCACACCTGGCCTATTGCCCCCAGGTCGAGGGGTGTGCGCCCAGGACCAGCGTCAGCCGACCGCCGGCCGCGATCCGGGCCTGGGTGATCCACGGCGGGTCCAGCGGCGCGCCGTTCAGGATGGCGGACCGGATGTAGGGCTCGGTGGCCGGGTCGCCCTCGACGGCGATCTCGAAGGTGCCGCCCGGGTAGACCGCCGGGTCCAGGTGCAGGGTGACGCGCGCGACGCGCGGGGTCGAGATCGTCCAGGTCGGGTCGCCGGGGCCGGTGGTGAAGTGGGCGTCCTCGAGCGCGCGTAGCCGGGCCTGGGTGCGGTCGGGGCGGCCCGCGAAGGTGTAGAGCAGCGGGATGTGGAAGCTCGGCTCGTTGGACGGGTCGAAGTGTCCGTCGTCGAAGAAGGTGTCGAGGCGTTCCACCGTCGCCTGCGGCCCGCCCATCGCCGTGATCAGCCCCACCGGGTCCTGGGGGACGAAGAAGGAGTAGATCAGATCCCGGTGGGCGTCGCCGGTAGGGTCTGCAGGAACGCCCAGATCGCTCGCATCTCGGTGTCCTTCCAGTTCGGCGTGTACTGCAGCATCTCGGACATCGGCAGGCGCATCGGGGTGCCGTCGGGCTTGATCCCGCGCTGGAAGGCCTTCTGGAAGTCGGCGAAGGTCCCGCCGGCGAGGCCGTCCGGGCTCGGGGTCAGGTTGGACGCGGGCGCCCAGTCGGGCGGCCCGAAGGGTATCGGGCCACCGTTGAAGCCCTGGCGGTGGCACCCGGTGCAGGTGCCAGCGAGGTGCTTGCCGTACTCCACGGTCGGGGTGGCGGGCGGCGCCTCCTTGGCGTGGTCCGCGAAGTGGTCGGGCACCTTGTAGACGTCCGGCACGAGCTTGCCCGTGGCGACGAGCACCGTGCCCACCGGGCCGAAGTGGCGGATCCGCTCCGGAGCAGGCTTGGCCGGCAGGCTGTCGATGTAGGCGACGATGTCCGACAGCTCCTGGTCGGACATGTCCTGGAAGTCCATGACCGGCATGATCGAGGTGTAGCCGCCGGGCAGGACACCGTGACGCACGGCGCGATCCCAGTCGGCGGGGGTGAAGTCCTTCGTCACGCCGCCGCGGGTGATGGCCGGCCCCTAGAGCGTTCCGATGGCCGGGTCGTCGAGCATCGTGCCGCCGGTGAAGTCCGCCCCGTGGCAGTTCACGCACACGTAGGTCGCCGTGACGTAGTGCTTGCCCCGCGCCTGGGCGCCCTGAAGGGCTACAGAGTCCAGATCGACGCCGGCGAGTGGGTCCGCGTCGGCATCCGCCGTGCCGGTCCCATCCGTCGCGGCCGACGGATCGGCGTTCGCGAGGGGCTTGCTCCTCTCCGCGCGAAGCTGGGCGAGCTCGGCGTCGCTCAGCGGGAATGGGATCGGGAAATCCCCCTGGTGGGTCTCCCACGTCTTCGCGAGCACCACCTTCACCCGGTGCTTCGCCCACAGGAACACGCCGCCCGCGACGAGCGCACCCAACACCACCAAGGCGGCGAGCGCGCCGCCGATCCGCTTGACCCACTTCATGGTTGTTCCCCCTCTGCAGAAGGACGTTACACTCGGTCATTCAGCCGATGCGACGAGACACCCGAGGGTCCCGTCCAGAACCCCCCGCAGGCGAAATCCCGGGTACCCGTCGCGGGGGCGGACACCGCGATGGGAGAGGTCACTTCTTGGGTTTCATGGCCTCGAGCATCTGCTTGAGCCCCGCACGGTCCATCTGCACGAGACCGCCGAACTCGGCGCCCGACTGCAGCCACTCGCCCCCGTCCAGGGTGACGCACTCGCCGGTGACGTAGCCCGAGCCGTCGGCGAGCAGGTACATCGCGAGGTTCGCCAGCTCCCCGGGCTCGCCGAAGCGGCCGAGCGGGATGCGCTTCTTCGCCATCTCCTGCATGCCGCCCACCATCAGCCGCGAGAACGCTCCCTTCGTGGGGATCGGACCCGGCGCGATGGCGTTGACCCGGATGCCGTAGGTGGCCCACTCGACCGCGAGCGAGCGCGTCATCGCGAGGACCCCCGCCTTGGCGCAGGCGCTCGGGAGCACGAAGGGCGAGCCGGTCCAGGCGTAGGTGGTGACGATGTTCAGGATGTTCCCGCCGTGCTCGGCGTCGATCGCACGGCGCGCGAAGTCCATGGTGCAGTGGAAGGTGCCGTAGAGCACGATCTGCACCACGGCGTCGAAGGCGTTGGGCGACAGGTCCTCGCTCGGGGCCAGGAAGTTGCCGGCGGCGTTGTTCACCAGGGTGTCGAGCGGGCCGAGATCGGCCTCGAGCGCGTCGAAGGCGGCGTGGACGGCAGCCGGGTCCCGAACGTCGGCGGTAGCCAGCGCGGCGGTGCCGCCGGCTTCGGTGATCGCGTCGACGGTCGCTTGCAGCTTGGCCTCGGTGCGACCGACGACACCCACCCTGGCGCCGAGCGCACCGGCGCGCTCCGCCATCGCGCGGCCCAGACCGCTGCCTCCACCGGTCACCACCACCACGCGGTCCTTCAGCAGGTCGCTCGCGAACATCGGTCCTCCTCACCCCGGGTCGTCGGGGAGCAGGGCGCGAAGCTCGGGTAGCGCACGCGCCACGGTGGATTCACGTAGCGCCTCGGCCAGCGCGGGGCCGCCCAGCGCCTCCGCACCCTCGGGATCGCCCGCCTCCCGGCGGATCGCGGCGAGGATCGCGAGGAAGAGCACCCCCGACTCCGGTCCGAGAAGCCGATCGCCGAGGCCTAGCGCCTCGGCGAGCCCGTCGCGCCGCCACACGAGGAGCAGGCGCACTGCGTCGACCTCGCCCTGCACGGCGCGGCCGGCCCGACTCGTGCGCGCCAGCCGATGCTCGGCCGCGGCGAAGCGCCCGTCGAGGACGTCGAGGAGCGCCAGCCCCGAGGCGGCGAAGGCGGCCGCCCGTCCGCCGCGGACCCGCCCGTACCAGGCCCGCGCGGACGCTCCGTCCTGCCGGGCCAGCGCCAGGCTGCCCAGGTTGAGCGCGGCCTGGTCGGCGGCACTTCGCGGCGCCCATCGGCTGCGCGCCAGGGTCTTCCAGGTGCGCGCCGCCTCGGCCTCGCGACCGGCCTGCGCCGCGAGCGCCGCGGCACGCAGGCGCCCGGTCACCCACACCGACGGGGCGAGGGTCAGCAGCCCGAGCGCCACCACGAGGAAGGCGAGACCGGCCAGCGGCGAGCCGGTGTGCACGGTGCCGATCACCACGAGCACGAGCAGGCTCGCGACCCCGATGGCCAGCGGCACGCCCAAGAGCGCCGCCGCCGAGGGCCGCGCCCACCGCCCGTGCCCGTCGAGCACCGCCGCCCGACGCCCGGCCCGGCGGCGATCCCAGGCCCACGCCGCCGCCCCGAGCAGCGCCCCCACGATGCCCCCGGAGCCGACCACCGCCCCCACGGCGCGCACCGCGCCCACAAGGTGCGCGGTCGCCCCGATCGCGGTGCCCGCCGCGATCCCCGCGAGCATCCAGCCCACCACGATCGCCGTGAGGCCCGTCCGCGCCTCGCTGTCGGCCACGGGCGCTACTTGAAGACGCCGAGCCGGAACGGCCCCAGGGCGCGCTGCAGGATGCGCGCGTGCTCGACGACGTCCCCCTCGAAGATAGCCGCGAGGTACGCCTTGGAGGTGCTGACCATCGGCGGGGGCAGCGGCGCGCGGCGGATCCACTGCTGCTGCTCCTCGTAGGTCGCAATCTGCCAGTGAGCCTTGATGTTCGGCCAGAAGGCACCGATCCCGCTCATCGCGATCTTGCCGGGGCGATCGAGCTCGCCGTAGCGCTCCTGGATGTCCCGGTAGATCACCACCCGGTCGGCCACGCTCAAACGCAGCGGGCTCGCGTCCTGCACCTCGCGGCACAGCGAGGCGTAGTAGATCCAGCCCTCGATGTCGACCTCGGTGAGCGCGAGCTTCTCCGCGTCGGACCTCTTCCACACGGCGACGGAGCGCTCGAGGACCTCCTTGAGGTCGTCGTCGTCCTTGCCGAAGGCACCGGTGCCCGTAGCCGCGTGGTAGACGAGGGTGCTGCGCTGCTCGGCCGCATCGAGACCGGTCAGGGTCATCAGCGCGTCGTGGGCCTTCTTCGCGCTCGCGAGCTGCGTGCGGGTGCCGACCGGGTCGCGCTTGTAGCGGCGCACCAGACCCTTGGCGAGCTCGCGCCGGTCGCTGTCGCCCAGGGTGCGCCCGGACAGCACCTCCACGTAGCGCTCGGCGACCCCCGCATCCGCGCAGGTCAGGGCCGCGTCCCCCGCGCCGGCGAGCGCCTGGCTCGGATCGTCGCAGGACGGCCCCTCGAACCAGCGACAACCGCTCGTGAGAGAGATTCCGAGGAAAAGTAGGGGGAGGAGGTGTCGCATCGTCTTCAGGCTCCCGGGGCCTCGCCGGAACCGATCACCCAGTACGGACTACCCTCGAGGCGCTGCTTCAGGACGTCGATCTCCTGCTTGCGCAGCTCGTAGGTCGCGGGTTGTCCGCTACGTGGGTCGACCTCGGTCGCCAACCAGCGCTCGCCCTTCTTGGTCTTGTGCAGCATGAATCCACGGGGGTCATGGTAGACCAACGTAAGGTCCGCGGCACTCAACCGCCGGTTCGGGTCCTCCTCGGGCTCCTCCTCGGGCGCCTCCTCGGGCTCCTCCGGCTCCGGCGTGAGGGCTTCGATCACCTCGTCGAGCTCCCAGCGCAGCTCCAGGCTCAGGCCGGACTGGGCGTCCTCGAGGTGGGTGCGCACCGCGTCGGGATCGGGGGCCGCCTTCGCCGCGGAGAGCAGGTCCGCGCGCACGGCATCCCGTTCCTTCCAGCCAACCTGCTTCAAGCGCTCGATCAGCTCATCGATCTGCTCCATGGTCTGGGGCGAACTCATTGGCTGTCCTCCGGCCGGCGTGGCAGGGTGGGTATCCAGCCGCGGCGCGAGCGTCACCCGCGCGCTAGCCTGGGGTCGGGAGCGGCGCCGTGAGCTTTCTCGACCACTTCAGCGAAGCCCATCGCCAGCGCTTCGAGGCCCTCGCCCAGCGCCTCGTGGTGGCGCGCGGCGAGTACCTGATGCGCCGCGGCGAGGCCGGCGGCGACATCTGCGTGCTGGTGAGTGGGACCCTCGAGGTCGTCGACAGCCGGACGACGCCCGAGGTGATCCTCGCGTCGCTGGCGCCGGGCGCGGTGGTCGGCGAGCTCTCCTTCGTGGACGGCTCGCCGCGCTCCGCCGACGTCCGCGCGGCCACCGAGGCCGAAGTCCTCCAGTGGCCACGCCAGGACCTGTCGATCCTCCTGAGCCACCACCCGGCGCTCGCGGCCGAGTTCTACCGGGTCGTGGCCCTGCTCGCCGCGGACCGGGCGCGGTCGCTCACCGCCAGCGCCCTGGCCGGGGGCCTCGGCCGCGCGGTCAAGCCGCAGGCGCCGGCCGGCCTCGCGCGGGTGCGCGACGAGGCGCGCTCGCTCGCCGAGGACACCAAGCAGAGCCTGCTCGACATCGAGATGCGCCTGCGCAAGGATCCGTCCGACGCCGTCGCCCACCAGGCCCTCCCCACCCTCCTCGAGCGCCTGCAGGACGACGTGACCACCCTCGCGATGGCCCACCCCGAGCCCGGGGCCACCGAGGAGGCCACGCGGATCCTCGGGCGGGAGCTGCACCCCTACCTGGTGCGATCCTGCCTGGCCGAGCGGTGCATCCGCCGCCCCCAGGGCCTCACCGGCACCGCCGAGATCCTCGCCCACGTGCTGGTGAACGCTCCAGGCGGCGACGGGCAGCTGGGGGAGCTGGTCGACCGCTGGCTCCTCGACCAGCCCACCCTGCGGGCGATGCGGGCCCTGCGCGAGCCGCTGCTGGAGCTGGTCGCCGACCGGCTGCCGACCCACCGCAACCGCCGCGTGATGCTGCTCAACGCCGGCACCGGCTCGCTGGTCGCCGGGCTGATGCAGCGCCTCGGCCGCTCGCCCACGGTGCTCACGGTGATCGACCAGAGCCGCGACGCCCTCTCCTTCCTCGACGCGAGCATCGCGCCGGACACCGCCGTGGAGCTGGTCCCCGTGCAGGAGAACCTCGCCCAGTTCGCGCTGGGACGCCGGCGCCGGAACTTCGTCCAGCAGGACGTGATCGTGGTGCACAGCCTGGTCGAGTACCTCCCGAGCAGCCTGGTCGTCTCGCTGCTGCGCACCCTCGGCCGGCTGCTCGTGCCCGGCGGCACCGTCGCCCTCACCGCCCTCGCTCCGAGCCCCGACGAGGCATTGCTCGACCGCCTCCTGTCCTGGCCGACGATCCGGCGCACCCCCGACGCGCTCCACCGACTGTTCGAGGCCGGCTGGGTCAACGTGGAGGGCGAGGTCCTGGTGGGCGAGCCGGGGCTGTTGTTCTACGGGTCGCCCGACCCGGTGCAGACCGCGCAATCGACCTACACGGCGGCGGTTGCACCCGTCAGACCTCCGCAGTAAGGTGGCGACCGTCGCGAGGCCCGTCCCAGGGCCATCCCGAGCGACCCGGAGCGCCCGATGAACGTCCTTCGACCGTGGATGGTCGCCGTCCTTCTCGTCGCGACCGCGTGTTCCGGCGGCCCGTCCTCCACCCCGGACCAGGCCCCCGGAGCGACCCCCGAGCCGGCCGCCCAGGAGAACCCGGAGACCCCGGACCTGACCAAGCAGGAGCTGGCCACCGACTCCGAGAGCGTCACCCTCGTCCCGAGCCCGGTCGAGACCCAGCGCGCCCTGGAGCGTGCCGGCATCGAGACGCAGCTCTCGGCGCTCATCTCCGACCGCAAGCTCGACGTGGCCAACGTGAACCCCGACAACGCCGCGGTCCGCACCGGCGTCGTGGTCGCCGACATGCTGCTCACCGTGAAGACCTCCTCCAAGGGGCAGCTCCTGAGCCAGCTCGATCAGGTCGAGGCCGGCATGAAGCAGCTCGACGGGGGCAAGGACATCCAGGCCACCCTCGGCGACATCAAGGACCGGGTCCAGGGCGACGCCGTCACCCGGGACGAGCTGCTCAAGGAGCTCGACGAGATCTCCCAGGCGGTGATCCCGGAGCTCGACTTCAACGGCCGCGACCGCATCGTGCCGCTGATCCAGGCCGGCTCCTGGCTGGAGGGCGCCAACCTTCTCGCCAAGGCGGTCGAGAAGGCCGACAAGCCGAGCGCCGCCGACGGCCTGCTCAAGCAGCCCGCGGTGGTCGACTACTTCCTCCGCTACGTCAAGACCGAGGGGCAGGCCAAGGCGCCCGAAGCGGTCACCAAGAAGCTCGAGAGCTCGCTGGAGACCCTGAAGGGAATCGCGTCGAAGGACGGGTCGTTGACGACCGAGGACATCGACACGGTCAGCAAGACCACCGACGACGTGCTCGCGCTACTCTAGGCTCCCAGGAGGTTGCCCTTGCCCAAGTGGATCGCCATCGCCGGCGTGCTCGGCCTGCTCGCCAGCACCACGGCCCATGCCAACGAGGACCAGGCGGAGACCTGCGTGCGCGCGAAGGTGTGGGACGGGTACGGCCAGGGCTGGGCCATCCGGACCATGACCACCGCGAGCCTGACCAGCGGCGCCACCAAGAACTACATGGTGACGCTGTACGCGGGCAACGAGTACCAGATCCAGGCCTGCGGCGACAGCAACGTGCGCAACCTCGACCTGCTCCTGTACGACACCGACGGCCGCATCGTCGCCCGCGACGACTCCAAGAGCCGCGAGCCGATCTTCACCTTCAAGCCCAAGAAGACCACCACCTTCTACGTCGTGGTCTACGGGCAGCAGCTGGTCGACGCCAGCGAGCCCGCCGGCGTCGGTGTCGCCGTCAGCTACCGCTGAGCAGCTCCTCGATCTGCCGATGGCAGGTGACGGGCCGATGGTAGGCTCGCGCTGCTGCGCGAGAGGGCTTGTCCGGTGCTGACCGCACACCTCGAAGACCGCTTCCGCGACGCGCTGGTAGGGCACGACCTCACCGGACGGGAGGAGTCGATCACCTTCGCGGTGGAGTTCGTGCGCCTGCTCGCGCGGATCCTCCCTCCCGAGGTCAACGAGGAGGCCCGCGTCGCGATGCGAAAGGCGGTGGCCGCCCGCTGCGACCTGCACCCCGACGAGATCGGCGTGCTCATCGACCTCGCGCTGTCGCCGGACAGCCGCACCGCCATCGAGGACGAGGAGCTGCGCGCCTTCGGTGCCCGCTTCGGCCGCGCGGAGGAGGAGGCCCTGCGCGCCTCGGTGGCCGAGGAGATCAGCCTCACCGCCTTCGCCCAGCGCTACGGCACCGGCGAGGCGCTGCTCCTTCTCGACTCCCTGTTCGCGGTCGCCGCCGTGGACGGGGTGATCGACCGCGGCGAGATCGCCGACCTCAAGCGCGCCGCCGCCGAGCTCTCGGTCGACGAGATGCTCGTGAGCGCCCTGTTCAAGAAGCACGACGTCCGCTACGCCACCGGCGACTTCCGCTTCGAGCTGACCGGCAACCAGCTCCTGATCGGTCGGTCGAACTCCGCCGAGGTGCAGCTCCCCGACCCGCAGGTCTCCCCGCGCCACGCGGAGCTGGTGCGGGCGGGCGACCACTGGCGAGCCGTCGACCTCGAGAGTGGGCGTCCGACCCTCCTCAACGGTGCACCGATCCGCTCGGCACCGCTGCGCCCGGGCGACGAGCTCCGGGTCGGCCCCTACACCCTGAAGCTCGACAAGGACGCGCGCACGCTCACCGCCTTCGGGCTCCAGGCGTTCTCGGCGCTCTCGGTGCGGCACCTCTCGCGCAAGATCGGCGACGTGCAGCTGCTGGACGACGTGAGCTTCACCGTGTTCAGCGGCGAGGTGGTCGCGCTCGTCGGCCCCTCGGGCGCCGGCAAGACCACCCTGCTCAACGCGATCGCGGGCATCCACCCCGCCGACGCCGGCGACGTGCTGCTGGACGGGCAGGACTTCCACACCCTGCTGTCTGCCGACCGGTCCATCGTCGGGATCGTGCCGCAGGAAGACGTCGTCCACACCGAGCTGTCGGTGCAGGAGGCGCTGTTCTACTCGGGGCGGCTGCGGTTCCCCCCCGACGTGCCGACCGCCGCGGTCCACCTCGAGGTCGACCGCGTGTGCGAGGAGCTCGACATCGAGAACATCCGCGCGAGCCGCATCGGCGACGCGGTGCGGCGCGGGATCTCGGGCGGGCAGCGCAAGCGGGTGAGCCTGGGCCAGGAGCTGCTCACCCAGGGCACGCGCGTGCTCTTCCTCGACGAGCCCACGAGCGGCCTGGACCCGCAGACCGCCCAGGACATCGTGCAGCTCATCCGCCAGCTCGCCGACGACGGGCGCATCATCTTCCTGGTCACCCACGATGTCTCCCACGCGATCCTGTCGATGGTCGACCACCTGATGGTGCTCGCCTCGGGCGGCCGGCTCGCGTGGTTCGGGCCCCCCGAGGAGGCCACGGGCTACTTCGAGGTCGACGAGCCCGACGAGATCTTCGCGCGACTCCCCCACGCCGCACCGCCCGCGTGGGGCGAGCGCTACCGGCGCTCGGCGGCCTCGCGCAAGTACGTGCGCACGCGCGAGCGGCTGCTGGGCATCGATGACGTCGAGTTCTCCCGCTTCTACCGGCAGCGCCGCCGGCAGCGCGGGCAGGTCCTGCAGCTCGCGACCCTGACCACCCGCTACGCGCGGGTGAAGCTCCGCGACTACACCGGCACCGCGGTGCTGCTCTCCCAGGCGCCGATCCTCGGAATCGCGATGGCGATCGTGTTCCGAAAGCCCGACACCGCCGCGATGTTCATGCTCGTGCTCTCCGCCCTGTGGTTCGGCTCCTCGGCCTCGATCCGCGAGCTGATCGCCGAGCGCGCGATCTGGCGCCGCGAGCACCGGGTGGGCGTGGGCCTGCTGCCGTACATGGCGAGCAAGGTCACCGTGCTCGCCACCCTGGTCGCCGTGCAATGCGTCGTACTCGCGACGATGAACTGGGCCTGGCTCGGGATGGGCGGCGAGTACGGGTACAGCTGGTGCGGCTTGAACGGGATCACCGTGCTCACCGGGCTGGTCGGCATGGCCATGGGCCTGTTCATGTCCGCCGTGTTCAGCTCGAGCGAGGCGGCGGTGGGTACCCTGCCCCTCGTGCTCATCCCGCAGATCACCTTCGGCGGCCTGATCGTGAAGGTCGGCGACATGAGCGCCCTCTCCCGTGGCAACTCGTGGCTGATGATCACGCGCTACGCCTTCGAGGCCGCGATCAAGACCGGCGACAAGCAGTA
>Ga0114931_10001189_pt1 | contig 33152 bp, 30 predicted proteins | sample 2SBtaG_FD_89579 | JGI IMG/M metagenome (GOLD analysis project Ga0114931, IMG submission 89579) | Deep subsurface microbial communities from Kolumbo volcano to uncover new lineages of life (NeLLi) - 2SBTROV14_V59a metaG | ecosystem: Environmental > Aquatic > Marine > Volcanic | place: Kolumbo...
GGGTTCTAAAAATTACTTCGCATCAAGATTTTCAGCGTTTTTTATAGGCGATGAAAATTTTTGAAGCACTATCGGGATAATGTGAGAAAATTTGAAGAAGTATATGAAAAACGCTGAGAACCCCCCTTAATTTAATTGCACTTCAACTGTATGGTTAAGCGTTTCAAGCACTTTTTTCAACAAGGCCTTTTCAGTGGGAGAATCTCCGCAGTTTGCAATTTTTTTCTGAAAACCATAACAGGTCATGTGCCGTATTTTTATCCTGTTGCTTATTTCGTAAGACGAGATGTCAGGTTTGCTGCAAATCAAAAACGCAATTTCAAAAGCTTTGTTCAGGGGAATTTTACAACGGTGGAATACTGTGTGTGCCGTAGCCGATTCTTCCGACTTGCACCGGGTGCACCTTCTCGAAAACATGGATTTGCCCCTGTAATAGTTTGAATGACCACATTTTTTACAAAAAAACCCATTTTCCCATTTATAACGGGCGAGCAACCTCAGACAGGTTTCTTCATCGGGAAAAGCCTTTCGGAAAGCCCTGATTTTATTTTCAAAATCAACATCCATTTTTATTTCTGTATATATGACAAAAAGCCATTGCAGGCCTTCTGGAACAGCATTTGATTGCAAAGATAAAAAAAGTGATATTAAAGCGCTATATCAAAATAATATTTATCTTTGCCGCGCTTTTAAGCATACGAAACATAAAAATGTTATTAATGAAGATGTTAAGTTTAATTTTAGTCACCATTCTTTCTCTGTCTTCGCTTAGCTGTTCCAACGCAGAAGGCAACCATGCAACAACAGAAATATCCGAAAATAATTTACATGCCGGAAATACTGATGACCAGAACATCAAACCTGAATTCCTGACTTATGACACTTTTCTTAAGAAAGTCTGGAATTTTGAAGAAAACCCGCAACAATGGGTTTACGAGGGTGACGAGCCTTGTGTGATTGATTTTTATGCCGACTGGTGCAGGCCTTGTAAATTGGTTGCCCCTATTATGGAAGACCTTGCAAAAAAATACAATGGAAAAGTAAAGATTTATAAAATCAATGTTGACAAGGAAAAAAAACTGGCTTCCATCTTTCAGATCAGGAGTATACCTGCCGTATTGTTCTCTCCCAAAACCGGAAAGCCAACAATGCAGGTCGGTGCACTTCCCAAAGACGAATATATCAGAATTATCAACGAAAATTTATTGAACACAAAATAGGACTTATTATTTTATTTGTATAATCAACAACATCATACAACAATGGAACATTTAACAAAAGAGACATTCCTTGAAAAGGTTTTTAATTACGAGCAGAATAAAGGATGGAAGTTCGAAGGCAAACTGCCCTGCCTGATCGACTTTTATGCAGACTGGTGTCAACCCTGCAAAATAGTTGCACCTATTCTTGAAGAACTTGCAGCAGAGTATGAAGGCAAGATCAATATTTTTAAGATCAATACGGAAGAAGAAACCGAACTGGCTGCTGCTTTTGGCATTCGGAGCATCCCGTCATTGCTGTTTTGTCCCAGGGAAGGACAACCTCAAATGGCAATGGGTGCACTGCCAAAAGACACCCTGAAACAAGCCATCAGTGAGGTATTGCTGGCAGAGCCCAAAACGGCTTAGGGCAGTTAAAAAATATTAAAAAAGGCTGTGGTTAATTATAACCACAGCCTTTTCTATTTTTGCAGATCCGTGAAACCTGATCTAAATACAGTTATACTGCCTTCAGCCTATTTGCCCCCGGTTGAATATTTTTTTTACCTGATAAAGGCAAAGCGGGTGTATATTGAACAATTTGAGACCTATCCCAAACAAACTTACCGTAACCGGTGTGTCATTTATTCTGAGAAAGGTGAAATGCCACTGATCATTCCGGTAACCAAACCGCAGGGGAACCATTCCAAAACAAAAGATGTTCAAATAATGAATGCTGAAAATTGGCAGCTTAATCACTGGAGGGCCATTGAGTCAGCTTATCTCGCTTCACCTTATTTTCTTTTTTACCGCAATGAGTTGGAAGAATTCTACACGGGGGAACACAAGGGCCTTTTTCAATTTAATTTCAAACTGCTAAAGGTCATTTGTCAATTGACAGGCATCACACCGGATTTGGAATTCACCAGTTCTTTCATCAAAGAACCTTCCGGGGCATTGGATATGCGATACAGGATTTCACCAAAAAAACCACCGACACTGGAATATTTCCCGGCTTACATCCAGGTTTTTTCCGACCGTTACGGATTTATTCCCAACCTTAGCATTATTGACCTGCTTTTTAATAAAGGTCCCGATACGTTGGATTATCTGAATTCAATGATATAATGCCCCGTTCAATGGCTGACAGTCTGAAAAGCAATTTCCCTGACCTCATTATCTTTGACATCAATATCAATACGGACAAATTGCGGAGGCAACAAACTGAGAATCAGTTCGGGCCACTCAACAAAGCAATAATTCCCGCTGTAAAAATATTCTTCATAGCCAATATCAAAAACCTCTTCAAGCTTCCTGATCCTGTAAAAATCAAAATAATAAATACTTTTCATTTTATTTGTTGTGTACTCATTAACCAGTGAAAAAGTGGGGCTGCCCACAACTTCACCTACACCCAGTACCTTACAAAAAGCCTTGATCAGGGTAGTTTTACCGGCTCCCATTTTACCGAAAAGTGCAAATATTTTTTCCTCCTGCTTTTCAAACAGAATTTTTTGCGCAACCTGTTGAAGGTCTGCCTGACTTGCAGCAATCAGTTTTTTTCCGGTAATCATTTGGATGTCAATGTAATGACGGGTATCATGATTTCTTCCATCGAAAGACCACCATGCTGAAAGGTATTTCGGTAATAATTGGCGTAATAATTATAGTTGTTCGGATAAGCAAAGAAATCTCCCGGCCTTGCAAAAACATAGGTTGTGCTCACATTAATTTTCGGGAGAAAATATTTTTCGGGGTCATGCATCTCGAAAACGTTGTTTGCATTGTATGCCAGACTTTTGCCAAATTTGTAACGCAAATTGGTATTGACGTTTCGGTCGCCTACAATCTTCACAGGATTGTTAACCCTTACCGAACCATGATCGGTAGTAATGATCAGTTTTACATTTTTATCAGCCAGGTATTTAATGATATCAAACAACGAGGAATGTTCAAACCACGACAACATCAGCGAGCGGTATGCCGGCTCATCGTCAGCCAGTTCCTTTATGATCTCCATCTCGGTCCGGGCATGCGAAAGCATATCCACAAAATTGTAAACAATCACATTAAAATCGTTGGACATGAGGTTTGAAATATTGTCGTATAATTTCCGGCCTGCATTCAGGTTAAGGATTTTGTTGTAGGATGTTGTTACATTTTTCCCATAACGTTTTAACTGCTCAAGCAGCAATTGGTTTTCAAACTGATTCTTTGTTCCTTCTTCATGTTCGTCAATCCAGAGTTTCGGATACCGTTTCCTTATTTCACTGGGCATCATGCCTGCAAAGAGCGCATTGCGTGCATATTGTGTTGTGGAAGGCAAAATGCCTAAATAAATATCATCTTTTTGTACCCTGAAAAACTGTTCAATCATCGGTTGAATGGCTTTCCACTGATCATACCTCAGGTTATCAATTAACAGCATGAATATTTTTTCATGGTTGTCTAACCCGGGGAACACTTTATCTTTTATCAAAGTATGCGACATGGTAGGCCTTTCCTGTGTATTGCCGTATAGCCAATCGTAATAGTTCTTCTCGTAAAATCTGCTGAATGCATTATTGGCTTCACTTTTTTGCATACCAAGCACCTCCAATATTCCCTCATCATCTGATTTTTCAAGATCAAGTTCATACCTCACCAGTCTTTTATAAATGTCGGCCCATTCCTTATGATCAAGGCGTTCTGTCAGTTTCATGCCGATTTCCCTGAATTGTTGCTGGTAACTCATGGTTGCTTTTTCACCTGCAAGTTTCCTGTTTTCGAGGTTTCGTTTCAGCGAAAGCAAGATCTGGCTGGGCTTCACCGGTTTAATCAGGTAATCGGCAATATTGGAACCGATGGCTGATTCCATAATTGATTCTTCTTCACTTTTGGTGATCATAACGATGGGCATGTTTGGAAAATCGTTTTTCATCCGCTCCAGGGTTTCTATTCCACTCAGCCCCGGCATTTGTTCATCCAGAAAAACAATATCGTAATTGTTGACTTTTATCAAGTCGAGTGCTTCATCGCCACTGTTTACGGCATCAACATTGTAGCCTTTTTCTTTTAAAAATATAATGTGTGGTTTTAACAGGTCAATTTCATCATCAGCCCACAGAATTTTAATTTTACTCATCTTCAGTAGTTATTTATTAGTTACAAATCAATTACTTTTGTATTAAAATGCAAAAGTCATCCAAAAATTGCCTTTCGCAGTTATCTATTTCATCAAATTTAACAAAATTTATGAGCCTCTCACTGACCAACAAACGAAAAATATTCAACGATCCCGTTTACGGGTTCATCTCCATTTCAAATGAATTGATTTTCGACCTTATCGAACACCCCTATTTCCAAAGGCTTCGGCGGATCAGACAGTTGGGTTTAACACACCTTGTTTATCCGGGGGCACTCCATACACGATTTCATCATTCGCTGGGGGCAATGCACCTGATGCAAAGGGCAATTGCCGAACTTCGCTCCAAGGGACAGGACATTTCACAAGAAGAAAGCCTGGGTGCTGAAATTGCCATTTTGTTACACGATATCGGACACGGGCCCTTTTCACATGCCCTTGAAAATGCTATTGTTAACAAGGTGGACCACGAGGAATTATCGGGAATTTTTATGAACCGGCTCAACCGGATCTTCGATGGGGAACTTACCTTAGCCATGGACATCTTTGAAAAAAAATACCCTAAACAATTTCTTGGCAGGATGGTTTCGGGCCAAATAGATATGGACAGGCTGGATTATCTGAAACGTGATAGTTTTTTTACGGGCGTGGCAGAAGGGGTGATCAATTCTGACCGGTTGATCAACATGATGAGCATTTTGGGTGATGAACTGGTAATAGAAGCCAAGGGAATATATTCGGTAGAAAAGTTCATTACCGCCCGAAGGCTGATGTACTGGCAGGTGTATCTTCACAAGACTGTCCTGGCAGCCGAATACATGTTGATGCGCCTGCTGAAACGTGCCAAACAACTTAGCCTGAATGGAGAAAAACTTTTTGGGTCCCCTGCCCTCTCCTTCTTCCTTGAGCAGGATATTAACCAGTCAGCATTTTATGATGATGAAGTAATTAAAGAATTTTCACGATTGGACGATTATGATGTTTTTGGTGCAATGAAAGTCTGGAAAACAAATCCTGACAAAGTATTATCATCCCTGAGCAGGGGGATCGTTGACCGCAAACTCTTCAGAATTGAATTGCAGACCAACCCTTTCGGAGAAGAGCATATCCATCAGGTGAAACAAAAAACAAAAGCAAAGTACAACCTCAATAATGAAGAAACCGAATATTTTGTGATCAGCGACAGCACTTCCAACTATGCTTATAAACCCGGAAACGACAGGATTGAAATATTGTTCAGGGACGGCTCGGTTAAAGGCATTGAAGAGGCCACTGACGAACTGAACATTTCCCTTCTTTCAAAACCCGTTACCAAGTATTTTTTATGCTATCCGAAAGACATTGAAATCTAGGACATCCAAAAACCCGGGCTGCGAATTAAAAAAAAATCACAACCTGATTTTTTTCTCTTTCATCAATAAACTTTTCTTCGCAGGTGGTGTTGTTAATGATGAGGAGTTGTTGGCGGACAACAGAAACGGGATCAAAATGAAAAGCCCGGGAATGAATTCCCCTGCTTGTGTTCGTGCCGTCCCTCCGCGACGCCCCCAAGCCCCAAAAGGACTATTGAAATCTCAGCCCACCAATAAATTGGTGGGCTTCAAGTCAACAAAACGACGGGAAAGTGAATCCTGAATGAATATCAAATCTGGATTAAAATCCGTATCTTGCAGCCCAAAAAAATTCATGGAATTTACTGCCCGACAAATAGCCGAAACACTCAACGGAAAGGTGGAGGGAAACCCTGATGTTGTGGTTTCATCCCTTTCAAAAATTGAAGAAGGAAAACCAGGCACACTTACTTTTTTAGCCAATCCTAAATATACGCACTATATTTATGAAACCCGGGCTTCGGTTGTAGTGGTAAATGAAAATTTTCATCCTGACAGAAAGATTGCTCATACACTTATCAGGGTCAAAGATTCCCATACAGCATTTGCGGAATTGCTGAATATGTATCAGAAGACCAAAGGGAAGAAAACAGGAATATCCGAAAAAGCGTCAGTTGACCCTTCCTGTAAAACAGGAAAAGATGTTTACATCGGCGATTTTGTTGTGATTGGCAAGAACACAGTGATTGGCGACCGTACACTGATTTACCCGAATACCGTAATAGGTGATAATTGTAAGATTGGTGATGACACCTGCCTTTATGCGAGCGTTATTTTATATGATGAAACGGTTATAGGCAAGCGTTGCACCTTGCATTCAGGGGTTATTATCGGTGGCGACGGGTTCGGTTTTGCCCCACAGGAAGATAAAAATTACAAAAAGGTCCCGCAGATTGGAAATGTCATACTGGAAGATAGGGTTGAGATTGGGGCCAACACTACCATTGACCGGGCAACACTGGGTTCCACTATCATAAGAAAAGGGGTAAAACTGGACAACCACATTCAAATAGCCCACAATGTTGAGATTGGTGAAAATACGGTTATCGCGGCACAAACCGGAATATCGGGATCAACAAAGATAGGAAAGAACTGTATGATTGGCGGACAGGCCGGTTTTGCCGGACATCTCGTCATTGGCAATGATGTCAAGATTTCCGCTCAGTCGGGCGTGGGGAGAAATATTCCTGACGGTACTTTTTATGAAGGTTCACCTGCTTTTCCCCTTCGCGATTTTCAACGCTCTTTTATTCATTTCCGACGGTTGGACAGCATTGTCAAACGAATTGACGAACTGGAAAAAAGGTTGAAATAAAACAGCAGGATTTTTGATTTTAACCCGTTTTTTTTTGATCCTGTACCGGGCGTTTTCCATTATCAAACATCATTATCTTTTTTTCTTACTTTTGCACAACTTTTTTGAGTTAACAACTAAATTATCCTGGTACATTTTATTTTTTTTTAATGTTGGTAAAACAAAGAACTATTGGAAAGCCAATCTCTGTAAAAGGAGCAGGTTTACATACCGGACAAATCGGTGAGATGATCTTTAACCCTGCTCCCGAAAACCACGGAATCAAATTCAAAAGGACTGATCTGGCATCGAAACCGGTGATAGAAGCCGATATTGACCATGTGGTGGACACCTCCCGAGGTACAACTATCAGTAAAAACGGGGCAAGGGTTTATACCATTGAACATGTTCTGGCAGCCCTGACCGGCTTGCAAATAGACAATGTTCTGATAGAACTGGACATGGAGGAAATACCCATCAAAGACGGTTCTTCAAAATATTTTGTTGAAGCTCTTGAAAAAGCAGGAATAAAAACCCAGAAGGCCGAAAGGCAGTACCTCGAAATTAACGAACCTTTTGTTTTGGATATACCCGAACAGAAAGTGAAAATAGTTGCAGAGCCTGCCAATGACTTCTCATTGGATGTGGTGATTGATTTCGAAACCAAAGTATTGGGAGAGCAAGGAGCCCGTTTACAAAACATAAAGAATTTTAAAGATGAGATAGCCAATTGCCGTACATTTGTCTTTCTGCACGAACTGGAATACCTGCTCAACCACAACTTGATCAAAGGCGGCGATTTAAGCAGTGCCATTGTCTTTGTCAACCGCAAAGTCTCTCAAAAAGAACTTAACAGGCTGGCAGACCTTTTTGGCCAACCACGGGTTAAGGTTAAAAGTGAAGGTATTCTTAACAACCTTGATCTGCATTTTGAGAATGAACCGGCCAGGCATAAACTGTTGGATGTCATTGGTGACCTTGCCCTTGTTGGAAAACCAATAAAAGGTCACATTACAGCATACAGGCCCGGACATAAAATAAATACAGAATTTGCACGCTTATTGAAAGATTATCATAAAAACCATAACTCCATGAATAATAAAGCGCCATTTGACATTTATGCTGACCCGGTGTACGATATAAATGACATTAAAAAACTCCTGCCCCACCGCCCCCCCTTTTTATTAATTGACAAAGTCCTGGAGATTAGCGATAAACACCTGATCGGCTTAAAAAGTGTTACCATGAACGAGCCTTTCTTTGCCGGCCATTTTCCCAAAGAACCACTCATGCCGGGTGTTTTACAGGTGGAAGCCATGGCACAGGCCGGGGGGATTTTTGTTTTGCAGCAAGTGGATGAGCCCAACCTTTACTCAACTTATTTTCTGAAGATCAATGAAGCAAGGTTCAGGAGCAAAGTTGTACCCGGCGATGTTATCGTATTTGTAATAGAACTTGATGCCCCTATCAAGAGGGGTATTTGTATTATGTCAGGAAAAGCATATGTGGGCAACAAAGTTGTGATGGACTGCCAGTTGACTGCCCAAATCGTTAAAAACAAAACCATCTGACATGAATCAACCTTTAGCATACGTACATCCTCAGGCGAAGATTGCAAAGAATGTGGTGATTGAACCCTTTGTAAACATCGAAAAAAATGTGGAAATTGATGAAGGCACCTGGATTGGTTCGAATGTAACCATTATGGAAGGGGCCCGCATAGGCAAGAATTGCCGTATTTTCCCCGGTGCTGTTATCGCCGCTATTCCCCAGGACATGAAATTTGCCGGTGAGGAGACTTTGGTGAAAATCGGAAATAATGTAACCATCCGTGAATTTGTCACCATCAACCGCGGTACCAAAGCCAATATGGAAACTGTAATTGGCGATAATTGTCTTTTAATGGCTTATGTTCATATTGCCCATGACTGTATTCTCGGTAAAAATGTTATTCTCGCCAATGCTGTAAACCTCGGGGGGCACATTACTATTGAAGATTGGGCCATTGTCGGCGGATTGGCTGCGGTTCATCAGTTTGTGCATATCGGGCAGCATTCTTTTATTTCGGGTGGCGGAATGGCACGTAAAGACATTCCCCCATTTTGCAAAGCAGGACGAGAACCCCTGGCCTATGTTGGTGTTAATTCGATCGGCCTTCGCCGGAGAGGTTATTCCAATGAGCGGATTAACGCGATCCAGGATATTTACCGGATAATTTTACTTAGGGGACGAAATATTACACAAAGTGTAAACTACATTGAAGCCAATTTGCCGGCTACCCCGGACAGGGATGAAATCCTGACTTTCATCGCACAGTCGCAAAGGGGAATTATGAAAGGTTACACCCGGATTAAAGACAGGATATAGAAATTAATTAAAAAAAACATTAAAAAATGGCAACAACTTCCGATTTTAGAAACGGGCTATGTATTGAATATAACGGCGATTTGTGGACAATTGTTGAATTTCAACATGTGAAACCGGGAAAAGGCCCGGCTTTCGTAAGAACAAAACTGAAAAATGTAAAAACAGGTAAAGTGTTGTCGAATACCTTTACCTCCGGAGTAAAGATCAATATTCAGCGCATTGAAACCCGGTCTTATCAGTATCTTTATAAAGAAGGCGAAACCTTTCATTTTATGGATACGGAAACCTATGAACAGATATTTATTCTCAAGGATATGATTTCCGCGCCCGACTTACTCAAAGAAGGCGAGATCGTACAAATTGCCTTTCATACCGAAACCGAAACCCCCATCTCCTGTGAACCCCCAACCTACGTCGTGCTTGAAGTAACCTATACCGAACCTGGTGAAAAGGGGAATACGGCCACAAATTCCCTGAAAGATGCAACCGTTGAAACAGGGGGCATTGTTAAAGTCCCCTTGTTTATTAACATTGGTGACCACATAAAAGTGGATACAAGAACAGGGGCCTATTCGGAACGCGTAAAAGTATAGCCCATGGATTTTCCACACCCTTTTCAGGCCGGTGAAATTGCTGCTTTGGTTAAAGGAAAAATAACCGGTAATCCCGGTATTGAAGTAACAGGCCTCAACGAACTACACATTGTCAGGCCGGGTGATCTATCCTTTGTTGACCATCCCAAATATTATAAAAAGACACTCGAATCAGAGGCTACAGTTATTATTATCAACCGTGAAGTGGAAGTTCCCGAGGGGAAAGCATTAATCTTTCACGAATCCCCATTCGACGCATTCATGCAGTTGATTGACCATTTCAGGCCATTTACGCAGGCAAAGGCAATGATAAATTCCACGTCAAAAATCGGCAGGGGCACCATTATTCAGCCGGGTGCATTTGTCGGAAATAACGTCATCATCGGTGAAGATTGCCTTATCCACGCCAACTCAAGCATATACGACAATACCGTTATCGGAAACCGGGTTACACTACATTCCGGAGCAGTGATCGGTTCTGACGGTTATTACTTTCAGCGGCGCGAACAAGGGTATTTGAAATTCAAATCAGGTGGCCGTGTTGTCCTGGAAGATGATGTGGAAGTTGGAGCTTTATGTTCCATTGACAGGGGAGTTACCGGGGACACCACTATTGGAAGGGGAACCAAGATGGACAACCATTGCCAGGTGGGCCACGATACCCTAATTGGTCAAAACTGTCTGATCGGTGCTTTTTCGGCCATTGCGGGAGTTACAAAAATTGAAGATGATGTTATCCTCTGGGCAAGGGTGGCCATCGGAAAAGATATTGTTATTGGTAAAGGCGCTGTTTTACTGGCTACTTCAGGAACTGAAAAAACACTGGAAGGAGGAAAAGTTTATATGGGAATTCCGGCAGTGGAAGTACGTCGGTACTGGCGACAGGTTTCTTTATTAAAAGATTTACCCGATATCATTAAAAAGTTGCGCGCATCTTCTAAGTAACCTCATCACTTTCCAATTTCCCGGGTGTTTTTAAGTGATAAATATCCAATGCAACAATGGCTGCAATATATCCCCAAACGGGAACTGCCAGTTTATCCGTATCCAGGAAATTATTTAATAACCCGTGAATAAAATAAGTGGTGAGCCCAAGGGTTATCATCAGGCTTATAAATTTTACTTCACGGTTGCCACGCCGGTAAACCATCAGGCCTTTATAAATAACAACAACAACCAGCAACAAAACCAGTAGCAGTCCCGGCAATCCCATTTCCGACAAAGGGCCAAGGTATTCGCTGTGGGCATTCCCTTTATCCCCAAGGTTGGTGCTGATAATGGTTTTTTCTTTAGCCAGTTGGAAAGGGGCATAAACAAACTGATAGGTTCCCGGCCCCCAGCCCAAGACAGGCCGTTCTTCAAACATCCTGATCGCCGCCTGCCACCTGTTGATCCTTTCAAGGTTGGAAGCATCGGAGGAGATATTGGCTATTGATCGGATGTGTTCTACAAAATTTGCTGATGAATCCTGTTTGTTTTTTTCAAGTACATCAAAAATTTGTTGCTGAAACAAAATAAACCCTCCGATGATTACCACAGTCCCCAAAGCAACCCAATGGAATCTTATTTTAAACAATACAAGCAAGAACACGATAAATGCACCGGCAACACTAATCCATGCGGCACGGCTGTATGAAAGAATCAGGGCAACCGTAATGATAAGGGTAAATAGAAAAGCGGCAATGCGGCTCCCCTTGCTTGAGCCCGGATAGAAAATCAGGCCAATAACAACCGGATAAAAAATCGCTAGGGCTGCACCATAAGCCGTATGGTCATTATAAAACGGCGACATGACCCAGTGGCCTGCATCTTCTTCAAAACCATAACGTGCATGCTGCGAAATGGTATATACCACAACGGCAATCAACGGAATGAGATAGAGCCACAAGAATTTTCTGATATTTTTTTTATCCTTAAAAACAAGAACAGCGACAAAATAAAAAGGAACGATAAACCAGATTTGCGACAGTAAATGTTTTAAAGATATAATGGGGTACTCACTGGTTAAGGTCGTCAGCAACATCCATAACAGGAGAAAATAGATGATGTATGAAACCGGATGCCGGGCAATGGTTTTATCATATTTATTTTCAAAAATTAAATTGGCAATAAATATAAGAACAACGCCAAGCATCAGCGGTTCGGTGGGTAAAGAAACACCCATGCCCATTTCCATATCCGAAATGTTTACGGCAAGAGGGGTAAGGAAAGTGATCAGCAGAAATATCTTATCCAGCGAAAACAGATAATAGTAAAATACGATAAGGACAACCGGAAGTAAGAAAAACCAGTAAAAATCTTTTTCGAGCACCAGATAGAAGTTTACCGCCAAAAACAAGGCGCTAAGCAGATAAACCCATATTATTTTAACCTTTTCAGTCAATTTTACAGCCGGTTGTATTAAAGGTTAATTTGTATTTCTTCTCTTTTCAATAAACAGAATAACCACCATTGTAAAAACAAAGGCTGCCAAAGCAACAACAGCAACAATCAACCACCGGATAGGGTAACTTTTCTTATCAGCAACAAAAGGATAGGTAACAATGTTGCTGTAAGTCATATTGGCATTCAAAAACCGTAAGGCCAGTTCATAATCCAGTTTGGTTTCAACATAGGTCCGCGACTCATCCTGTATCATCTGAACCACCTCTACCAACTGGCCGCCCTTTTGTTCCATACTGTTCAGAAGACGGTTTACTTCTTTCGTGTTTATCCTCTCAGGCCCCTGTCCGGTAAGTGTTTTTAAATATCCGCGCATAATTTCCTGCGACTGATATTCATATTCGAAAATGCCGTATTTGGTACCCAGTGTGTACATGATTTGTTTGAGGGAGTCAATATTTTGTCGTTTTAACTTCAATTGTTTACTGTACATGTCGGCTACTTCACGGTATTTACTTTTATGCAGAAAAGAAACTTTTTTATCATAAAAATGCAAAATGGCATTCACTATCTGTTTGGCTGTGTCGGGGCTTTTATCATAAACTTCTATGCGCACAGACTCATAGGGTGTCTTACTAATACTCACGTTTTCATGATATTTATAAAGCAGCACGGTTTGAAAATATTTATAATTACGATTGACTTCATAATGTTTTGGCAGATCAAATTTTCGGATAACGCTGTCAATTATATCCTGCGAATTCATGATCTGAAGCATCTGTTCGGTTTCGCTTTCTTCGGAATAAGGCTCAACATTGGCAGGATAAACTACCGCATACGACTTATATTTCGGAGTAATAAATGCGGGACCCGAAAATATTATCGCCAGTACAGCCGATACTCCGACAATAATCAACAAATGATATTTCCACTTGTTGATCAGTGTCAATAAATTTGAACTGTTGAAAAAATTATCCATTTTAATACTTTTATTTTCTTGTTTTTTTGTACTTTTTTGTTCTATCGACAGTGTTTTTTTTGTTTTTGGCCCCGATTGGTTTTCTTTTTTGTGTTCTTTTTTTTGTGGCCCCGTATTTTTATTGTCATTTCTGTGTTCATCGCCGTTGTTGGTTACTTTTTCATGCTTATCTTCTTTTAATGGGACCGGACCATTTACTAACTTATTTTTAAAAACCGGTTTGTACGCAGGCCGGTTTAGGCTAAATCTTTTTTTTTTAAACTCCATGTCTACCCTGCCCGAAAATACTTCCATAGCTCCAAATGCCAAAATAGCGAGGAACAAGGCAGAGAATGTTGAAATTAAAACAATGAGCCACCGAATGGGATATGATTTCTTTTCGGCTTTGTATGCACTGCTGACAATAAACTTATGTGGCAGGTTTTCAGTAGCATCTACCCTGGCTTCTTCATATTTCCCCTTTATCTCGCTCAGTTGCTTTTTATCATTCTCCAGGGCATCGCGCAGCGAAACGTAAGGGCCGCCGTATCTGGCCAATATTTCCAGCTTTTTTTGCAACCGTTTTACACCGGCACTATTGCCTTTTGCCATTTCAATAGCCAGTTGCCGGTTAAACATCTCCGACTGGCTTTCATAATCGTGAACACCCAATTCACGGAGAACGGTCATCGAATCTTCCTTTACTTTTATCTCCTTTTTAAGGGTTAAATATTCATCCTTAACAATTTCAAAAGCTTTTCGGGCCACTTCCTTTTGCATGCGGTTAATGGTGGAGTCCACAAGTTCCGATACATCATTGGCCATGTCGGCTGCCAGTTGCGGGTCTTTATCATACACCGTAATTTTAACGGCCACATATTCTGTACGCCTGAACCTGAAATTACTTTCGTATTCTTTATACAGCCTGGTCATTTTGTAGCGGTCATGGGGCGAAATGTCATAATGCGCCATCAGGTTATACTTTTTGATCACCCGGTCCATAATACGGTTTGAATTCAAAACCTGAAGCATCTGCTCGGTCTGCTCTTCCTCACCAAATTCAAGGATATCCTTTGAACTGCCCGGTGATTCGCTCAACAAGGCTTTCGATATTGATTTGCTTGCCGTGGGATATAAGATCACGGTGGACTTATACAAAGGTGTAATAAAAAAAGGGGAGGAAAAAATGACAGAGAGGATAATCGCCAAAACACCAATAATGGCCAGGTGTTTCTTGTATTTATACACAATATGCATAAATACCCCCGAAAAAAAAGGTTTATTTGTTTGCTTCTGATTCTCCATTCCTAAATTCGGTTAAAGCCGTCAAAATTAGGAAATTTTATACATCAGCAAAGAAACAACAAAAACAATTCAGCAATTAAATTGGGAATTTAGCAAAATAAAAACCGAAAATTTGTTACAAAAAAGCTGAATGTCTTCCGGAAAATCGGTGAAATAGTTGTACCTTTAAAAGATTGAGGTATTGAATCGTTGACAATCCGCACAGAAAAAAAAAGAGTCACTGATGTACACTGAGCTCCTGAAAAGAAAAACAAAAAGACCAACAATAAATTAGTGCTTGTTAAGAAATAACCTTATCATTTTAACTTGTTCTTTTACCTATATTCATCGTTATAAAAGTCTTAAGGGGGGATCTAAAAATTCATCATCCTTCATTCAAAATCGTATAAAACTCACGAATGTTCCACAGGCGGAAAACAAAAGCAAGTACCATCCCGGTGGCCAGCATGATCAGCGCCTGGACGGTCCAGGAAGAAAGATCAAGATAAGACAGGATGAACCCGGTGATTAACATCAGCAGCACCAGCGAAAGCAACCCGGCAATAAATTTAAGGTTGAACCTGAGCCTGAGTATCCTCAGGGCAAACACCATTTGTAAAAGGGCTGTAAGGCTTTGCGCTGACAAGCTGGCAATTCCGGAACCGTAAGCAAAAAACCTGGGGATCAGGATGAAATTCAGCAAAAAATTAGTAAGCAGGCCAGTAAATGCAATGAGGTTCAAAACCTTTAGGTTGTTGTTGGCTGTGAGCAATGTTCCAAAAATATAGTTGGACGAAATGGCCACAAGGCTAAACATCAGTAAATGAAAAATCCGGGCCGACAGGTCAATCCTGGCCATGTACCGGGCGGTGGTTTCACCCGTAAATGGCGTGTACATCAGCAGCATAAGGTCTTTTCCGTAAAATAGTGAAGTGAGCGCCACGATAAGTGAGCCGGTAATAATGATTGAAAAAGAGAGTTTAACAAGATGTTGAATGGGATGGGCTTCTTTGATCATTTTTGAAAACAGCGGCAGCAGCAACACGGCAAAAAGAAAGGCAAAGTTTTGACCGGCATCCAGCAGCCTGAAAGCCTGGGCATAAATCCCTGATTGTTCTTTTCCCAGACTTCCCCCTATCAATCTTTCGATCAATACCGGGTCAATGCGGTTGTAAAAGCTCATCAACAGAACAAGCAGGGCAAACGGCAGGCTTTTTTTAAGGATCAAAACAAAAAACGGAAGGTTCCAGTTCAGCTTTAACTTTCCCGATTTGCTCAACACCACCATCAATGCAATAAAAGCAGTAATACCGTAAGCAACTGTTTGTGCGTAAACAAACCATTCAATTTCAAAACGCCCGCCGAAAATACCCGTCCACAAAAGAACACTGGTAATGGCGATCATCATAACCCTGTCAAGTACGGAGAGAAAGCTATCCGTTTTAAAGAGTAACAATCCCGAAATATTCGACCGCAGATACAAAATGAATGATAAAAGAAACTGGTTGAAGCCTACCCATGCAAGCAAATAAAGTTCACGGCCCCTGTATCCGATAATAAGAGCCACACAAAAAACAAGGATTGCATAAACTAATCCAAGCAACAATTTCAGTGTGGCAATTCCTGCAAAATGTTTCCGGAGCAATTGGTTATTTTGCGCTATATTACGGTTGTTAAAGTTGGTTATCCCAAGGTCGAGAAAAATAAAAAACAGAAAAGAGAAATTGAAAATCGTAAAATAAAAACCATATTCCTCAGGACCCACAACATTCTGAACGGCACGGTCAACCCCCAATATCCAAAACGGTTTAACCAGCAGGTTCAGGAAAATAATCAGGGCAAGATTCTTGAGGAATTTCTTTTGCATCGGCGCAAAGGTATGTAGATTTGGGATTCTCTCCGCAACCTTATCTTTACGGATTTTCAACAAATCTATTGTTCAACTTATTGGCTTTTCAATTCAATTAGTGCATTCCGGCTTTTCAAACCCAATTTAATATTTCCAACCATTTCCGGCAAGTGTCCCGGAATTTTAGCATATTTGTATTACAAAATCGGTATTTCTTTTGAAAATTGCTGTTAATACAAGACTGCTTTTAAAGGACAGGCTGGAGGGCATTGGTTGGTTTACCTATGAGACCATGAAAAGGATCACCCGGGCACATCCGGAACATGAATTTTACTTCCTTTTCGACCGCAAATATGATGAATCGTTTATTTTCAGCAACAACATTACCCCTTTTGTGGCCGGACTTCCGGCCCGTCATCCTTTGTTGCACTATATGTGGTTTGAGCAGGCTGTGCCAAAGGTCCTGAAAAGAATAAAACCCGACATTTTTATTTCACCCGACGCTTATTGTTCACTCAAAACAGACGTTAAAACGCTCATCGTTATACACGACCTGAACTTTGAACATTATCCTCAGCACATGCCCTGGCTGGTAAGAAAATACTATCGGTATTTTACACCGAAGTTTGCCCGGAAAGCCCAACGGATTGCTACTGTTTCCGAATATTCAAAAACAGATATTTGCAATCAGTACGGGATTGAACCTTCCAAAATAGATGTGGTTTATAATGGTGCCAGTAATTTGTTTACGCCATTAAGCCTGACCAAAAAAACTGAAATACAAGAAAAATATACTCATGGTTTTGATTTTTTTGTTTTTATCGGGGCATTGAATCCCCGGAAAAATCTTGCCAACCTTTTTACTGCTTTCGACTTTTTTAAAAACGAAACCGGCTCTCCGGTCAAACTTGTGATTATCGGGGAAAAAATGTGGTGGAAAGGAAACAGCAAAACCGCTTTTAACTCAATGAAACATAAGGATGATGTTGTTTTTACCGGAAGGCTCCAAATGCCCGAGCTTACTGAGGTTGTTGGGTCCGCAATGGCTTTAACTTATGTTTCTTTTTTTGAAGGATTTGGCATACCCATTCTTGAAGCTTTTAAATCAGAAATACCTGTCATCACTTCCAATGTTACTTCCATGCCTGAAGTTGCAGGCGATGCCGCACTTTTGGCCGATCCTTTCAAACCTGACAGCATCGCCGAAGCCATGATAAATCTGTTTAATGACAGGACACTAAGGGAATCACTCATTGAAAAAGGAAAACAACGACAACAGGAATTTTCCTGGGAGAATACTGCCGGCCGTTTATGGCAATCGGTACTTAAAGTTGTGGAATAAGAAAAAATAACAGATTTTTGTCATCTTAATAAAACCTGAAAAATCAATGAACGTATTAATCATGGGATCGGGTGGACGTGAACATGCCCTGGCATGGAAAGTTAAAGACAGCCCAAAACTTGAAAATTTATATATCGGCCCCGGAAATGCCGGAACGCGTAACGTGGGCACCAATATCCCGCTGGACCTGAATAATTTTGAAGCTATAAAACATGCTGTTATCGAAAATGACATTGACATGGTCATTGTCGGCCCTGAAGTCCCTTTGGTTAACGGTCTTCATGATTTTTTCATTCAGGATAAATTGTTAGGGAATATTCCGGTTATCGGGCCCGTTAAAGCAGGCGCCATGCTTGAAGGAAGTAAGGACTTTGCCAAAATATTTATGAAAAAAAACAATATCCCGACTGCCGCATACAAAACATTTGACGCCCGAAATCTTGAGGATGGTTTTGCTTTTATTGATTCGCTGAGACCTCCCTATGTGTTAAAAGCAGATGGCCTGGCTGCCGGAAAAGGTGTGCTGATCATCAATGATGCTACAGAGGCGAAAAATGAACTTCAATCCATGATTACCGATGCCCGCTTCGGCGATGCTTCTGCCAAAGTGCTGATAGAGGAATTTCTTGAGGGTATTGAATTATCAGTTTTTGTTCTTACGGATGGAAACACATACCGGATTTTGCCTGAAGCCAAAGACTACAAAAGAATTGGTGAGGGGGATACGGGGCTCAACACAGGCGGGATGGGATCAATATCACCGGTCCCTTTTGCAAACAGTGAATTCATGCAAAAAGTTGAAGAGCGGATTATTCAACCCACTATCCGGGGACTGAAAAATGAAAATATCCGGTATAAGGGTTTTATCTTTTTCGGGCTGATCAATGTAAAGGGCGACCCTTATCTGATTGAATACAATTGCCGGATGGGTGATCCCGAAGCCGAATCGGTAATCCCAAGAATTGAAAGTGATCTGCTCGATTTGTTTATTGCGGTGGGAAACGGCTCACTCGATACGATGAATGTTGATATTGACCATCGTGCTGCTGCTTCCGTTGTGCTTGTCTCAAAAGGTTATCCCAGGGATTATGAAAAAGGAAAGATAATCAGCGGAACCGGTAATGTTAACAACTGCGTTCTTTTCCATGCCGGCACAACGCTGGATATTGAAACGGGAAAATTAAAAACAAGCGGAGGCAGGGTAATGGCTGTTACCGCTTATGGCCCCACCATGGAACAGGCCTTGAAAAATGCTTATGAAAATGTTGATATTATTGATTTTAATGGAAAATATTACCGGAAAGACCTTGGTTTTGACCTGAAATAAATAATTTACTGTTTAATGCTTAATTTCTTTAGAAAAGGATACCCTGTACAATACATAAGCTTGTTCTTGTTTGCTTTGCTCATGTGGGCTCCCCAATTTCTGAACAATGAGCAAAATTTTTTCGTAGATCAACCTTTTCTAACTATCAATTATCATGTATCCGGGCTTTATTATTACCTCGTTACTGCTTTTTCTTTTGTCATTCTCATTGCTTCTGCCATGCTCGTAAATGTAATGGCCGCCGAAAATGGCTTTTCCGGAAAGCTGATGTCAACCGGAATGCTTTTTTACATTATTCTTGCCTTATCTTATCCCGGTTTTTTTCAGTCAGCACTTATGCTCATGGTGAACCTGCTGATTATTTTTATTTTCGGGAACCTTTTTAAACTTCCTGAATCTAAAAATCAGATCTCACTAATATTTGATTCTTCTTTATTATTGGGTATCAGTTCCCTGATTTTTTTTCCGGCTGTTTATCTTCTCCTGATTATCTGGGCAGGTTTATTGATCCATAAATCAAATGCATGGAGGAATTATACGGCCAGTGTGTTCGGGCTGTTGTCTCCATACATTTTTTTGTTTACCTGGTATTATTTAACCGGTCAAAAAATAATTTTCCATTTTTCCTTTGAAAATTTATTCAACATTTCAGCCGTATGGATTAACCAGACTTCCTGGCTTGAAAAGATTATTTTCATGTTCATTGTAATTTTAATGATCGTGGCCATTTTTAAAATTGTTTCGCAACAGGCCGAAAAAAATATCAATCTAAGGAGGAACCTGACCCTTATCGAAGTGGGATTTGTCACAACAGTTTTGATATTATTATTTTTTGCCGGGGAAATGTCTTCGGGATTACTGTTAACAGCACCGGCAGCCCTGCTTTTGTCGCATGGTTTTTATGATGTAAAAAAAACAAAATGGTACAATGTTGCATTTTCTTTATTGCTCTTGTTGATAATCATTAACCGTATTATGGCTTTATTTTAAACAACCCGCATGCTTAAAAGCCACTTTAACAAAAACCTGACTGAAGCCGGCTGTGACGAAGCTGGGCGGGGATGCCTTGCCGGGCCTGTTTTTGCAGCATCGGTGATCCTGCCACCGGATTTCAGAAACACAGAACTGAATGACTCGAAAAAGTTATCCCGAAAGCTGAGGGAGAAATTGCGGAAGATCATTGAAGCGGAGTCCATTGCTTATGCCGTCGCCAAAATTAACGCCCCCGAAATAGATGAGATCAACATCCTGAATGCCTCCATCAAAGCCATGCACCTTGCTGTAAACGGCTTAAAAGTAAGACCTGATTTTTTGTTAATTGACGGCAACAGGTTTAAACCTTACGAAGGCATCCCGCACAAATGTTTTGTAAAAGGTGACGGCCGGTTTCTGACCATCGCAGCAGCTTCGGTACTGGCCAAAACCTACCGGGATGAGTTTATGATGCAGGCTGACAAAAAGTATCCGCAATATGGCTGGAAAAGTAACAAAGGTTATCCCACACTGGCACATAAAATGGCCATTCAGGAATTCGGACTTACGCCTTTGCACCGCCGGTCATTCAATTATAACCTTCAACTGAAGATTTCTTTTTAAACAATCCGTTTTTGCCTTTTATTCCGCAGTAAACCATTTTCTTATCAATTCATCGCTGCCCAGTCTGTAATAAGAGGCCTCTGCAGGTGGAAATATTTTGGTTCAGGCCGGTGCAAAATAAACCGCAACAATTACCTGTTATGAAAATGACAGGGGGATTATTTTTATATCCTCATTTATTTTTATCCGTACAAGTAGTTAACAACCATTTGTTAAATAACCATGTTTCCGGCTTAGTGAATCAGAACAATAATCATGTATTTTTGAGATGAGTAAGAAATCAACAGGGTGACAAAAAAAATAGCCGTTTCAGCCTTTTTTATTATACTGATCGTTGCAGGTGCCTTTTATTATTTTTACTTCTTAAAACCATCTGTCAATGATAATGCATGGAGGTATGTTCCCAACAATGCCGGACTTATTTTTCAAGTGGACAACCCGAAAGTTTTTCTGTCAAAATTTTCCAAAAAGAACAAGATAAGGACAACCCTTTTTCAAAATGAGAACTTCAAAAAGCGGTTTGAACAGATCGAAAAAGTCGCCGGTATTTTAAATCATGAATCTTTTTTATCAAAAATCTTCGACTCCCCTGCACTGATCTCTGCACAATATGATCCGTCATCAAAAAAAACGCAGTGGTTGTTTATCTTTCAGGCTGACGAAAGCATAAATATTGAAAAATTTAAAAACAAAGTAAAAAACCATTATCCGGTAAACTTTACAGATAAAAACCGGAAGATGCTGATGGTCAGGTTCAAAAATGGCAATCCCGACATCTTTTTCAGAACAGAAGATAACTTGCTTATTTTTTCAACCGATCGCAATATGATTCAAAAATCCATAACACTTGCCCGTTCAGCAAAACCGCATTTTAGTGATAACCTGTCATTTGCCCGTTTAAAAAAGACATCCGGCAAAAATGTGGATGCCCGGGCATTTATACATTATCAGCAGTTACCGTCTTTATTTAGGCTTCTGTTGAGCACCTCCGGTAAAGAGGCCTTAACCTGGATTGGAAACTTTGCCCAATGGGCTGAAACCGATGTAATGATAAAAGATGACGAATTATTGATGAGTGGCTTCAGTTATGTCAGTCCGGATAATTACCTGTCGGGGTTTTCCTCATCCGGAAACGAAGTGATCAGGGCATTCGGGATAATTCCATTTAATACTAATCTTCTAATTGATCTCGAACATGAAGACATCAAAACTTTAATCAATCAGAAATATCTTGCAAAACTTAATAAATCTTTTACCCCTTCCATCGGTAAACTTATGGATGTATGTGGGCCTGAAGTCGCTTACGCCGCCAACGCAACGACAAAATCTTCTGTTTCATCAAACAGTTGGTTCCTTCTCAGGATGAAAGATCATTCAAAAGCCAAACAATACCTGATACAAATAATGGCTTTACAAACCCAGGACAAGGCCATAAATTTCAACGGCCATATTATTCGCAATCTCGGAATAAAAAACCTGGTTCCGCAATTGTTTGGCAAAGTATTTAAAACCATCGGGAATTCATGGTACATTATTTTGGATGATTTTATTGTTTTTGGCAATTCTGCAGCAAGCCTTCGAAACCTGCTCAGGTTTTATGAGTCGGGGAAGACCCTGGATATGAATGAGAATTTTAAACAATTCTCTGACAACCTGTGGGATGCATCCAATATATTGTTCTACCTCAACTCAACAGGGATTAAAACATCTTTGCCTGCTTATTTCAATAACGAAATGCTTCAGGTTATCAAGAAAAACGAATCATTACTCTCTGATTTTCAGGGGTTTTCAATGCAATTCAGTTCTTCGGATTCGTTATTTTATACGAATTTTTATTCCAGGGTCAACAAAGCCCGAAAAGAAGAAAACCTGGCTTTGTGGAAAGTTCAGCTGGACGATGAGATTACGGGAAAACCATTTCTTGTAAGGGATCATAAAACAAATACATACAACATCATTGTTTTCGATATTATGTAAAACATCACCTGGTTAGCGCTGATGGCAGGGTATTATGGAAAAAACGTTTGGATGCCCTTCCCAAAAGCAATATTTACCAGGTTGATTATTACAAAAATGGCAAAATACAATACCTTTTCAATACGAAAGATTTTATCTATCTTATTGATAAAAACGGGAATCCCGTTGCCAACTACCCAAGAAAGCTAAATCCACCGGCAACCAACGGGATCAATGTTTTTGATTACAATGGCAAAAAGGATTACCGGATCCTTGTTGCCCAGGCCGATAAAAAGATACACAATTACCTGCTCAATGGTAAAACGGTTAAGGGATGGAACCCGCCACGAATGCAAAATATCGTTACCGTTCCTGTTTCAAGGCTCCTGGCCGGGAACAAAGACTATATTATCATTACCGATGAAAAAGACAACATCAGGATCGTCAACCGACGGGGGGAAATACGGATCAACCTGAAAAAGAATCCGGATAAAGCCAAAAATTCATCTTACTATGTTAACAAAACCAACAGCAAAGGGATTATTATCACCACCGATAAAAAAGGAAAATTGGTATATCTCTCAAAAAAAGGAAAGATTCAAAAAACTGATTTCGGTACTTTTTCCCCCGATCACTTTTTTTTATACAACGATTTTAACGGTAACCAAAACAAAGATTTTATCTATGTTGATACCAACCGGCTAATCGTAATCAACCGGTTTAAAAATGTTTTATTTTCGTATGAATTTCCTTCAGCAATTACCATTAAGCCTGTCTTTTTTCATCTGGCCAAAAACCAAAATGTTTTGGGGATAGTGGATAGCAAAGAAAAAACGGTATTTCTTTTTGATAAAAATGGCAATACCATCATAAGTAACGGCCTGGTAGGGGAAAATCCTTTTACGGTTGGAAGCCTGAACAACAATGATGAGATAAACCTGATTACTTCATCCGGGAATACCTTACTCAACTATGAAATCAAATAACCGGATTTTGACAAGTTAAAAAGCGGCCATCAGCAATTCCAGGTCCTGCCAGGGCAAATCATACAACTCACCGATCAACTTATTGGTAAGTATCCCGTTATAAATATAAGAGCCTTTGCAAAAAGCGGGATCAGATTTCAGCATCTTGTCAATTCCACCCAGATCTGATATCCTCAACAACAGGGCGGTTAATAAATTGCTAAGAGAGTAAGAAGCCGTGTGGGCAACACGCGAAGCAATATTGGGCACACAATAATGGGTGATTCCCTGAAACTGAAATACGGGGTTTCTGTGTGAGGTTACGTGGGATGTTTCAAAGCAACCACCCTGGTCAATGCTTACATCCACAATCACCGAACCCGGTTTCATCTGCCTTACCATATCCTCTGTAACCAAACAACTGGCCATGTGTCCCGAAGTGTGTTTAGCAGCAATAACAACATCCGCCTCACGCAGGGCTTTTTGCAACAACTTGGGTTGCAAAGTTGCCGTAAACACACGGGTTTTCAATTTATCTTCAATTGCCCTGAGCTTGTACATCGAATCATCGAATACTTTCACCAGGGCACCAAGGCCCAAAGCCGTTCTGGATGCGTATTCAGCAACAGTTCCTGCCCCGATAATAACTACTTCGGTAGGTTTGACGCCCGGAAATCCCCCGAGCATTTCACCTTTTCCATATTTTGGGTTACTCAGGTATTCGGCAGCAATCAGGACAGAGGTGTTTCCGATAATTTCACTCATGGATTTTAAAACCGGAAACGATCCTGTTTTATCCTGAATATATTCATAGGCAATCGCCTTGACTTTTTTTGCCAACAATTTTTGGAAATAGGCCTTGTCGCGGGTTGGTAGAAAAATGGAAGAAAATAATGTTTTTTGTCTTCCCAGTTTTTCAATCTCTTCTTCAAGGGGAGGTGCTATTTTGATAATAATATCCGATTGAAAGATCTCATCAGATGAATCAAGGATTTCGGCACCGGCTTCCGCATATTTTTCGTTGCTAAAGTGTGCTGCTTCACCGGCATCCCGCTCTACCAGAATACGGTGACCGTTCTCTTTCAATAAACTGACTGCATCGGGGACAAGGGCTACCCTGTTTTCATCTTCCGATTTTTCTTTGGGGATTCCTATGGTCATCTTATTTTTCCGGGGAGCTACCTCCAGGAGTTCTTCCTGTGGCATTAACCGCTCTTTGGCCGAAGAACCAAAAAAACTTTTTTTCTCGTTCATGTTCTTGTTTTGCATTTGCAGCATAAATTCTACTGCTATTCACAAAAATACTATAAAACAGGATTAAAGTTTCATTCAAAACAAAAATGAATTCACATTATGTTTGAACGGAATTATCAAAAGGATTTTAAAAGTACATTTTTTATGCAAACGATTGCAAAAAAAACATGAAGAAAGATTAACAAAAAACAACAGCTAACCTGTTGATAACTTGTGGCCTGAATAATGCGGAAAACGCATTACAAACCATACTTTTACATACCTTTGCACTGTAAAATACAGTAATGAAAAAATCTAAGATAATTTTATGACAACAAGTGAAAAAAACAAATTAGCCAACAAAAATTATACAGCTGAAAATATTCAGGTATTGGAAGGCTTGGAAGCCGTCAGGAAACGCCCCGCCATGTACATTGGCGATGTGAATGTAAAAGGACTTCATCACCTGGTTTATGAAGTAGTTGATAATTCCATTGACGAAGCCCTCGTCGGTTTTTGTGACACAATTGAAGTTATTATTCAGGAAGACAACAGCATAACGGTACTTGATAACGGCAGGGGCATCCCGACAGGCCTTCATGAAAAAGAAAACCGTTCAGCCCTCGAAGTGGTTATGACAGTCCTTCATGCCGGGGGGAAATTTGATAAAGGTTCTTATAAAGTTTCCGGAGGATTGCATGGTGTAGGGGTTAGTTGTGTAAATGCTTTGTCGGATAAGCTGGAGGCAAAGATCTACCGGGAGGGAAAAATATTTTATCAGGAATATCATAAAGGCAAACCCCTGGAACCTGTAAAAGTTATAGGAAAGACCGAAAAAACAGGAACGGAAATTCATTTTATACCCGACTCGTCTATTTTCCTGACTTTGGAATACGATTTTGCCATTCTGGCTGCACGCCTCAGGGAACTGGCTTTCTTAAACAAAGGTATTAAGCTTACACTTATTGACAAGAGAAAACACAATGGCGATAATGGCAACAACAGCAATGGCCATCCGACAATTGAAGTGTTCTATTCTGAAAACGGCCTGGCGGATTTTATTCATTATCTTGATGAAAACAGGGAAAAATTAATCCCCGAACCCATTAGAATGGAAGGTGAAAAGAACGGGGTCCCCATCGAAATTGCCATGCAATACAACACTTCGTTTACCGAAAACATTCATTCTTACGTTAACAACATCAACACCCATGAAGGGGGAACACACCTTTCGGGTTTCCGCAGGGGATTAACGCGAACGCTAAAGAGCTATGCTGAAAAAAGCGGAATGCTGGCCAAACTTAAATTTGACATTAACGGAGATGACTTCAGGGAAGGCATGACGGCAGTGATTTCTGTAAAAGTGGCCGAACCCCAGTTTGAAGGACAGACCAAGACAAAACTTGGGAATTCGGATGTCATGGGTGCAGTTGACCAAATGATCAGTGAAGCACTGAACAATTATCTTGAGGAACATCCCAAAGAAGCGAAAACCATTGTGCAGAAAGTCATACTTGCTGCCACGGCCCGACATGCAGCACGCAAGGCCCGTGAACTTGTTCAGCGAAAAAATGTACTTTCAGGCTCAGGCCTGCCCGGAAAACTTTCCGATTGCTCGGAACGTGATCCTGCAAAATGTGAGATTTACCTCGTTGAGGGTGACTCGGCAGGCGGAACGGCAAAACAAGGCCGCGACAGGAAATTTCAGGCTATTCTGCCCCTGAGGGGTAAAATCCTGAATGTTGAAAAAGCTTTGCCCCATAGGATTTTTGAAAGTGAAGAAATCAAAAATATTTACACTGCCCTTGGTGTAACGATTGGAACTGAAGAAGACAGCAAAGCATTGAACCTGGAAAAGCTGCGTTATCACAAAATCATCATTATGACCGATGCTGACGTGGACGGTAGTCATATAGCCACACTCATTTTAACTTTCTTCTTCAGGCACATGACTTCTTTAATTGAAGAAGGCCATGTATATATCGCCACCCCGCCACTTTACCTGATAAAAAAAGGAAAAACAGAACGTTACTGTTGGACCGAAGAAGAGCGTAACGAAATCTCCAGGGAATGGTCAACCGACGGAACCGAAAAGGGGTTGCATATTCAGCGCTATAAAGGACTTGGTGAAATGAATGCCGAACAATTGTGGTCAACGACCATGGCCCCCGAAACACGTACACTCAGGCAGGTAACCATCGAAAACGGGTCGGAAGCCGACCATGTGTTCAGCATGCTTATGGGTGATGAAGTTGCCCCGCGACGTGAATTCATTGAAACCAACGCCAAGTACGCAAATATTGACGTTTAAAAAGAAGAGGCTGTCCCTTTTGAAACAGCCTCTTTTTTTGTTTTAGTTTAACCGGAAAGTAAGTCCGGCATTTATAAAAGGCGTTGGCCCGACAATATCCGGGAAAAGACCCATCAAACCGACTTCTGCATTCAGTGCCATTGTGTCTGAAAAATACCAACGGCCTCCCGCATAGCCATCCACAGTAAAATTAAATCCTTGTTTTGACAACCAATCCGGATAATTTGCCGGTGCCGTCATAACTGCCGGACCGATGCGCAGACCTGCATATACGTCCCACACTTTGTCAAGGTTAAGTAATGTATTGAAATGGTAATCGCCCCTGGCTTGAAATACAAAAAGGCTGTGGTTCCAGCCATCAGAATACAATCTCCATCCCGCGTTATATCCAACACTGATGTCCTCGGTAATACCAAATTCCATTCCGGCGTGTATTGGCATAAATCCAGTCCTTAAGCCCCAGAAACCGGTCCCAACATTTACAGCCATCTTTCCCTTTGAAAGAGGCTCGGGCCCCTGTGCCATCATCATTGATGACACCATCAAAAAAACGAAAATAATAACAAAATTCCTCATGATTAAAGTTTTTAAGTTTGAGGCGGTAAAAATAAAGAATTTAAAATTCGTAAAGCTTTTTATCAGGTTAATAAGTCTTTTCTTATAAACACGGCCCGTTTGATAACTTTTACCAGTTATTTAGCATAATTGATGGCTCTCGTTTCCCTGATCACCGTAATTTTTATCTGGCCCGGGTAAGTCATTTCTTCCTGTATTTTTCTGGAAAGTTCATAGGAAAGCTTATTGGCATCAGTATCGCTTACCTTGTCAGCACCAACTATTACACGTAATTCACGGCCTGCCTGGATAGCGTATGTCTTTACGACCCCCGGATAAGTCAGCGCCATTTCTTCCAGTTTTTTCAATCGCTGGATATAGGCTTCAACCACTTCGCGGCGGGCTCCCGGCCTGGCCCCTGAAATGGCATCGCACACCTGGACAATGGGTGCAATAAGCGTTTCCATTTCTATTTCATTATGGTGGGCACCAATAGCATTGCAGACATCCGGTTTTTCCTTGTATTTTTCTGCCAGTTTCATTCCGAGGATCGCATGGGGCAGCTCGGCCTCATTTTCAGCAATCTTACCTATATCATGCAGCAAACCGGAACGTTTGGCTTTCTTGGTATTAAGTCCCAGCTCCGCTGCCATTGTTGAACTCAGGTTAGCCACTTCAATAGAGTGGGCCAGTAAGTTTTGACCGTAGGATGAACGGTATTTCATCTTCCCGACCAGTTTGATCAGCTCGGGGTGCATATTATGGATACCAAGGTCAATCACCGTTCTTTTTCCCGTTTCTATGATCTCCTGTTCTACTTCCTTCCTGGTTTTGGCTACTACTTCCTCGATACGTGCAGGGTGAATACGCCCGTCGGAAACGAGTTTTTTAAGCGACAAACGGGTAATCTCACGGCGAACGGGATCGAAACCAGACAATAAAATAGCATCGGGGCTGTCATCAATAATGATCTCTATTCCCGTCATAGCCTCAAGTGCTCTTATATTTCTGCCTTCACGGCCAATGATACGCCCTTTTATTTCGTCGCTTTCAATGTTAAATACGGTAACGGTATTTTCGATGGTATGTTCAGCAGCCGTGCGCTGGATTGTTTCAACAATTATCTTTTTCGCTTTTTGTTCGGCTGTTAAATGAGCTTCATCAACAATGTCGTGAATGTAAACCATTGCTTCGGCCTGGGCATCTTCTTTTAAAGATTCTATCAATTGCCCTTTAGCCTCTTCGGCTGAAAGATTAGAGATGTTTTCGAGCTGTTTCACCTGTTCAATATGCATGTGATCGAGTTCGGCCTGTTTTTTTTCCAGAATTTCCAGTTGATCAGTTAAATTGCTTTTCAGTAAATCCAACTCTTTTTGCTTGCGCTGGGCATTTTCAAACTTCTGGGAAATGCTTTGCTCGCGCTGCCGGATGTGGTTTTCTGCTTTTTGAATATTATTGTTTTTTTCGGCAATAATTTTTTCATGTTCTGTTTTCAGTTGAAGGAATTTCTCTTTGGCTTGCAGAATTTTTTCTTTTTTAATCACTTCCGCTTTTTCCCTGGCCTCTTCCAGTACTGTGTTGCTTTTGCCCAGAATCTGCTTTTTCAGGACCGTTGCCGTGAGCACAATGCCAAGGATAAGGCTTGCAGCGGCAATAATAATATAGATTAATATTTCCATAATGTGGTATTTATGGCCTGCTAATGTTAGAAAAAAAGCCCGCTATAATTCAGGAGTTATAGTAAACCCCGATTTTTACATGTATAGGGTTGCCAGGATCTTCGGGCGTCCAGTGTCCCCCGCAAGGGGAATCCCCGTAAAGGTAAACAGGCCTGTCCTAAAACCCTTTGAGCTTAACCCTAATGACTATAGTGTTGAGTTTACAAACTGTGAATTACGCGGGCAGTAATTTCTATTTTAAAGAACTCTTATTCCTGATCAACATGCTTTGACAACAGTTCATCAATCGCCGACAATTTTTTTCCCATCTCATTATCCTTAAAGGATTTTTCTTTTTCCAGTCGCATTGAGTTAGCCACATGTTGTAACGCTGTCATAGCAAACAAATCTTGTTGATCTTTATAATTAAACGTTTCTGAATATTCCTTTATTGTTTCGTTTATCCTCTCGGCGGCATTTCTTACCAACTCTTCCTCGTTTCTTTCAACTTTCAAATAATAAGGCCTTCCGCCAATAATTACATTTATATTTTGATCCGTTTGCATTCCACTGTTACTCATTAGCCTGATCGCTTAGGATTTCAATGCTTTTTTCTATTTCCAGTATTAAATCGTCTATTTTTGTTTTACTTTCCTCAACACCATATTTTGTTTCAAGCGCATTAGCAAGCGAGTTTTTAAATAATTTGTTTCGCTTATCTTCTAATTCAGTGGTCAATGTTTTTACTTTATCGGTTAAAACATTTATATATTGTTGCAAATCTTTATTTTCCTTTTTCAGACTTTCTGAAATAACGATTAATTTCCTAATTTTATACTCTATTCCGGAAACTAACGTCTGCTCATTGGCCATCTGGAAAATAAATATTTATTGAGCAAAATTAGTCAAATCGTTCATAAATTGCAAACTCAAAATTGTTTTTTTTAAAATGTTTGAAGATAGTGCTTTATCGGAAGAATTTCTCATTTATCTGTGGAAATACCAATTGTTGAACAACGATTTAACTACTACCGGGGGCCTTCCGCTCCGTATTGTTCACCCAGGTGAAAGAAACCTTGACAGCGGTCCGGATTTTTTTAACGGAAGGGTAAAAATCGGCAGCACCCTCTGGGCCGGAAACATTGAAGTCCATGTATCTGCGTCTGACTGGTACAGGCACGGCCATGACAAAAACACAGCTTACAACAACATTATTCTTCATGTTGTTTATCATAACGACCGACCGGTTTACCGGAAAAACAAAAAATTGATACCATGCCTGGAGTTAAAGGATAAGTTCAATACAAGTATCCTCAAAAATTACCAACAATTTCTTTTGTTAAACAAGTGGATCCCCTGTGAAAAAATGATCCGTGAAGTAAATCTTTTTGACCGGCTTGCCTGGTTTGATGCGCTGATGGCTGAGCGGCTGGAAAACAAAGCCCATCTGATTGAACAGGAACTGATCCATACAAAACAGGATTTTCAGGAAGTGTTTTACCGGAAACTGGCCGGGAATTTCGGGTTTAAAACCAACGGGGATGCCTTTGCCCTAATGGCAAAATCGCTGCCATTAAACCTGCTTTCAAAACATAAGTCGCAAATCATGCAATTGGAAGCTCTGCTGTTCGGGCAGGCGGGAATGCTGAAGCCGTCCTTCAAAGACGAATATCCCAACTCGTTGAAAAAGGAATATGCTTTTCTGGCGGCAAAACATAACCTGAAACCCATTGACCGGAAGCTGTGGAAGTTTATGCGGTTGCGCCCGGCTAATTTTCCCACCATCAGGATATCGCAGTTTGCCCATATTATTTATAACTCATCGGCCTTGCTGAACAAAATTCTGGAAACTGCCCGGCTGAATGACGTTACCCGCTTTTTAAAAGTCAGTGCTTCCGGTTACTGGAATGCACATTTCGTGTTTGATAAAGCATCGGGCAACAGAAAAAAAACTCTTGGCATGGCTTCCATAAACATCCTGGTCATCAATACCATTATTCCCTTTTTGTTTGTTTATGGAAAGCACAAAGCCGATAATTCGTTGCAGGATAAAGCCCTCTCGTGGCTTGAACAACTAAACCCCGAAGCGAACGCCATAATCAAACGATTTTCAAAGTTGGGTGTATTGCCGAAAAATGCCTTGCAATCGCAGGCACTGATAGAATTAAAACAAAATTATTATAACAAGATACGCTGTCTCGACTGCCGCATTGGGCACATCCTGCTAAACCGGTGATGCCGCCCGGCTGATGCGTTGAATTACAAAACCGAAGACTTTCCGTACCTGCACATGCAGGGTTCGCGTTCACTTTTATTTCTGTATTTTTGCATATTATCTTTTGTACAACCTTTAAGCTTTTACGCATTGGACAAACAGGAAAACAGACATCTTATTCTGGCAGGGCTATATCTTATAACAATCATTATCGCTGGTATTATTGGCTATATGGCCATTGATGATTTTTCGTTTATTAATGCACTGTACATGACTGTTATCACAGTTTCCACTGTTGGGTTTCGCGAAGCACAACCCTTATCAGACACCGGAAAATTATTTACTGCATTTCTTATAATAGGCAGTTTGGGTGTATTGGCCTATTTTATTACTTCATTAACCCAAAATCTTTTTCAACGGCAATTACGATTTTTTTATACGGGTCAAAACAAAAAAAATAAAAGAACAATTATGGAAAATCACATTATAGTAGTCGGTTACGGGCGGAACGGTGCACAAGTAGTTGAAGAATTCATTGCCCTGAATGAAAATGTTGTTGTTATTGATGAAAAACACGAAATAGTAATTGGCAACATGGATAAGCCCATCCGGTTTATTGAAGGAAATGCCACAGAAGATGAAGTGCTGATAAAAGCAGATATTAAAAATGCAAGATCATTGATCACTACGCTTCCGGTTGATGCAGATAATCTTTTTGTGGTTCTGACGGAACGCGCTTTAAATCCGGCGTTAACGATCATCAGCCGTGCTTCGAGCGACAGTAGTGAGAAAAAACTAAGGATGGCGGGAGTTGATAATGTGGTATTACCTGAACGGGTTGGCGGTTCCCACATGGCCACACTGGTGGCCAAGCCTGATATTGTCGAGTTTTTGGAACACCTTTCTTTTCATGAAGAAACCTCAACACAACTTCTTGAAATTGTTATCAGCGAACTCCCCAGCCAGTTCATCAACAAACCTTTGAGTGAACTGGCCATCCGGCGTAGGTCAGGGGTAAATATCGTAGGGTTTAAAACGGCTACCGGCGATTTTATCATTAATCCCACACCCGAAACCAAACTGGTTGAAAATTCAAAACTTTTTGTCCTGGGAAACAAAAAACAAGTTGGCGATTTTAAAACCATTTTAAAAGAAGACTTATAACTTACACAGAGTAAATATCCGCCAATCAAAGAAGGTTGGTTTCTAAATTAGATTATATACCTTTGTCCCACAAATTTTTAAATAAACCCTATAACATCAAAGTATGAATAAGATAGCTGCATTTATTATCCTTTCTATTTTCTCATTGGGAATTGTTTTATCTACGGGCAGTTGCAAAAAAAGCAATCCCGAACCTAAAGATTATGTCATTACCATTGACAGCATTATTCATTCCGATACAATAACCGAAGGAACAATACTGAACATTAAATTTTATGGCCTTATTGGCACCACTACCTGTGAAAGTTTCAGCCGGTTTGAGGTTACCAACGATCCGTCAACAATAGAGATCACCGCTATCGGGACAAACTCAAACGGAAGCGACTGTA
>Ga0114931_10001190_pt1 | contig 33134 bp, 27 predicted proteins | sample 2SBtaG_FD_89579 | JGI IMG/M metagenome (GOLD analysis project Ga0114931, IMG submission 89579) | Deep subsurface microbial communities from Kolumbo volcano to uncover new lineages of life (NeLLi) - 2SBTROV14_V59a metaG | ecosystem: Environmental > Aquatic > Marine > Volcanic | place: Kolumbo...
GGTATTTGCTCAACTGCTTGTTCAATAATTCTTAAACTTTGTTCCATTTCAAGAACACGTACAAAATATCTGTCCCAACTGTCACCAACAGTTCCCATTCTTCCTTCCCCAATAGGAATATCAAAATCAATTTTATTATAGACAGAGTATGTATCATCTTTTCTTAAATCCCACTTCAAACCGGAAGCCCTTAGCATTGGTCCTGTAACACCGTAATTTATTGCAACTTCTTTTGGAAGGATTCCAATGTTTGCAGTTCTATCAATAAAGATTTTATTAAAAGAAAGTAAGTCATTTAATTCTTTAATTTTAGGCTTGAAGTATTCAATAAATTCTTTAGTAAGTCTTAGAAATTCCGGTGGAAGATCATGTGAAACCCCGCCAATCCAAATATAATTATACAGAAGTCTTGCACCACAGGTCATTTCAAAAAGACTTAAGATCTTTTCCCGGTCTCTAAAACAAAATAGAAATGGTGTCATAGCTCCAATATCAGCTCCATAAGTTCCTAAAGCAACAAGGTGGGATGCAATTCTTTGCAGTTCGCCCATAATTACTCTAATATATTCTACTCTTTTAGGTACTTCTAATCCGAGTAATTTTTCCATTGTTACAGCATAACCAAATTCGTTGTACATTGAAGCGAGGTAATCCATTCTATCTGTGTATGGAACTACTTGTGGATATGTCATTGACTCTGCGTGTTTTTCGAAACAGCGATGGAGATAACCAATATGGGGTTTTACATCAACTATAAATTCACCGTCCAACTGAAGTTCCAATCGGAGTACTCCGTGAGTTGAGGGATGCTGAGGTCCCATATTAAGTGTCATTTCTTCAGTTCTTAATGCCATAGTTTATTTGGTGCTTCCGTAATACAATTTTTAATAAGGTACCTTCATCCCTTGATAATAATCAGGGTCTTTATAGTCTTTTCTTAATGGATAACCGGCCTCCCAGTCATAAGGCATTAAAATTCTTCTTAAATCTGGATGATTCAAAAAATTAATACCCAAAAGATCAAATGCTTCTCTCTCGTGCCAGTTAGCGTGTGCCCAAACTTCCGTAACCGAAACAACATCAGGTTTATCCTTTTCTACCGATGTACTTAATGTTACTTTATGTCTCTTTTCTGTTGATTCCAAATGATAAAAAACACTCAACGTACCACCGATATATTCAAAAGAACCGTCTTCTTCAGTTTTCTTTTCACCGTTTGCATCATCCACACCGGACAAATTCACCAATGAATCAAATTGTAACTTACTTTCTAAAAATAGAAATGCACAAACTTTGTCTATTTCTAAAGCAGAAACTTTTATATAATTCTCTCCGGTTTCTGCTTCGACAAATTCCATTATTGTTTCGCCAAACTTATCTTTTAATATTTCAAAAATTTCTTTGTCTGTCATGCTGATTTTTTTACTAATGATTCGTGTCTTATTTTTTCTTGTAATTTCATCAATCCTTCTAACAATGCTTCAGGGCGCGGGGGACAGCCGGGCACATAAACATCCACAGGTATAATTCTGTCAACGCCTTTAAGGACGTGATAGCCGTGTTCCCAATATGGGCCTCCACAGTTAGAGCAACTGCCCATTGAAATTACATATTTTGGATCAGGCATTTGTTCGTATAGTCTTTTTATTCTTATTGCCATTTTTAATGTAACGGTACCGGAAACAATAATAACATCGGATTGTCTCGGTGAAGGTCTTGGAATTACACCGAATCTGTCAAAATCATAATGTGAGGCTGATGTTGCCATCATTTCAATAGCGCAGCAAGCTAAACCAAATCCTACTTGCCATAGAGAAGATAAACGTGCCCAGTTAAGCAGGTCATCAACCTTGGTTATAATAATGTTATCATCTGCAAACTGCTTGTCTAATAAACCCATAAATTCCTATTCAGATTTTTCTATTAGTGTAACTTTTTCTTTATCAATTTTTAAATTAGGTAGGAGTGGACGCGACCATTCAAGGTCTCCTTTTCTCCATTCGTAAGCCATACCTAAACCGAGTAAAATTAAAAATATTGCACCTACTAAAAAACCACCTATCCCAAAAGATTTATATACATAAGCCCAGGGAATAAGTAAAACAATTTCTACATCAAAAATTAGAAAGATTAAAGCAACAACATAGAATCTTATATTGAATTGTACCCAGGGTGAGCCGATAATATCTTCACCGCACTCATAAGTTAATTGTTTTTCGTGTGTAGGTCTGGAAGGTCTTAATAGTTTTGCAACAAAAACTGAAACAGTTACAAATAAAACCGCTACAAGAATAAATACGAAAATTTTACCGAATTCAGTTAACATTAACTACAAATTTATTTTATTTTAAGACAAAAATTAACACTCCCTTTTAGTAATGTCAAGAATTCTAAAAATATAAGCTGACTAACCAAAAATTAAAGCAAACAGTTTATTTATTTCTTTTGTACTAATCCCTAGCCCCCTCCTCAAAAAGTAAGGGGAATGTGGGGATGAGTTCTTTTAAACATAAACATATTATCTGGGTACATGATTCACTAAATTGATATTCATAGTGTCCTTGATTGTTACAAACATTCAATCCCTAAAGTGATTGCTTACTCTTTGGTTCTTTTATTACATCTATTCCATCCCTAACGTGGTTGAGGAATTTCATAACAACTTATTTGAAAGTGTCAGATAGTAAATAAAAAAAATATTCACGGAGGGAATTAACATTTGTAATACCCAACCCAACAATTAAAACTACAATCCCGTAAGGATTGAACTGATTTGATAGGAAGAAAGTTCAACTCCTGCTTGCAGACCAGCGTTCTTTAGTACTAAGTACGGCGTACAGGTAAACCAGGCTCTTTGCTTAAGTAAATATTGAAAATAAAAAGAATATTAGACATATTGCCGGCACTGATAATATTAGTGCCGGCAGTTATTTTTTCGTTAATTATTTGTGCTATAATTTATCTACAGACAAAACAATCACCATTCTTTATACAAGAGAGGTGCTTGTCTTTAAGCTTATATCGATTTAAGATATATAAATTTAGGACAATAATGGGGGAAGTAAAATTTAAAGCAAAAAATCCCCATTTAAAAAGACAAATTAAAAAGGAAGCATTTTCTCGTTTTGGTAAGTTCTTAAGAAAAACCGGATTGGACAAAATACCCCAAATATTAAATATATTAAAGGGTGAAATGTCGTTTGTGTGCCCCAGACCTTTGGACATAAGAGATTTGAAAAACATTAAAGAAAATTATTCTGATTATTATAATGAAAGAGAGAAAATAAATATTAAGCCCGGGTTAACCGGTTATTGGCAAATAACAAGAGAAGAAATTAGGAGTGTAAATTATTTAGTAAAGGCAGATGCTTATTACAAAAAAAATATATCAATATCTTTATAACTATACATAATTGCTGTAACTTTATTTTTGTTATTAAATAGATTTGGTAAAAATAAAACAGTAAAAGTATATATTAACCAAAGGACGCTACATATAGAAAAAATTTGATAAAATATTATTAAATTTTACCTTTCTTAAATTAAAATCATTTATCATATATGAAATACGATTATTTAATTGTCGGAGCCGGCTTTTCCGGAAGTGTAATGGCAGAAAGAATTGCATCACAATTAAATAAAAAAGTTTTAATAGTTGAAAAGAGAAATCACATAGGCGGTAATGCTTACGATGAGTACGATAAGCACAGAATTCTAATCCATAAATACGGACCTCATATTTTTCACACAAACAGCAAAAAAGTTCTTGATTATCTTTCACAGTTTACAGAATGGATAAAATACGAACATAAAGTTTTGGCAAAGTTAAATAATGAATATTATCCAATACCAATAAACAGAACAACTATTAACAAACTTTATAATAAAAATTTTAATACAGATGAAGAGATAAAACAATTTTATAATAAGGTAAAAGAAGAAAGAAATCCAATTTTAAATTCAGAAGATGTAATAGTAAATAAAGTCGGTAAAGATCTATTCAATAAATTTTTTAAGTATTACACTAAAAAACAATGGAACTTAGAACCAAAAGAATTATCTCCTGTAGTTTGTGGAAGAATACCTGTTAGAACAAATAATGACGACAGATATTTTGCTGACAAATATCAATTTATGCCAAAGGAAGGTTATACAAAAATGTTTGAAAAAATGTTATCTAATAATAACATTGAGATATTATTAAACACAGATTATAGAAAAGTTATTGATGAAATAAATTTTGATAAAATGATTTATACCGGTCCAATTGACTATTTCTTTGATCATAAATTTGGAAAGCTGCCTTACAGATCAATCAGATTTGAATGGAAGAATTATAAAAGGGAGTATCATCAAAAAGTGGCAGTTGTGAACTATGTAGGAGATGAAAAATATACTCGAGTTTGTGAATACAAATATTTAACAGGGCAAATACAAAAAATCACAACACTTAGTTATGAATATTCTGTAAAAACAGGTAAGCCATATTATCCTGTGCCAAATGAAAAAAGCAAAAAATTGTACTCTAAATATAAAATAGAAACCAAAAAGTTAAAAAATGTTTTATTCTGTGGTAGATTAGCTGAATATCAATATTATAATATGGATCAAGTTGTTGCAAATAGTTTAAATATCTTTTCAAAAATATTAAGTAAATGAAAAAAATATTATATAGTATTTACACTGATAAATATCCGAATATTGATGCAGGCGGACCTAATAATATTATATATAAGATAATCCAACAATCCTCAAATAGAGAATTTATTTTTGATTATTTATCAAGTGATTTATTTGTTGAAAATATAAAAGATGACAATTTATATAGTTTCAATGAACAACTTAGCATCAAAAAGAAAATCACATCTTATTTGGGAGAAAACTCACAATTATATAGAAATATTTTTACTAATAAATTTTATTTACCATACCATTTCTATAAAAAAAATAAAAGATACAAATCATTTAACCCTCACAGTAAGAATTATGATATTATTCATAGTCACGATTCTATTTCATTATCATTATTAAGCTCTAAAAAAATTAATTCTTCAAAAATATTATCAGTGCACAGTAAAGGTCCTTTAAGTGATGAATTAAAAAATATGTCCAGGTCAAAAAAAATATCAGATAAAATAAATAAAGAATTAAAAATTCTAGAAAAAAGAAGTATTGAGAGTGCGGATGTAATTACTTTCCCAAGTAAAGCTTCAAGAGAATATTTTGAAAATAGTCTGGAGATAAATTTAGATGATGATAAAGTTAGAATAATCTATAATGGGATAGATTATGAATATATTAAAAATATAAATGCAGATGAAAAAATATTACACAAATACTCAATCTCAAAGAATAATTATGAGTTAATACTATTAAATATTTCAGCACACGAACACGAGAAAAAGATTGATGTTTTACTAAAAGTCATTCAGCGATTAAAGTTTACATATAAAAAAAATGTTCTTCTTGTTAATATTGGTGTTGGTAGTCTGACTGATTTATTGATTAAAACTACAAATGATATAGGAATTAGTAATAATGTGAGATTTTTAGGAAAAATACCTAATGATGATGTAATTAAATTTTTAAAATTATCTGATATATTTATTATGACATCAGAAAAAGTAATATTTGATTTAGTTGTACTTGAAGCATTAGCCTGTGGTAAATGCGTAATTGTTTCAAATGATGGAGGAAATAAAGAAATAATTAGGGACGGTGAAAACGGTTATTTAATAGATATAAAAGATGTTGATAAAATTTCACAGAAAATTATATCAATTAATTTTGATAAAACCAAAATGAAAGCATTAGAAACCGCTAAACAATTTTCAGTTAAAAAAATGGCCAAAGAGTATTCCCATTTATATGAGAGTATACTTTGAATGATTATAATAAATTAGTATCCGTTGTTATGCCTGTCCATAATGGTGAAAGGTTTTTGAAAGAAGCAATTGAAAGTGTTCTTAAACAATCTTACACAAATTTTGAATTTTTAATTATTGAAAATTGCTCAACAGATCAATCATTAGGGATAATTAAATCTTACGAAGATCCAAGAATTAGAATAATTAAGGAGAATGATTGCGGAAAGGTTCAAGCATATAACAGAGGTTTTAAAGAAGCAAAAGGAGAGTATATTTTTATTCATGATCAGGATGATATATCTCATTCGCAAAGATTTAAGAAACAACTAAGAACCATGTTAAATAAAAATATTGATATTTGTGGATCGTACTATAACATTATTAATGTTGAAGGCAAGATTCTTGGTAAACAAATGCTTCCAATAATTTATGATGATATTAAAGACCAACTGCCATTTAAAAATTGGGTATTGTTTAACTCAAGTTTATGTATAAAGAAAAAAATATTTTATGAATATGGTTTTTTTGATGGAGAATATTATCCATCTTCTGATTATGAATTTTACTTAAGAATTAAAGACAAATGTAAATACTCAAATATTCCAGAATATTTATATAATTGGCGAAGAAACAAAAATCAAATCTCAATTTCTTTGAAGAAAGAAACAATTAATAAATCTCTAAATTTATCATTAAAATATTTAGAGATGATTCGTAATAAATTAGAAATCCAAGTTTACTACTTTAATAAAGGCCTAGTCTATTATTATAATAATTACTTACTCAAAGCATTTTATTTTTTTTTAAAATCATTAACATTAAGTACTAACCGACCTAGAAAATTAATTAGGTATTTATTTATTGTTTCTTTATTTGGGCTACCATTAAAAATTTTAAGAAATACTGATATCATCTATTCACCGCTATTCATATTTTTTAAAAGATTATTTTAATAATTATAACTAAATATAATCATGTATATAATTTTAATATTTAAGAATTTTTTCGGTTTTACATTCTTAAAATTATTAAAATATTTCTTACCGATTTCAAAAATTCATTTTAAAAATTTATTACTTATCAATACCGGGCAAATTGGTGACTTAATCATATCATCACTTATTACTGATAGAGCTGAAATATTAAAAACCAAATTCAATAAAATTTATTTTCTTATTAAATATGAATATGAAGATTTATTTAGAGAAAATAAAAATGTTAATCTTATCTGCTGGAACTATAAAAAATATAAATTCAATATATTTTATAGAATAAAATTTCTTTTAGGGTTAAGGAAATTAGGATTCAAAAATTGTTTTAATTTAACGGCTGCAAGAGGTGTTACTGTCGATGAAATATCTTTACTTTCAAGTGCTAATAATATTTATGCATTAAATTCAAATTACAGATATTTAACAAAATTATTTGGTAAAAAATTAGACAAAATGTACACTAAAATTTTAGCAGAAAATATTCTAAATGAATACGATAAAAATATTGAAGTATTAAAATTTTTAGGCATTGATTATCGATTTGATAACATAAATAATAAAAAAGTAAATATTAAAAGTCATGATAATTATAAATATGAAATAGCAGTTGCTCCATTTTCTTCTATTTATAATAGAGATTGGGGGACAGAACAATTTTTTAAATTAATATCCCGGCTTGCTGATAATTATAAAGTATTATTACTTGGTTCTTTAAGTCAAAAAAAGAAATTAGAAATTTTTAGAATGGATAATGTTACAATAAATGCGGGAGATTTAGCTCTTAATGAACTATATGATCAAATAATGAATGTAAAATTATTTATTGGTTTGGATTCTGGATTATCCCATATTGCTCTAAAAGTTGGGACACCATTTATTGCTATAATTGGCGGTGGTAATTTTGGTAGATTCTTACCTTATGAAGAATCTCCATTTGCAAAATATTTGTATCATAAAATGGATTGTTTTGGTTGTGAATGGAGATGCATTCATAAAGAACCTTATTGTTTGACAGAAGTTACAGTTGATGATGTACTATCAAATTTAAGTTCTTTATTAAATTATGCAAAATTAGTTTAAAAATATATTTTAACTGAATATTCTTTAATAATTCTTTCTATATTATATTTACCGTTCACAGAAAAAATTCCATTTTTACTCAATTTCTTAAAAAGCGTTCTATCATAAAAAAGGGTTAATAATTTATCTGCTAAATTAGATTCAAATACTAACCCATTAAATTTATCAATTACTAAATCTTTAAAACTCTCTAATCTATTTACAACTACTGGAATTCCTCTTGACATTGCTTCGAGTAAAACAATTCCAAAGCCTTCAAGTTTTGTGGAAGGTAGGACCAATATATCGATGTTGTTGTAAATATCATCTTCAGAATTTAATGGATTTTTAAAAATCACATTTTTAATTAAACCTAATTTATCAACTAAAGTAATCAAGTCATCTTTTATAGGGCCATCACCAACTAAGATCAGTTGTGTATTAGGGATATCATTATTAACAATTTTAAATTCATTTATTAGATAAATGAGATTTTTAGATTCAACAAATCTCCCCACATAACCAATATTCTGAATCGAATCTTTTTTAACATCAATATGTTTTTCATTTATTCTTATTCCATGTGGTATTATAATCGTTTTATTCTGGAACCTTTTGGGTAAATCATTTTTTGTAGCTCCATTAATTGCTATAATTTTATCAGCGTATATAAAATTATTTATATAGTCATTAAAACAACTGTGATGTGTGTAGATAATTTTAATGTTTGGGTTCTTTAATTTTATTAAATAAACAAATGGTAAAAATATTCTATGGTGATAATGAATATGAGTAATTTGATTTTTCTTTATTACATTTAATAAATAAAAAAGGTTTTTTAAAAAATGAATTTTGCCGGTGAATTGAAATAGTGGGTAAAATCGTTTTGTTTTTTCATAAATAAAATAATAATTATCATAAAAGCCCATTGAGGCCATTATTCCCACAAAATTTAATTTATCACATAGTAAATTTGAATATAGAATGGTTGACTTTTCAATACCACCAACCTCTAGATTTTTAACCAGTTGTAAAAGGTTTATCTTATTTGAATACATTTTTAATAATATTTTTAATAAAATAAAAAAGGAAATAAGTATTAGCAAAAAAATATCTTTTGAAAAGTCTTTTCGGTTCCTGGTATAGCCTGTATACCCATTCAAAACCTGAATTGTAAAATATTTTTGGAGCTTGTTTTCTATTCTTAACTAAAAAATTAAAAAAACTACCGACACTAAAAACACATTTTAATTTTAATTTAGAAAGATTATTCTGGATCCAAATTTCACTTTTTGGCATTCCCATTCCACAAATCATCACATCAGCAGAGGTTGAGTGTATCTTTTTTACCATTTCTTCATTATTATCAAAATATCCATTTGAAAAGCCGACTATATTTAAATTATATTTATTTGTTAAAATATCGCTGGCTTTTTCAATAATTCTCTGTTTTCCACCTAGTATAAAGATCTTATTATCTTTTAGTAATTTAAATATTTTATCAGAAAACAGATATGTAAATACAACTTTTTCAATTTTAATTTTTTTTAGTAGCTTTGCTAGTAACACAATACTATAACCATCAGCAATTATATAATCAGCTTTATTTAATGCTTTATAGAAATCTTTATTTTTATTTGCAAGATAAAAAGAGTAAGAATTCAGATAGAAAAATGTTTTACATTGATTATTATTCAATGCAGATAAAATATTATTTAAATATTCATTTTCATTAGTTATGTTAATAAAACTATTTTTGAATTTAATATTCATATATATATCATATTAATATCTTTTAAAATGCTTAAAAAAATATTTTTCATAATATTATTATTTAATTGCTTTTTTATTCTTCCTCAGAATTTAATTAAAAATTATAACCATTCTGAATATTATATAAAATTTAAACTTTTACTTAAACCCACAGAATATGTAATTAATAATAAAAATGGACTAAAAGAAATAGATTTTAAGAATTATTTTGATGAGTCAAAACCCGGGAAGTTTTCTCTACCCTCTAAAGAAATATTTATTTCTTTACCAGCATATTCAAAAGTTCTGGTAAATATAATTCCTAAAAAAACAAAGAAAATACAAGGCATACCTCGAACAAATCCATCCATTAATTTATTAAATGATAGTACAACTGTTTATAATTATAATTTTAAAAATGAAACAATTACATCCAAAACAGTTAAACCATTATTTGAAGTTAAAGGATATTTATGGATCAGGAATTACTATTGTGTTCATATTTCTATAAATCAATATCGATATAATAATAATGATATAATTGAAGAATTAAATGAATTGGAAATCGAGCTAAAACTTCTAAATCCGGAAAATATTTTAGCATCATCTCAATCTGTAAATTATGATAATATCTCAAAAATTATTTTGAATAAAGAAAATGCGGTTAGTTTAAATAGAAAACTTTATGAAAAATATAACAACACTTCTTCTGATTGGATAAATTTTAATACAACTTATTTAAAAATAGGCGTAGCAGCCGATGGAATATATAGGATATCCAAGCAGGATTTAGAAAGTTTTAATATTTCTACTTCCACTATAAACCCCCAAAATTTTAATCTAATTAAAAAAGGTAAAACCATTCCTATATACGTTAAAGGTGAATCCGATGGGATTTTCAATGATAATGATTATATAGAATTTTTTGGCAGCAGAAATTGGGGAGATAATTACAGAGAAATATCAACCGGTTCAGAACCTTATAAAAATTATTTAAATAGATATTCCGACACAACCGTTTATTGGCTTACCTGGGATCCTTTATTACCTGCAAATAGAATTGATAGTTTATACCTGAATCAGCAAACATCAGTAGATACTTTAGAACATTATACCGAAATAGTACACTACGAACGGGATAATTATTTAGATTATTCAATTTCAGATATTGTTGCAAGGCAAAACCCTGAATGGGTAACTAACCAAACCTGGATTTGGGGTCTGCAAGGTGTTGGAACAGCTAATCGTAGCTTTACTGTTTCTGATGTCGTACCAAATTTATCTGCAAAGGCATTTTATAAAGTGCAGGACTTTGCGAGCAATGGTTTTACAAATGCACATAAAATTGGATTAAGCATTAACAATAATCCAACCGTTTATGATTCTTCTTTTTTTAATAAGTACGAGCAAAGAGTTGTAAAAGCAGATTTCAATTCAAGTTTTTTGAATAATGGCAGTAATACTCTCAAAACAATTTCATTCCCAACAAGTACGTCGCTGAATTCTATTGCCTACGATTGGTATGACGTTGAATACCCCAGATATTTAAATGCAATAAATGACTCCTTAAAATTTAAGTTTACAGATTTAATAAACCCGGGTGTTAAAAAAATTATAATTAATAATATTAACACTAGTGATATTGTTCTTTATAAATTTGGTAGTGAATTAAAAAGGATTGTGAATTATTCTATAATAGGCAACCAGCTTCAGTTTACTGATAATGTAAATAATGGTGACAGCTATTGTTTGATAGCCGAAAATAAAATTAAAAAGCCTACTTATTATTATACTAAACAATTCACAAATTTATCCGACTCCAATATCCAAGCGGAATATATTTTGATTACACATCCTGAGTTTATTCAAAAATCAATTGAATATTTATCTTTTATTAATTCTAATTTTAATGTTAATACAAAGCTTATAAATGTTTTTGATATATATGATCAATTCAATTATGGTTTTTTTTCACCTGAGCCAATTAAAGATTTTTTACATTCAGCCTTTTTAAATTGGCAAAATCCTAAACCCAAATATGTGTTTTTGGTTGGGGACGCTACTTATGATTATTACGGAAATAAGACAAAATATTTTTCAGCACCAAAACAAATTAATTATGTCCCGTCATTTGGTGAACCAGTATCTGATACTTGGTTTACAATTTGGGATACAACCGGAGCAGTAATTCCTCAAATGTATATCAGCCGCTTGCCAATTAATTCCAATGAAGAATATGATAAATATTTCAATATTCTAAAAGACTATGTCTCAAAGCCATTCAGTGATTTCAATAAAAAATATCTATTATTTTCAAGTGGTGAGAACAACAATTCCTTTGAATTAAGTACACTAAAGGCTGCAAATGATTATGTCGAAACATCTATTGTTAAACCTGCGCCAACCGGAGGCATTGTAAGACATCTTTATAAAATGACAAATCCCATTAGAAATTTTGGTCCTTACACAAATGAAGAAGTTGATAAATATATTGGAGAGGGGGGACTATTTATTTCTTACATTGGACACAGCGGCACACAGATTTGGGATAATGGAATTACAAGTCCCACACAATTAAAAAACATTAATGGAAATCATTCTTTAATTAGTGACTGGGGATGTTCTACAGGCAAATTTGCCGAACCTGATGTAAAAGCATTCTCGGAATTGTTTATTGCTGGACCTGACGGAGATGCAATTAGTTACAGCGGAAATTCTTCTTTGGGTTTTACTTCTACCGCGACTCTTTTCCCAAAAATATTTTATTCAAAAATTTTAACTGAAGGAGTAACAAGTCTAGCTGAAGCTCATACCCTTGCTAAAATAAATTTAATACAACAATACGGTGATAATTCTGTTAATAAAATATTTGTCCTTTGCAATACTTTATTTGGTGATCCGATTGTATCACTCAAAGTACCCCCTAAACCTAATTTGGAAATTACATCCGATGATATAAAAATAATTGAAAATAATTTCGATGATAACACTCCTTTTATTACTGTCAAGTCCTTTATACATAACTGGGGAAGAGTTGACTCATCTCGATATAAATTAGTTTTAACTGAGACCTATCAAGTCAATCAGTTAGTAGCAAACATTTCTCATACACTCTTACCCCTTAATATTGACAGCACTAATTTTACAATTCACATAAAAGGAAGACCGGGTAAACATACAATTACCGTCACTCTTGATTATGATAATGAGATAGATGAAATAAATGAGAATGATAATTCGGCTTCTATTGATATTATTGTACCCAGTGCTTCCACAAGAGCGATTTTATCTACGGGAGATTATAATCAGATTGATGGTAAAATTAGGATATTAAGTCCGGCAAAAAGATCTGTATCGGATAGCATTGAAGTAGAAATAGCTGATAATAAAGATTTTCTAAATTCTCAGATTTTAATAGTACCTCTTGATACATTTTACACTGAACTGAATTTAAAACAATATTTTAATAAAAAAAGAGTTTGGTTAAGATCAAAAATTGAAGGCAGTAATACATTCGGAAGTACAAAAACTTTTTTTATTGGTGACAAAAATAACATTTTGTTTCAAGACAGCATAAGTTATAATTCTACTGTATTGAATAATATAAAATTTTTAAACTCTACTCTACAATTAGATTCATCTAAAGTAAATTTCCATATTGTATCTGCCGGGCTTAATGATGGAAATGCTGTTTCAATTGAAAAAGATAATCAGGATTATCTAACTTCTAACACAGAAAGGGGGCATTTTTTAGTAATATTTAAAGAAGCTGATCTAAGTTTTGTCGGTGATTATCACTTTGATATTTTTGCAAATTCTTCGTTGGTAAATGATTATATAAATTTATTGGACACATTAGATAATTCTTATTTGGTTTTATTTGGTATTAAAGATGAGGGAAGTCAAAATTTATCTTCTGCTTTAAAAAATAAGATTAAAGAGTTTGGCAGCATTTACATTGACAGTCTGGGCTTTAGAAATTCTTGGGCAATGTTCGGAAAAAAAGGTTCTGCACCCGGTTCTGTTCCGGAATCATTTAAAAGAACATTTAAAGGAAAAGCTATTGTAGATACAACAATAGATATTAGATTTAATTCCGGATATTTAGTTACGCCGATATTAGGTCCGGTTACCAAATGGGATAACATTAATATCGCTGAAAATCTGCCAACCGGAACTTCAATTTCGTTTCAGCCTATAAAATTTAAGTCGGACGGAACCAGTGATACTTTATCTGTTTTATCATTTAACAATGGGATTGCAGATTTGAGCAATATTAATGCTAAAATATATCCCGGGATTAAATTGTTAATTACTTTGAGATCATCTACCGGGTTACAATCTCCTGTCCTTCAAAAATACGAGGTTAATTATTCGGGATTACCGGAGTTGGGGGTCAATTATCAGACAATAAGATTTAATATTGATACTCTAATTACAAATACTCAAGCCGGATTTGATTTTCAAGTTGTAAATGCTTCAAATTCAAAATTGGATTCTGCAAAGGTTACTGTGACTCAGTTAAAAACCATTGGAACGCAGCTAATAAATACAATACTCTTTGATCAAACAATTTCATTGAAAAATGGCATTAGTAATTTGTTGCATGTTAATTTTGTCTCAGGGGAGGCACCTTCTTCTTTTGAAGGGATTAAAATAGAAATAGATAAAGACAATAAAATAAAGGAATTATTTAAAGACAATAATATTACATTTTTGAAATACATTGTTAAAGCTGACAGTTCCAAGCCTCAAATGGATATAACTTTCGACGGGTTGAGAATATTTGATAATGATTATGTTTCGAGTAAGCCGGACATTAAAATAGAATTAAATACCGATTCTCCTATTTCAATTGTAGATACATCAATGGTAAAAATCTCATTAAATAATAAGCCAATTTATTTTTCGGATGATCAAGCTGTTTTGAATTATTCAATAAATTCAACTAATCCTAAAATAATAGTTCATTATAAACCAGTTTTAAGTGAAGGTCATTATTCGTTAAAAGTTATAGGTAAAGGAAATTCAACACAATTTAGTAATTCCATAGTAAGCACTAATAATTTTACAGTAACAAATAGTCTGCAATTATTAAATGTATACAATTATCCCAATCCATTTTCATCCGATACTTATTTTACTTTTAAACTAACCACTATTCCCGAAGAATTAAAAATAAAAATATTTACAATTGCCGGCAGATTAGTAAAACAGTTTGATGTAAAATCCTCCGAATTAAATTATGATTTTAACAGAATATATTGGAACGGAAGAGATCAAGACGGCGACCTACTTGCTAACGGAGTTTACTTATATAAAATAATTACAGCCAAAAGCGGGAAAGTTAAAACAAAAATTCAAAAACTTGCAATTGTACGTTAGATAATGCTGGGTATATCTTCTTTTTCTGCTCGAATATTTGTTACCCTAAGAATACTGACAAGCAGAATAAAAGCACCAATCCACTGAACAGGACTAAGAATATTATCCCTAACAAAAAATTCAAGCGCAATGGCTACTAATGAGAAAGCAAGTTCACAAATAGAAGCAACATAAGCTGAAATATTTTTAAGTCCGAAATAATAAATAAAGATCGCGGGTCCGCCGGTTGTAAATGCAATTAACAGAAAAATAGAGATTTGAACATTAGATATATTTGAAATACTTGATATTTCACCTGAAGCCAAAACAATTACCAACATTATAATTGCTGTAATTGCAAACCGCAAATAAGTACCAAGTTCAAAGATTACATTCTTTAATGCACGCTTACTGAGCACAGTTGATGAGCTGAATCCTAAAGCAGCAATTAAAGCAAAAACTGCAGCTATAAAAGTTTTATTCTCCGGTGATATATTTGGAATTTTAAAACCGAATGTCATAAAATATGTACCAACAATAGCCAGCCCGGCCCAAATAAAAAATTCTCTGGTTTGCACTTCTAAAATATTTTTAACTAGTCTATGCGACATCCACCGTAGGCTTGCCTGCTTTTGGTAGGGATTGAACTACTTGATTTTGTAGTTATCAAATAATTGATTATCTATTCATTAAAAATTATATTTTAATACAAATAAAAAATTAAAAAAATGCACTCATCTTACGCTGTTATAAATCTATCAAATTTAAAATATAATTTCCTTAATATAAGAAAGAAAATTAAAGACACTAAAATAATGGCTGTTGTTAAAGCAAATGCATATGGTCATGGAATGATTGAATGTGTTTCCGCATTAAATTCTTTTGGCAAAAATAAACCAAACTACTTTGCAGTAACGACACCCAAAGAGGGTGAAACATTAAGAAATACAAAAATAAAAGAACCTATTTTGGTTTTTGAACCATTTCGTAAAGGTCAAATTCATTTATTATTTGAAAACAATTTAATAGCTACAGTTTTTGATTTGAATCATTTAAAAATACTTGAATGGGGTTACAAACAATATTTAAAGAAACATAAAAAGTCTTTAAAAATAAAAGTGCATATAAAAGTAGATACAGGTATGAACAGGCTGGGAATAGAATCTAAAAAAGCTTTAAAATTTATATCTTTATTAGATAAGAATACTATTTTTAAAATTGATGGCATTTATACACACTTTGCGACCTCAGACGAAAGAAATAAAAAATTTGCACGGCTGCAAATAAAAAGATTTGAAGAAATTTTGAGTAAATTAAACAATGCAAAAATTAATTACGGTTTAGCTCACGCTGCAAACAGCGGGGCAATACTTGATTTACCTGAATCATACTTTGATATGGTGCGACCTGGTATTGCTCTTTACGGATATTATCCGTCATTAGAAACCACAGAATCAATAAAATTAAAACCTATAATGAATTTATATTCACAAATTGCTTCTATTAAACAAATTGAAAAAGGAGATACAGTTAGTTACGGTAGAAAATTTACTGCGAAAAGAAAAACAAAGATTGCTTCAGTCCCATTGGGTTATGCAGATGGGGTCAATAGACAACTTTCAAACAAAATAGAAGTAATAATTAAAGGGAAAAGATATAAGCAAATTGGTATTATTGCAATGGACAGATTAATGATAAATATAAATAACGATAATATAAAAGTTGGTGATAAAGTTATTATGTTCGGTAATGATAAAAATAATTATATTAGTATTTGGGAATGGTGCAAAGCTATAAAAACTATTCCTTATGAAATAACTTGTAATATTAGTAACAGAATCCCAAAAATTTATAAGGGCTAAATGGATTTTATTAAACAATACATAATTCAAAGTATATCAGTAGCATCTAATAATTTAAGACTTGATACTCAAAAAATTGAAGTTGTTAGTCTTTTGCGAGAGTTTATTTCTCAATCTGAAAATTTAGAAAAAGAAATTATGCTGATGAAAACGTCTACAGAGCTTTCTACATTTGCAATTCGCTTGGCAGATATCCATAGGTTTTTATCGCAAGGTACAATTGACCTTTTAAAGATATCAGAAAAATTTAAAGAACATAGTCAATCTCTAATTAGTGACCTTAGCAGATTATTAGATTCTGTAAATCCGGCTTCATTTAGAGCGGCTATTAATAAAATAAAAGAAAACGGATTTAATATTGATTTAGATAAATTATCAACTAATGAAAAAGGTTTGCCCGTCACAAAGGGAATTTCCATTGAAAAATCGGAAACAGATATTCTAAAAGAAAAAATTATTATGGAAGATGAACCTGGAGAACCTGGTATTTTATTCCAGAATTTTGAAGAAGTAATTTTGCAGCCTATAAAAAACGTAGATGAACTATTAAAAACTATTTTTGAGAATACTCCTGATCCAGAAGAATTAATAAAATATTGTGAAATACTTGAAAGCAACGGTAAATTAGCTGAGGAAAAAGGATTTGAAATAATTTCTAATATGCATAATATAGTTGCAAAAGCTCTTTTATTAATAAGAGCTAATGAATTAACGCCAACTAAAACGATTGTTGAATCTATGAGAGCTTGTCTTATTGTTATAGTTGCAGTAGTTAAAAGTAAGGATGTAGATATAACTAATTACTTAAACAGAGCCGAATCATTCGGAAGACAGATTAAATCAATAAAGATTGAAGGATAAGTAAATTTGGAATAGCTCTGGTATGACTATACAATCATAGGAATTACACGTTCTCAATATTTCTATTGAAATGGAAATATGTATGATTGTATGATTGAACGGATGTAAGAGAAATGATGTCTATAGATTATCAGAAAGTTTCCTAACATTCAATCATACAAACATGCATTCATACTTTATAAAATAAATAGTTAGCGGGTTTAAAATTTTATTATAAAAACTAACAAAATTAGGAATATAAATAAATGAAATTATATGCTTTAGTTATGGCCGGGGGAGTTGGCACAAGATTTTGGCCAAGAAGTAAGGAAAAAACACCGAAGCAACTTTTAAAAATATTTAATAACAAAACAATGATTCAAAATACTGTTGAAAGATTGGAAGGATTAATTAAAGATGAAAATATTTTTGTAATAACTAATAAAAATCAGAAAGAAGAAATTGTTAAACAACTAAATAATATTCCTGAAAAGAATATTCTAGTTGAACCTTTCGGCAAGAATACCGCAGCCTGTATTGGACTTGCATCAATTTTCATAGAAAAATTAGATCCAACTGCAATTACATTAGTTTTACCTGCCGATCATATAATTAAAGAAAAAGAAGAGTTCCATAAAACATTAAAACGTGCTTCTGAGTTTGCATATAAGTCCAAAGGATTAGTTACTATAGGAGTGCAACCTACAAAACCGGAGACAGGCTATGGCTATATTCAAATAGATGAAAGAGAAGTGGAAGAGGGTATATATAATGTTTATACTTTTGCAGAAAAACCAAATTACGCTACGGCTGTAAGGTTTTTAGAAAGTGGAGATTTCTTCTGGAACAGCGGAATGTTTATTTGGAGAGTAGATTCCATCCTTCAAGAAATTAATGAGTATTTACCTGAACTGAGCGATGGTTTACAAAAATTAAAAGGAAGTATTGAATCTGATAATTTTGATGAAATATTGGAGAATATTTACAGAAAATTGAGAAGTGTTTCCATCGATTACGGTATAATGGAAAAATCAAAAAAAGTGTTTTTAACAAAAGGTAATTTTACTTGGAGTGATGTAGGAAGCTGGGAAGAAGTTTATCAGCTTTCAAATAAAGATGAACACGGTAATGCTACCAATGGAGATGTTTTTACTGATATGACTATGGACTCTTATGTTTATTCACCTGACAAATTTACTGCTTTAATAGGAGTGGATAATTTAGTTGTAATAAACACTAAAGATTCATTGCTGATTTGCAGAAGGGATAGAAGCCAAGATGTAAAAAAAATTGTTGAGCACCTTAAAATTAATAAGTTACATGAATATTTGTAATTGGCTTTGTCCATTTCTTAAGCTAAGTATTATTTTTAATTAATATGAAAAATTTAATAACTGAACTTGATATAATAAAATTTGTACAATCCGGTGGTAGTGTTTTACCAATTGGTGAGGAAGATATTGTTACAGCTTTAGCTTGGGATAAAATAAATGCTTTAGGGATAGCAACTGTAAAAAAAAGCTCTGCTGAAAATATTTCTTTAACCGTAAATGAAATTGAACAATCACAAACAGTTAGAAGAATTGCTATAGGCAGTGATCATACAGGTTTTAGGATAAAAAATATATTGTCTAAAATCCTATCTGAAAAAGGATATGAAATTATTGATGTTGGTACTTATGATGAAAAATCTTGCGATTACCCTGATTTTGCATTTGCTGTTGCAAGAAAAGTAAAAAACAATGAAGTAAAATTTGGAATTTTAGTTGATGCCACAGGGATTCCTTCTGCTATAACTGCAAATAAAGTAAATGGTATAAGAGCCGCAACGTGTTATAATGAATTTTCTGCGAGTAGTGCAAGAGAGCATAATAATGCAAACATATTAGTTCTGGGTGCCAAAGCTCTTGGAGAAGAAACTATTAAGTCGATTCTTGCAACCTGGCTTAAGACAAACTTTGGAGGGGGTCGGCATCAAAAAAGATTAAATAAAATTACTGAAATTGAGAATAACAATTTAGATTGATTTATAAAATATTAATAAAAAAATAAAAATATATTTCTTATCAATCCACTAAAAACAAATCACAAATTTGATAATTATAAGGTAGCTTGTGAGAATTATTGACGTCCAAATAGAAGAGATTATAGAATTAGAATCTGACATTCATTTATTTAAAGTTAAGTCCGAAGAAATTGCAAGCAAAATTAATCCTGGAGAATTTTTAAATATTAGAATTAGTGAATTACCTGTTCCTTTGTTAAGGAGACCATTTAGCGTTTGTGATGTTGAAAATGATTTCTTTTATTTAATGTTTAATACCTTGGGAACAGGTACTAAATTATTGTCATTAAAAAAGCCCGGTGAATTTATTAATGTTTTAGGACCACTCGGAAAAGGGTTTAATATTGATGACGACTTTGAAACAGCAATTGTAATTGCAGGAGGCTTGGGTGTTGCTCCATTCCCATATTTAACAAGAAAATTAAAAGGTAATAAAAATATTATTTCTTTGATAGGAGGAAGAACTAAAAGTGATATTATAACTTACGGCTTAGAAAATATTTCTATTGCAACAGATGACGGTTCATTAGGTTTTAAGGGGAATGTAATAAAACTTTTGGAGGAAAAAATAACGGGAATAGATATTTCCAAATCAAAAATATTTTCTTGCGGACCTACACCAATGCTTAAGGCCCTTAAAAATTTAGTTACACAAAAAAATATAAATTGTGAATTATCAACAGAATGTGCAATGGCTTGTGGTTTTGGTATTTGTCAAGGTTGTCCTATAAAATCTACTGAAGATGAAGATAAATTTTTACTAGTCTGTAAAAACGGACCTGTATTTAATTCAAAGGAAATTATTTTATGAGTAAAGTAGATTTATCTGTGAGGTTGGGTAATTTAACTTTACGGAATCCTGTTATGCTTGCCTCAGGTACAGTTGGCTATGGTAATGAAATTTCCGAATTTATTGACCTAAAAAAAATTGGTGCGATAGTTACAAAATCAATTAGTCTGAAACCAAAAGAAGGGAATAAGCCCCAAAGAATTCTTGAAACTTCGGCAGGTATGTTAAATTCCATTGGTTTAACAAATGTTGGAATTGAAAAATTTATAACTGAAAAGATACCGTTTCTAAAAAAATATAATGTGCCCATTATTTGCAATATAGCTGCTTCCACTATTGACGAATATGTTGAATGTATACGTATGCTGAATGATGAGAATGGAATACATGCATTTGAAATTAATGTTTCTTGCCCAAATGTAAAAAAGGGTGGTTTGCAATTTGGTAATGATGTAAAAATGGTTGGAAAAATTACTGAGAAGGTTAAAGCAAATACAACTAAACCTATAATTATTAAACTTTCTCCAAATGTTTCATATATTTCAGATTTTGCTGAAGCTGCTAAAAAAGTAGGTGCAGATGCCGTATCTGCAATTAATACTTTAGTTGGGACGGCATTTAATATTAAAACGAGAAAGCCAAAACTCAATAATGTTACAGGGGGGCTTTCGGGTCCCGCAATTAAACCGATAGCATTAGCAAAGGTATTAGAGATTCATAGAAAAGTTGATATTCCAATTATTGGAATTGGTGGTATTATGAATTGGCAGGACGCTATAGAATTTATGATTGCCGGTGCTTCTGCAATTCAACTCGGTACAGTAAATTTTATAGATCCTACAGCCTCTGAAAAAATTCTTAATGGTTTAACTGATTATTGCAAAGAATATAAGATTGATAAGATATCTTCACTCACCGGTTCTTACCAAATAGATTAAAATGAATATTAAGGATGCGTTAGATAAACTTTTTTCGCTTCATAATTTTGGGGTAAAACTGGGTTTAGAAAATATAAAAAGATTCTTAGAATACTTAGGCAACCCTCAAGAAAAATTAAAAAATATACATATTGCAGGTTCTAATGGTAAAGGGAGTACAGCTTCTTATATATCAAGCATACTGCAAGAACACAATTATAAAGTTGGTTTATATACTTCTCCGCATTTTGTAAGATTTAATGAAAGGATAAAAATTAATAATGAAGAAATAAATGATACTTATGTCTCACAATTTATTTCGGATTATTATCAATTTATTTTAAAAAATAAAATAACTTTTTTTGAAGTAACAACAGCAATGGCATTTTGTTACTTTAAAGAAAATAATGTGGACTATGCCGTAATTGAGACCGGGCTGGGGGGAAGACTTGATGCAACAAATGTTATTAAACCGCTATGTTCCGTTATTACATCTATATGTTTGGAACATACCAAAATATTAGGTGAAACAATTGAAAAAATAGCTGGAGAGAAAGCCGGTATAATAAAGGAAGATAGTAAAGTTGTAATTGGTTTACTTCCCAAAGAAGCAAAAGCTGTGATTAAAGATAAATGCGAATTGATAAATACAAAACTTTTTAAAGTTGATAACTTTATTGAAAAAGAAAACGACGCTATAAATGTTACAGTAAATCGAAATAATTTAAATATAAACGAACTCCCTTTAAAAGGAGATTATCAAAAGATTAATGCTGCAATCGCTGCATTAACTGTAATGAAAATTTTAAATGCATTCAACAAACAAATTTTTCAAAGGGGATTAAAAAACGTAGTGTTAAATACTTCTTTATCCGGTCGATATGATTTTTTTAATAAAAAGCCTGACATAATTTTTGACTCAGCACATAATCCCGATGGTATATTTAATTTTTTATCTGAATTTAAGAAACATTCTAACGGTTATAAAAACAAATATTTAATTTTCAGTGCATTAAATGATAAAGCTTATAAAATAATGCTTAGAGATTTAAGAGAGGAATTTGAGGATATATATTTAACTCAAATTAATTATGAAAGAGCTGCAAAGATTGATGATTTAAAAAAAGCTTGTAAAATACTTTCATTTAATGTACATACAATAAATGATTGTAAAACTTATATTAACAAAATTAAAAATGGAAATAAAAATAATTGTCTTGTAGTAATTGGAAGTATGTATCTTTTAGGCCAAATTAAATTTGAGCTTGAGAACTGAATAATATTTATTCAATCATATTCTTGTATTCTTTAACTAAACCCTTTTTTTAGTAGATTTGTAATGGACTTAATTTTGTATAAATCTTATTGTTAAAAAATAGGGGCAATATGAAAGAAATTAATATAGCTTGTGTCTCAACTTACCTACCAAGGAAATGTGGTATTGCCACATTTTCAAATAATCTTTTAAATTCTATAATTAATAACGATGAAACAGATATTGATAAATGTGCTTATGTTGTTGCATTAAATAAAAATAAAGAGGACCATAATTATTCTGGAAGAGTAAAACTTACTGTCCGTCAGAATAATCAGCTAGACTACATAAAAGCAGCTAAATATATAAATTACAGTAATGCTAATATATGTCTTTTGCAACATGAATTCGGCATTTTTGGTGGTCAAAGTGGAACATATATTTTATCACTTACAAGTCATCTGAAAATACCTTTATTAGTAGTTTTTCACACAATTTTAAAAGAACCCACTTATACACAAAAAGCAATTATTCAAAAAATAAGTAACCAAGCAAATAAAGTGGTTGTTATGAGTAAACTTGGTGCTAAATTTTTGAATACTATTTATGATATTCCGTTGGATAAAATTTTAAGAATTGAGCACGGTGTACCTGACTTTCAGTTTATTGAAAACAAGAAAACAAAGAGTAAATATAATTTAGAAGGTAAAAAAGTTCTACTTACATTCGGTTTGTTAAATAGAAATAAGGGAATTGAAACAGTAATTAAGTCACTAGTTGAGGTAGTAAAAAAACACAAAGATATTGTTTATATTATTCTCGGTAATACTCATCCGAATGTTGTAAAGGAATCCGGAGAAGAATACAGATCATATTTGCATGGTCTAGTTCAGAAATATTCATTACAAAATTACGTTTATTTTCATGACCAGTTTGTTAGTGATAATGAATTATTCAATTATTTATCAGCAACCGATATATATATAACCCCTTATTTAAATAAAGCCCAAATGACAAGTGGTTCGTTATCTTATGCAGTAGGGGCAGGTGCTGCTGTGATTTCTACTCCTTATTGGCATGCCAAAGAATTATTAGCTAAGGGAAGAGGGATACTTTTTAAATTTGGAGATTATCAAGAATTGTCTAAAATCTTAACTCATCTTCTTGATAACCCTGATGAGTTAAAAGCACTAAGAAAAAAAGCATATGATTATGGTAGGAAACATATATGGGCTAAGGTCGGACAAAAATATTTAGAACAAATAATAAATATCTTAAATAGTAGTAAAAAAGTAAAATCAGATTTTAATCAAGTAATAGATCCACTTGCTATGCCTCCGTTTACTTTAAAGCATGTTGAAAGACTCACTTATAAAACAGGTATAGTACAGCATGCTTTATATAATATTCCAAATTTAAAAAAAGGTTTTTGTATTGATGATAATTCTAGAGCATTACTTATGACAGTAATGGCCTGCAATCAATTAAAGGACCCTAAAGCTTTAGAATTGTTACCAAATTATTTAAGTTTTATCAATTATATGCAAAATGATGACGGAACTTTTAGAAATTTTTTAAGTTTTAATGGAGAATATCTGGATGAAAAGGGTAGTGAAGATTCATTTGGCAGAACTATTTGGGGGTTAGGTTATCTTTTACGTTACTCACCAAATACAGGCTATTTACAATTATCATTTGAAATTTTTTCAAAAGCTTTACCAAACTTTCTAAAATTAAAAGAAGTAAGAAGTATTGCATTTACAATAAATGGGATATATCATTATCTTAAGCGTTACCCAAGTGATGAAAAAATGATGAAACTACTTAAAGTCCTGACTAACAAAATAATTTCAAGAATTGATAAATCAAAAGATAGTGATTGGCCTTGGTTTGAAAATATTTTAACTTATTCCAACGGTATTGTTCCATTAGCTCTCTTTTACTCTTATAAATTATTAAAGAATAAAAAAACATTAAAATCTGCAAAAAAATTATTAAAATTTTTAGAAAAAATTAAATTTAGGAACAATTATCTATCTGTTATAGGAAATAATGGCTGGTATAAAAAGGGAAATAAACCTTCTCATTTTGCTCAACAACCAATTAATGCTACTTCAATGGTACTTTTGTTTAATCAAGCATATAAAGTAACAAAAGACAAAGATTATCTTAAAAAAATGTTTACTTCTTACTTATGGTTTTTAGGAAAAAATGAACTAGAAATTCCCCTTTACAATTTTGATACAGGAGGTTGCTCGGATGGTTTGGAAAGCTATGGAGTAAATAAAAATCAAGGAGCCGAGAGTACCCTGGCATATTTAATAGCTCACTTAAAAGTTCTTCATACTTTAGAAAAGGATATGGCTATAGTCTAGATAAATATTCTCAAGGTTAACATAAGATAATTATCTAAATAATAATTCGTGAAATAATTCATCCAAAGAGACAGTAGCAAAAGTTGATGCATAATCAGACATAGCATAAGGAATGATTAATTCATTATTTACAATAATAGAGCCGCAAGAGTAAACAACATTTGGTACATAACCTTCTCTTTCTTCATCATTAGGAACAAGTAAAGGTTCCTTTAATCTCGCTATTACTTTTGTAGGGTCATCTAAATCAAGAAGTATAGCGCCTAATGTGTATTTCCTCATTGGTCCCACACTATGAGTTATTAGCAACCACCCTTTATCTGTTTCAAGAGGTGAACCGGCATTGCCAATTTTTATAAATTCCCAGGGATAAAGAGGTTCCTGTATTTTTTTTATATTTTGCCAAAGGTTTATGTTTTCAGAAAACATTATAAAATTACAAAATCCGTCATAACGTGATATCATTGCATATTGTCCATTAATCTTTCGAGGAAAAAGTGCCATGCCTTTATTTTGAACATATTGACCGTTAAGAGGTTTTATTTCGAAATGATAAAAATCTTTAGTCTCTAAAAGATTTGGAAGTATTGAATGCCCATTATAAGCTGTGTATGTTGCATAATAGGTTACAGTTCCGTCATCATCTACAAATCTTACAAAACGAGCATCTTCAATTCCATTAGTTTCTGAATATGAAACAGGGAAAATTACTCTCTCAGATAATGCTGTATCAAGAGAAAATGTTGTTTCGTAGTGAGAAGTTGCCAGCCATTTAATCCTTTGTAATTCTTGTTTATCAAATTCTGTTAAACTTTTATCTTGTGATACTTCATTTATACTTGCTAAAAGCTCACCGTAAATAAATTCGTCTTTAAGTCGATGCATAACCATATCAAGTATATAACCGTTATTCTTCATTTCCTCTAGTTTATTACTAAACTGCTTTTTATTATATATGCAACGTTTTACTGTTTCAGGAACATCTACCAAGTTGCCGGGTTTTATAAAGGTTAAATTATTATCTTTATCAATTATGCCGCTTCTAAACACAATAGATGAAATATGACCTTCGCCTGTAGCACGGAAACTCATAATTATTCTTTTTTGTCCTTCTTCCAAATTAAACTGGTCAGGGTCTTCTACTATGGAGGGATTAAAAAATGCAGCAGATTCAATTGAATACTCTTGTGTAAAATATGAACCAATAAGTAACTTCTTCTTTAGAGTAAGTGAATCAGGATCAACATCTAAATTTTTTAATAGATTATTAATTTTATTAAAGTGTTTTTCAAAGATCTTTGTAATATTTCTGTGGCGTTTTGAAAAATTTCTTAATATTTGGTCAAGTACAGTATTTGTCTCATTTTCAGAAAGAGCTAAAACTTTATTAATTATCAATTTTGCTTTTGTATCTCCTCCAGGTATATAAAAACGAGCAATAATTCTTTTGGGGTCCGGATAAAAACGAATTGAACTTCTTTTAAGTTTTAACGGCATAATTTTGTACTCTGATTTTAATAATATTAATAATTTAACTGTTTAACTTATATTAAAAATTATATTTATCAAATAATTATTTTTAAATTTTGGTATAAATGTTAACGTTAAATATTGGGTTAAATGCTTATTTGTAGAATTTCTTGCAATTTTTAATAATACATTTTAATTATATATTAAAAATAGCAATTAAATAATGAACTATCGTAACTAAAAAAACTTTATATTAGTAATGTTATTTTTATCGAGCTATGTTATTTTGAAAAGCGTAAAAAATTTATCCAATAGTAAAAAAATAAACTTGACATTTCGATTTCTAACTTGTAATTTTCGATTAGTGCAAAAACCTATCGTTATTAAATATATTTATATAAAATAAGAAACAACAACAACTCTACTTAAAAACCCGAATTTGATCAATATACAGACATAATATTTCATCTATTAAATAATAATTAATAAAAAAAGGAAGAAGAAAACTAATGGACATTTCAGAGCTCAAATCGAAAAAAATAGTTGATTTAAATGCAATTGCAAAAGGACTGAAAATTACAAATTATGCTGATTTACGAAAGCAGGATTTGATTTTTAAAATATTAGAAGCCCAAACCTCAAAAGATGGAATGACTTTTTCAAAAGGAGTTTTGGAAGTTCTTCCAGATGGTTATGGTTTTTTAAGATCAGCAGATTATAATTATTTACCTTCTCCTGATGATATTTATGTTTCACCTTCACAAATTAAAAAGTTTAGTTTAAGAACAGGCGATTTTGTAAGTGGACAAGTACGTCCTCCTAAAGACGGTGAAAGATTTTTTGCTCTTCTTAGGGTTGAGGCTGTTAACGGTATTGCTCCTGAAGGTATTAGAGGACGCACTCTTTTTGATAATTTAGTACCTGTTTATCCCACTAAAAAACTTGTTTTGGAATCTGCTCCTGGTGAATACTCTATGAGAATTATGGACCTTCTTTCTCCAATTGGTAAAGGGCAAAGAGGGCTAATCGTTTCGCCGCCCAAAAGTGGTAAAACAGTTTTACTTCAAAAAATTGCTAACTCTGTTACTAGAAACAGCCCTGAGGTTAAATTGATAGTTCTGTTAATAGATGAACGTCCTGAAGAAGTAACCGATATGGAAAGATTAGTAAAAGGAGAGGTAATTAGTTCTACTTTTGATGAACCTGCTGAAAGACACGTTCAAGTAGCAAATATGGTAATTGAAAAAGCAAAAAGACTTGTAGAAGCTGGTGAAGATGTTGTGATTTTACTTGATAGTATTACTCGATTAGCACGGGCACATAATATTGTTGTACCTCACAGCGGAAAGATTCTTTCCGGTGGTGTTGATTCCAATGCTCTCCATAAACCAAAAAGATTTTTTGGTGCTGCTAGGAATATTGAAGACGGCGGAAGTTTAACAATTATTGCAACAGCATTGATAGACACTGGCAGTAGAATGGATGATGTAATATTTGAAGAGTTTAAAGGTACCGGCAATATGGAATTAGTTTTAAATCGCGAATTAAGTGATCGTAGAATTTTTCCAGCTCTTGATGTTAATCGTTCAGGAACCAGAAAGGAAGAATTACTTGTGAAAGAAGATGATTTGCAAAAAATATGGATTTTAAGAAAAATATTAAGCGAATTTAATACAGTGGAAGCTATGGATTTTTTATTAGATAAGATGCGAGGTACAAAAAACAATAAAGAATTTCTTCTTAACATGAATAGCTGAACCAGCTATTTGACTTTAGATTCTTTTATATTTTATCTTAAGTTCAAATTACCTTACTTTGCTTTTCAATATTTAAATGACTAAGAAATAATTATCTACTAAAAAATAACAAACAAAAAATGAAAAAAATTTTCCTCCTTCTTGTTGTATTTTCATCATTAATATTTTCACAGTTCAATAGAAATAATCCTTCTTTTAATAAAAGAGCCTCATTTTTATTCAATAGGATTTTTTATTCAGAATTATATACTATAAACCAAAAATCCAATAATGCTTTTTTCCTTTATAAAATACCTTATGCAAGGTTACTTTTTGAGAAATCAAATGGTATTTATAAAGCAAAATTTAGAGTATCATTAGAAATTTTTGATTATAAAAATAATTCTATTCAAAGGGAATTTGATGAAAAAACGGTTAGAGTAAAATCTTATGAAATCACAAAATCTATTAAAGATTATGTAGAAGGTGTTATACAGATAACTTTTTTTAAAAAAGCAAAAAAAATTCTTCCAACATTTTCCGATGTCTTTTCTGAAAGAGAATTTAAAGGTAAACTGATTGAAATTAATAATTTTAAAAATAATACGATATTTTTAACTCCTATAGTTGTTAAAAAAAGGATTTACCATTGTAAAGATCTTGATAATTATGAACTGGCAAATTTTGGAGGTGACTTTCCTTTTAGCGAAAATAAATATAAAATATTGTTGCCAATAAATGATTTAGAAACAGATGAATTATTTGTAAGAATAAAAAGCAGAGGAAAAACTATTATAAATAAATCCATAAATAATTCATTTAATGGAAAACTTGATTTCAAGGATTGTGAAGGTAAAATTATTCTTAATATTGAAGATACTGATAACGCATATCAATTTTTTATTTTAGATAATTTTGATAAAAAATTAGTTGAAGATCCTATAAAAATTCAGGTATCAACTAGTTCAGATTTTTCAAATTCACATACTTTTTCTAAAAGGATAAGATGGTTTAATAAACCTTTATCATTACGCAATACAGAACAAGCAATAAAATATTTAAAATATATAGAAAAAAAATCTGTTATAAATAATATGCTTGATCACGATTCATTTCAATATGCAAAACTCCTTCATAAATATTGGAAGAAATTTGATCCAACACCTAACACAGCGTATAATCCGATTATGAAAGAATATTATGAAAGGATAGATTATGCTATGAAGAATTTTATGCCTATTTCAAGGAAAAACGGGGCAAATACAGATAGGGGGAAAATTTATATTAAATACGGTAAACCGAATAAAATAGAAAGGACTTCAAATACTTACGGACAAGTAACTGTAATTTGGATTTATAATAAAGTTAGAAAGAGATTTGTCTTTATTGACAAATACGGAATCGGGGATTTTTCACTTGCAGCTGGTTAATGAATACTTTTATTTTTACATGCGGAGATGTTAATGGTATAGGCCCTGAGATTGTATTGAAATCATTAAACAAACTCTGCAATTCTACTAACCATAATTTTATTTTTATAGCTCCCCAAAATGTTTTTAACTACAATATAAAAAAAATAAAACCAACATTTACACATAATTTTGTTAAAGGTCTCTCGGATAATATTAATAGCAGAGTAACAATTTTAACATTACCCGACACTAAAATTGAAATTGGGGAAGTTACATCTGAAGCAGGAATGACAGCTTTTCTTTCTATTAAAACTGCTTTTAATCTTTTGAAAAATAAAAAAGCAGATGCAATGATTACAGCTCCCATTTCAAAAAAAGCATTCTCTCTTGCCGGAATTAATTTTCCCGGACACACTGAAATGCTTGCCGAATGGTGTAAAATTAAGAATTTTTCAATGATGTTTTTATCTAAAAAGATGAAATCGGCTTTAGTGACAATTCATATTCCAATAAAAAATATTGGTAATGAAATTACTCAACAAAAACTTTTAGCTTCATTTGAGAATATTATAGAAACTCTTCAAATTGATTTCTTGATCCCATCTCCGAAAGTAGCTGTGTTGGGTCTCAATCCACATGCTGGAGAAAAAGGAGTGATTGGTAAAGAAGAGGAAGAAATTATTATCCCCGCTATAAATTCTAGCAAATTTAAGAATTATTTATTCGGTCCTTTTTCTCCCGATGCCTTTTTTGCCAAACATAATTACAAAAATTTTGATTTAGTGCTCGGTATGTATCACGACCAGGTACTTATACCTTTTAAAATGTTAAATTCAGGTCATGGAGTTAATTTTACAGCAGGCCTACCGATTATACGGACATCACCAGACCATGGGGTTGCATTTGATATTGCAGGTAAGTTTAAAGCGGATGAATCCAGTATGCTTGCAGCGTTTTATTTTGCTGAGAAAATAGTTGCAAATCGAAATTAATATTATGTCTCAGATAAGAAAAAACTACGAAATACTTTCTCAAATATATCCCCACTTAATGAAAAAAGTTAAATACGATTATTGGGCGGATTACTTATTTATGTTGACAAAAAAGCATGTGGGCAAAAGAGCAAAAGTCTTGGAACTTGGAGCCGGTAATTGTTCACTTGCTCATCATTTTAAAAAATATTATAAAAAAATTATTGTAACCGATTTATCATTTTCAATGTTAGCTTCTAATAAAGACCTATTATTAAAAACTGTATGCTGCAATATGCTATTGCTTCCATTCAGAAAATCATTTGATCTAATTTATAGCAGTTTTGACAGTATAAATTATTTAACTAAGAAAAAAGATTTAGATAAATTATTTTCCAATATTTCCTATTTACTTTCTGTAAAAGGTATTTTTACTTTTGACGTTAGTTTAGTTAACAACAGCAAAATTCACATAAAAGAACCTGTTAGAAAAGGTAAATATAAAGGGATAAACTATATTCATAAAACTTCCTATAATGAAAAAACTAGAATTCATAAAAATGAATTTGAGATTGTAACAAAGAATAATAAATTTTACAGAGAAGTCCACAAACAAAAGATATATCCTTTTTTTGACTATTTTAAATTATTACAAAAAAATAATTTGTATGTTGTTGAATGTTTTAAAGCTTTTACATTTTATGATGCTGATGAAAATTCAAACAGAGTACAGTTTATTGTAAAAAAACAATCGGAAGAAATAAATGCTGTCATTTAATCATGTTCAATATGGGTATACGGAACAATTAATATTTAAAGATTTATCCTTTAATCTTAAGCAAGGTGAGTTTGTGTTTGTAATTGGTAAAAGCGGTTCAGGTAAAACAACATTAATGCAAATGATTTATATGAACATACTACCAGATTCGGGCTCTGTAGATATCGGGCAGTTTAGTTCAACAACTATAAAATCTAAAATGCTGCCGGCACTTAGAAAAAAACTCGGCATTGTTTTTCAAGATTTTAGATTATTGGGTGACAGAAATATTTATGACAATCTTTCTTTTATTTTGCAAGCAATAAGTACTCCTAAAAAAATAGTTAAACAAAAAATAAATGATGTACTGACTGATGTGGGATTATCGCACCGAAGATACAGCATGCCAAACGAACTGTCAGGCGGTGAACAGCAAAGGATTGCAATTGCAAGAGCAATGATTAAAGAACCAATTTTGATTTTAGCAGATGAACCAACAGGTAATTTAGACCCTGAAACTTCGGAAGAAATTTTGGAATTAATAAAAAATATTCACAAAAGGGGAACATCTATTTTAATTACGACTCACGATTATGAATTAGTAAAAAAAACAAATGCTAAAATAATTAAGTTAGAAAACGGAACTGCAATCGAAACTAAAGTTTAAGCTTAAACCTTTTCAGAGAATTTATTTAAAGCAGTTAATATTTTTTCATTAACACGTTCAACTGTGTCATTTCCTTCAATATAAAAAACTTCTCTTTTACCATTATAATAATCTAATACAGGTTTAGTATTCTCGTTAAATACACTAATTCTATTTTTAATTACTTCTTCAGTGTCGTCCTTTCTTTGGTAGAAACTGTTTTTTGCTCCGCATTTTGGGCATTCGTTTAAACCTTCTAATTCGTCTTTTGAAAATATACTTTTACAATTTTTACAAGCTAAGCGATTTGTTAATCTTTTTATAATTTCTGATATGGGTGCGGTTATTGTAACAACAACTACATTAGAAAGTTTTAGTTCGTCTATTAGTTTTTCTAACTCTTTAGCTTGAATAGTTGTTCTTGGGAAACCGTCTAAAATAAATCCCTCTTTACATCTTGGTTGCGAGAATGTTTCTTTTATTATTCCAATCATTATATCATCAGGGACTAATTCACCGGCATTCATAATAGCTTGAGCTTTTTTACCGAGTTCAGTACCGTCTTTAACGGTTTGTCTTAAAATATCCCCTGTAGATATGTGAGGAATGTTTAATTTAGATGATAGTAATTTTGCCTGTGTTCCTTTTCCAACACCGGGCATACCAAAAAGTAGTATCCTCATTTTTTACCTATTATTTTAAAAATTAAAAAAGTATAAATTATTTATAATTCTAACTTAAATAATTTTGAGTCAATTTTTTCGTAGCTTTCTAAAAAATTTCTCCAATAAGTCTTTACTTTCTTTTTCATAAATGCCGGAAAAGATATTTAAGGTGTGGTTATATTTGTTCTCTTTAATTAAACTATAAACAGAACCGCAAGCACCTAATTTTGAATCGAAAGTAGCAAAATATAAATTATGGATCCTTGATGATAAAATAGCTCCTGTACACATTATACAAGGTTCCAATGTTACATATAAATCACATTCATTTAATCTCCA
>Ga0114931_10001191_pt1 | contig 33066 bp, 27 predicted proteins | sample 2SBtaG_FD_89579 | JGI IMG/M metagenome (GOLD analysis project Ga0114931, IMG submission 89579) | Deep subsurface microbial communities from Kolumbo volcano to uncover new lineages of life (NeLLi) - 2SBTROV14_V59a metaG | ecosystem: Environmental > Aquatic > Marine > Volcanic | place: Kolumbo...
ATTACGTGAGATAGGGGAACTTATGAATGTCAATCAGGGTCTTCTTGATTCAATTGGAGTCAGCCATAAAGTACTCGATCGCTACATCAGTGTCGCTCGAGAGACTGGAGCATTAGGTGCAAAACTTACTGGAGCTGGCGGTGGTGGATGCATTATTGCCCTTGCAGAAAGCCCCGCACATGCATCTGAGATTTCTAAAGCGTTGGAAATAGAGGGAGCTCAAGTGATAAATACCAGTATATCTCCAATTGGTGTTGAATGATGGAAGCGATGAGAATATCTATTGTGAAACTAGGTGGTTCGGTAATTACGAACAAAAGTGAGATAGAGGAGATAAATGAGGAGAATATCAGATCTCTTATGAAACAACTCACCAAGAGCAATTCACATATTGTACTTATTCATGGCGCAGGCTCATTCGGGCATCCTATCGCCAAAAAATACGGTCTAATCGATGGAGATCCTGACCCTACGGTCGAAAAGCTCCTCGCTGTATGTCGAACCCACCACAAGGTTCAGATCCTGAATAGTGAACTCATAAGAATTGGGAACGAAGAAGGTCTTCCCCTCTTCCCTCTCGCTCCATCTGCATTTGTAACAGAAACTAAGGAAGGGGAGTATGATTATTCAAGAACGATAGTCAATAATGTGGTCAAGCAAGGTTTTATTCCAGTTCTTTATGGTGATATGATCCTGAGCCATTCTCGATCATTTACTGTTCTTTCTGGTGATGTTACTATGCACAAAATAGCATTTGTTCTCCAAAAGTATGGCTTCGATGTGAAACATGTCGTTTATGTCTCAGACGTAAATGGATTATACACCAATGATCCAAAACTGGACCCAAATGCTGAGATGATTGAAGACGTAGCTGCAGAGGAATTTGACAGCTATTTAGAATTAGCCTCTGGATCTTCTAGCACAGATGTGACCAAGGGGATGTATGGGAAGCTTTTAGAAATCAAAGAGTTCGTGAAGAGAGGAATAAACGTCTCAATAGTAAATGCTGAAGGCAAGCACCTTCAGAATTGCCTTGATGGACTTAATTATATAGGAACAACTTTCCGGGCATAATCGAAATCTATCGTATCCCTTATAATAACAAAATCGTCTGATAGGTTACCAAATGATGGTAAGTACCCTTTGGGTACAATACCGGAGGAATCAAAATGAGCGATTTTCCCGAAGACTTAATACAAGATGCATTAGAACTGCTACAGAAAACCACTGAATCTGGAAAGATCAGAAGGGGTACCAATGAGGTAACCAAGGCAATTGAGAGGGGTAAAGCTCTTCTCGTCTTTATCAGTGAGGATGTGAGTCCTTCTGAGATTGTCAGGCACCTGCCTATTCTTGCAAAAGAAAAGAACACCCCCTTTATTGTGATCCCCAGCGCAGAGGCACTCGGCTCCGCCTCTGGACTTGATGTCCCAACTGCTTCATCAGCAATTGTTGACATTGGAAACCTCTCCAGCACCCTGAGTAGCATTGCTGATAAGGTTAAAGAGTTCAACTAGGTGATATTTGATGAGCTCAACTGAAGGAACAGGAATGAACGAGTCCGAGGATGGAATTCCCGCAGAAGTAATTCAAGTCGTGGGAAGAGCCTCAGTTGTCGGAGAGGTCATTCAGGTCAGAGTAAAAGTGCGTGAAGGTAGGGATAAAGGCCGTATCCTTACCCGCAACGTCAAAGGACCCATTATGATGGGTGACATTCTCATGCTCAAGGACACTGAACGTGAGGCAAGGAATATGAGGAGGAAGTAATAATGATCAGAAGATACAAGTGCAGCTTTTGTTCCCACTATATTCCCAGAACTACTGGACAAATGTTTGTCAAAGCAGATGGATCTATCTTAAGATTCTGCTCCAAGAAGTGCAGAATTTCACTTCTGGAACACAAGAGAAATCCCAGAAAACTCAAGTGGACTACAAAATACGAGAAGAAGTTTTAGAGAAAGAAAGCAATTACATACAATACTACAATCACTATTAGCATATTTCTATTCCAGTAAGAGATGGCCTTATACTCTGTGAACAAGGTGTAAATTCCAAGATGGAGAATTGCCATCCCTACCATTCTAGATGATAGTATGATGTAACTCAATTCTGGAATTGTCGCAATGAAGATGCTAGGAAGAACTACAGAGAATATAAACCAGAACCCTAATACAGCGAATGCAGATTGTGTCGCAACATTGTACGTATTTTTAATATTTTCTGCAGACAGCATCACAAAGAAGCCTGGAATAAATATCGCAAAGAAATTACTATTGAATACTCCTGAGATCAGACTCAGTAATAGAGTGATGAGGACAAAAAGCTTTGAAAAATAAAATTGGTTGTATATCCCATTTGAGATGGCTATCCGCTCCCTCACGTATAAGAGTGACATGAACCCAAAAACTCCCAATATCAGGGATGACACAAGTAGAAGAACAGCAGTATCTATTGCTATTGAGAAGCCATTCAGACTGAATAGCACTGTTCTGAATGCCACAATCAATGCAAGGTAGACCATATCGTATCTCTTGTCACCACTCGACCAAAAGTCAGTATTCCCGCCAAAAAGTGCACCGCGTGTGGTACCTGAAAATTGATCGCCACTCTTCCAAGAAATCTTTCGATTTGGTGCTACATCGGAGTGTACATATTCATCTCTCATTGTGCTCTTGAACTTCCTGTAGTCATCTGTGTCATATGCAAAGAGATTTGGACACTCATGATTCTCTGGTAATCTGTGGCGTTCACAATATTGTAGTAAGCAGAGCTTACATTTGAACGGCATCGCAACTTGAGAATCGCAATAGGCGCATTTCGCCATCTATTCCTTCCTCATTCTTTTTCCAATAAATTCCTTTGCTTTCTTAGTAGCGAATTCTTTGGTTTTATCTATCAAAACATCTGTGAGTTTCTTCTCTCCTTCAGAATATATTCCAATATATTGTTGGAGTCTTCTAGATGGTTTAACATGTTTTGCCAATGCTCTAGCCATGTCCTTCAGTTCGTCGGGTGTACATCCGTATCCAAGATACATAGCACGCGATTTCTTGGAGTCCAACGTGAGAAATGCCGTGCTTCTCCCAAAAACCTTGGTGGAGTGGATATCTGCTCTTATGAAATTGTCATAGGTCCCCCTAACCTTTGTCCGAAGAATCCCATACTTCAGTGGTTGAATAGTGTCAATTTCAATAAACTCATCATCAATTGAGACCCTCATAGAATGATTAAGATTCACTATTCGAATTACTTGGAAGATGATGGCAATCGAAGTCACAGAAAAAAGTACATAGCTTGATGTACTAAGCATGAATGTTGTATAACTATACAAAGCAACAAGGACGAAGAACAATATGGATACAAATGAGAGTGTCAACTCAGTTATTTTGTGGGGAATATGTTGTGAGCTCCAATAAAACGGCATGATAACAAACCAAGGATGATATATGAGAACTTAAGGATATTCCTCAACGTTAAAACCCTTAAGTAATTTAAGAAAAAATTCACATCAACGATTAAAAGGTATATATCATCGGTCGTTCCGTTTGGTATGGTGGCTATGAAAGAAGAAATGGAGAGTCAACTTGGAATTCTTAAAAGAAAATCCATTGAGATGAGAGAAGAGTTTGATCGCGTGGCTAATTTGATTACCAATAAAGCCAATGAGATTGAATCTCAAACACTCGAGAAGATCGAGAAACTCGGTGCATTGATAGACAATGGCAAGGCGCTAGATTCCAATTTAACAAACCTAGAATCTGAAATACAAACTTTGAACCAATCAATCGGTGATACGAAGAAGGAAATTGAGAATCTAGGACAAGCGAAGAATCAGATGGTCAGTAAGACCTCAGAACTCTCGACAGAGATTGAGGATCTAAGGAACAAAAAGACCTCGTTGGAACAGCAGTTAGATAAGCTCACAAATGATTTGAATATCACAAATAATCAGATTACTGAAACAGGTTCTAAACTCGTGAATGTAGAGCAGGAGCACAAGGAGAAGGTTGGTGTTCACATATCAAAAGCTGAAGAGATCGAGTCAAAGAATCAAAGATCCGAGATGAAGTCACGAGTTTTGAAGCATCTCCTGGATACAAAATATTTGGTTGATCCAGTGTATGACATCATAAAGAGGATTGGACAATCAGGAATAGACGATGCTAAGAAGCTCAGTCTCTCTGCAAATGCTCAGGAGAGTACAGTCAGGCAGATTCTCTCCGAACTTCATGCAAAGGAGATTGTCAACTTTGATAGTGGGAGTGGAAAATTCAAGATACTGAAGAAACTGGAGGACTTAGAATGAGCAACGCTATGAAAGAACTCAGCGATGCAGTTGAAAGGCAAAAGGGTAACTTAGTTGAATTGCTAGATGGCTTGAAGAAGACGAATGAGGAGCTGCAGATATTACAGTCTACGTTTGATGGTAAGTATAGTGATTTACTCGAATCTGTCTCAGGAAAAGAGAAGAAGAAGAGTGAACTTCAGGAGAACCACGATAAACTTAAAGCAGAACTCGAGATGTTACAGAAGGATCTCGATCTCTTAAAACCACAAATAAACGTTCTCAACGAGGAAGTGAGTGCAAAAGAAGCTGATGTTAAGACACTTAAAAGTGAGATTACAATTCTCGAATCAAGTGTAGAAGAAAAGAATAGTAATCTTGAGGTAGCCAAGAAGGAACTTGGATTGAAGAATGAAGCAATGGAGACACTTCTCAAATCAATATCTGAGGATGTTGGTAAGGCCATTAAGAGAGTCGAAGATGCGGAAAATATGGAATCCAAGATACCAGAGAGAAATCTCGGAACGAGCTTCTTACTTGACAGAGGGCTTGAAGGACCAAGTGCCCCGAAAGCAGAGATTATCACAATTGTTGCTGCAGAAGAACCGATTGCAACAGATGATATCAAGCAGAAAGTTACTAGTATCTCCCCTGTGCAAGTTTCAAGATTTATAATGATGCTCGAAGCAGATGGGAAGATACATACAAATGCAGACGACTTATGGGAATTAGACAAGAGTTTCCTAGAAGAACTTAATCTTTAATCTCTTTTATTCCTGTATCTTTTCTTAAATCCAACATACACTAGACCTAGCAATATCACATAGAAATCAAGTGAAATGGGGTTCGTAGAAGTTGATGAACTCAAAGGAGGCAATGTATTTGTCTTCTCATTCGAAATGGTTACCTGTACATCTTTTGTGATAGTATTGAACCCATCAGTGAACGTAAATGTAAGAACAATGTTCCCATTGGGATACTGGGTGGTATCTAACGTATATGAACTACCTAGAACATCATTTGCAACGGTATATTGAAGATTATCATGTTGAAGAATAATAGATGTTCGCACATCTGCTGGTGCTGACCATGCCAGATCTACACTCCCTTGAAGGAGGGAGTTTGCTGATGGGGAGGTAATATCTGCCTTGAATGGATTGTGATTAGTCAAGAAAACGACATAGTCTATCACAAATTCAACCCCAAAATTCGTGGAAATTGTCAGATGAAAGATGTAAAAATCATCTGTAAATAGATCACTCTTTATGGTGAGCTGTGGAGATTCGTTGTAAAAGACTGGACCAAATCTCGAATCAATTGAGAGATTGACAGCTATATCAGAGGAGACTGTTCCACTCACATAGTCAATCTGAATTGTATAGGTACCTGCTTTCTTCACACCAAAAAATACATGTTCTTCATTGTAACCAGGAGTCGTTCCTAGTCCATTCAGAATATCCACCCCATCAAGAACAACTTTGATATCAAGATCTGCAACACTATTGGCTGTCCAGTTAAGTAACATCTCCACTTTTTCACCCTGTTTGAAATCGTGAACGATTTCCAATTCTGGAGTATCTACCCCCTTTTGTAAATCTCCTACACTCATTGTTCTGCTGAGGGTCGAATTACTCTCTTGGTACACGCCAAGATTTGTCTTGCTTACTTCAATCTCAGGAAGTTGAGCAACCGAATAATTGCTACTGTCAATTGAAAAATCTCCAGAAATCGCACCATTGATATCTTGTGAGAACTGGGGTTCCGGTGCTGGAAGCTCATCCAATGTAAGGTACCTCGCAAGAACCCGCATCGTCAAGGGTCTAGAGTCGAATGGGGTTTCAGTCACGTGAGTCTCCAAGACATATTTCCCTCCACTCGTAGGAATAATCAAATTTTGTGAATTTGAGGTAGAAGTCGTTCCAGTGTACAAACCTGAACCTGAATAGGTGACATCTGAAGTTGCATATGTCGTACCATTTGTATCATAGAGGTAAAGATTAGGAAGCATGGGATTCTCATCCCATTGTACTGAAATCGCAAGGAATGTTGCATTATTAGGTACAGAGAGATAGTAAAATCGGTGATCACCGGCCTCAACTCGAGCCGTTGAACCCAACCAATTCCAAGAAGGAGCAGTTTCATCCAATTCGTAGAAGAATTTGTTATCATTCTGTTCACCGAAGAATTGAGCTGAATCCATGAATCCGACCTTAAGAGAATTAGAAAAGGTGAGTGGCACCATAGTATTTCCAAAGGTCACAAATCCATTTCTGTAGTCAGAAGAATAATTCCCGGAAAGGAGTAGCTTCCCACCAGACTCCTGAAATGCTCCCAAATTCCAGCCAACTCTCTCGTATTGAAGAATTGATGCAGTATACTGAAGTGGTTTCCAACCTGCAACGCCATTCTGGTAACCAGGGTCAATTAGTCTGAGTCCAAGATTTGATCCAAAATCTCTGAATGGAAATCCTGAATATAAAACTGTGCTGTATGCCGTTGTGTATGCCTCTGCTACATATTCTCCTGAGTTTGTATTTACTAATCTTAGTTCGGGAGGTTGCAGACCTGCAAGTTGCAGTCGCTCATAAGAAGATTTATCCAAACTTGTGATGACCTCAAGAAGTACTGAAGATTTTTGTATATTAGCATTAACATCTGTACTTATGTTGTAATTGGATTTTGATTGAAAACTCACTGAGGAATTTGAGGTCTGATAGAGATAACTCATACCAATTTGTACATTTGTGAGATTAACTTGGGACCCATTCCCATAGACTAAATTAATTTCGTGACCGAGATTTAAACTCTCACTATCTACCATCAGAGAGGCATCTGGAACCGGATCTGTGACTAAAGGATGATCAATTCCTAAGAACAAATTAAATGAATTGTTCAGTCTCTCTCCTATCAGTTTGGGAGAAGCCGTGTCCTCAACAATAATTTGATCTCCTCCTAGAACTGATGTAACTGCACTGTATGCATCAAGTAACCCTGCCCCTTGTGTGACTGGATCAAATCCCATGTCTTTTGCTGTACTCTTGAGGATTGTCCTTGCCAACCCAAGATTCGGATTTCTGCCCTCTTTTTCTAATGATTCATAGAGGAGTGCAGCAATACCTGCAGCTCTCGGTCCTGCTTCTGATGTTCCACCAAATACTCTGCTTGAATAAGTTCCATTGCCATTTGCTGCAATCAGTGGTTGTGTAACAAATCCGAAACTTCCTAGTGCAGATGCATCTGGTTTGACGTATCCCAGTGGTGTCGGACCCTCTCCACTGAACAATGCAACATCATCATTTTGTTTCATCCCGAATTCTAAGAATGAGGTGCTAGCTCCAACAGTGAATGCAAGTGATGCTGCACCTGGAGAAGCAATCGTTCCAAATCCAGGTCCTCCATTTCCCATGGACACTACAAACATAATTCCTGGGTAATCTGAGTAAGTCACGTCAAAGGTAGCACCTAGTGTATCATAGATGTTCGGTGTACTAAGAGCATCGAGGAAAAATGAATAGAAGTCTTCACTCTTTAATTCTGAAGTGTGAGTACCATCTCCCCACGAATTTGAGGAGATGTCAACGAGATGATCCTTATTCACTTTCCATCCAGTAATCTCTGGTTCCAGTCCGGATATCCATAACCATCCCAAGAGAAAGTCTGTCAATTGATAACCTTTGGTTGATATAATCATTGCATCTGGTGCTGATCCTGGAATTGTGTAGAGGGTAGAATTTTCTACAGTAGGCGTTGTAGGGTCATCATATACTGGGAATTCAACCACACCTCTTCCTGCAGCAGCTGATGCAGTCATTGTACCATGACCTACTGCGTCACTGAGATATGCAAATCCCCTACCAAGTGGATCTAATCCTCTTACAAGACCTTGGTTGACGATTCCATTTAGGTCAAGTGTGGTTGACAAGCTTCCCAATGAAAAGTCATTCACACCATCCCCATCCCAATCGAAAGCTAGAATTGGATTGTTTTCTCCATGCTCTACATCATTATTCAGAGACCAATCTACTAATTGCCTATAAAGATTTCCTGACTCAAAGATAATGTTATTTAAAGCCAAAGAGATCCCCAAACTCGTTCCCATATCAATGTAGAGCCGATCATACTGACCGGATAATGTAGTATCCACAAGGACAAAAATGAAATAGTTGCTGATTTGCGTCTCTGCAAAAAATGGGGCATATGCAATACCCACTTTGTAATTTCCCGATTTTGATTTATGCGCTATTCCGGTTATCTCAAGGTTTCTCATCTGTATTCCAACAGATGTAGAATTGATGAATTGCTGTTGATCTGCTCCCCAGAAAACTAGAGATTTACCCTCAAGAGGTAGGAATGTTACTCCATCAACTGTTTCTGATTGTACAGTTAGATTTGTCATTCCCAGTCCTGAACCAGTTGCATCGAATGATGCTGAAATTCCAGATGGTAGAGTCTTCATTGCAGAACTCAACTCCGAATTTCCAAAATCCACACCTGTATCTGTTATTCCAATGGTTACTCCATTTCCGGTGATATTCAGCTCTTTGTTCACCTTTTGGGTATTTGAGACATCTTGAAAATATCCACTACTCATTTTTGGAGATATTTCCTTCATTCCTGTTGAATCAACCCTTTTATCGAGAACGATTGAGAGGACACTAGAATCCATGACTGCCTCTTTTAACTGCCTTACACCATTGTCTGACACAAAATGGAGATACCGCTTCCCCAGATTTAAAGGCGGAAGAAATTCATCTCCTAAAGGTTCTGGTGAGGTAGTCATAGCCATGTATTTTCCGTTATATTCACTTGATAAGGATCCATTTACTAGCAAATCCAAAATTGATGATTTTGTCGTCTTTAACGTATCAAAAGTCTGTGGATCAAATGTCCTGCTGTTCTTTTGCACCACTGAATTCTGGGATGTTTTAGTGGATTTTACCTCCAAGGCATTTGGATGCATCATCAGGGTACTACTTACTAGAACTAACAGCAAAAAAAATACAACGACAGGCTTTTTCATTGATAACTGACTGTGTATTTGCGTCCTTTTATGCTTATTCTTAGCAGATGACACCCGAGTTGAATATTATGATATAGGACGTTTGTAGAGGATATAATCCCCATCATACCTAAAGTATATCTCTGCTGCCACCTCTCGAATAAATACCATCATCTCATCATCTGGAATCAATGAGAAGAATCCTGCGATATTAAGAGATCGGAGATGAGTGAGTATCTGGGTAATTGGTCGGTGATCCCTAGAAACCGAATCAAGTGAGAAGTACATATTTAGCGTAGCCAGGACTTTAGCTTTAGTTCTGGTATTTCTGATATTTAGAATATAATCTTTTAATACATCAAGCTTATCCTGATCCTCGCAGCTGACAAAGGGGACATGTTTTCCCGACCATCTTTCTAGATCCTTAACTAATAACATAACTCGATCATCGTTTTCTTGAGATCTCTCACCCATACCTACCACCATCATCGGTACTATATGACCCTTATTTACAACAAGAAATTCTCGTATTAATTTTCGGTAAAGTGTGTGATTGTAATCTTTCTCCACATTTACAATGAGCATGAGACCCGAACTTCCTGTGTAGTAGATCTGTCTTACTGATGTCCACTGTTTTCCCGGATGAAGCATCCAAAGCTGAGCCATAAGGTAACCTTCTGAACTCTCTGGTACAGAAACTTTGGTGTATCCAAAATTTGCACCTTGTGTCTGAATATAACTCTTATCAAATTCAGATCCGAATATTCCTCCCTTCATTCTGTCATAGAGTGTAAGATCATCTGCTATCACAGATACCTTGAAAACTCGGTTTACCTTGGCACCTGCCATACAACTCTATTACTTACTCAGCAAATTTGAAGTTTTCTCGTTAAGGTCGGCTTAATTATCAATAAAGGCGTAGCTCTCAGGACTTAGTATTTCGACATTATCCATCAATAGAGACTTTGTACCATCATAGAGGTACTTCAATATTGGTTTTATGGATACTGAACTTCTATCTGCAATAAATTTTTCCAACTCAGGCATCAGGTTATCCTCTAAAGAGAAAAAGGGGTTCCAGTCAAATGCTAAGGCTGAGATTATGTGTGAGTAGTTTGGTTGTACTATAATTGAAATGAGAAAATCAGTGACATTCCCTCTTGCTACTGAATTATAAATTGAAATGAGGACATTCTGACTGACAAAACTTTCATCAGCAAAGATAAAATGCTTTCTCTTTGCAGGATTTACACCAACTATATCCAATAGATTCCTCAATATATCTTCAACTTCTTTCTCTACTCCAAGTTTGGATGTAGGATAAATCGCTACAATTTGTGGTCCAAAGACCTCATCAAAATACGTAATTGCTATCTTTAGTTTAACCTCAAAACGTATCACATGAGAATATTATTCTTATCAAAAATAAACTTATTTTTATTAAAACAAGTTTGTGTCCATCTAAGGAAGAATAATCTGCCAATCTCTAGATATAGACGGACTAAGTAATTTATAGAAAATTCCTTGTCATAAACTGTCTTTATTTTGCTCTAACGAAGCAGATGATGGTTGACGAACTTTCTCGTCATAAATTTGAGGAAATTCGTCAGGAGATAATAAATAACACTGTATCCAGAAGTAAACTATGGATGCAGATTCATATAGCATAGCAAAATTGTTTAAGGTTCTTGCAAATGCAATTCGAATTCAAATCGTATTGATGCTTGCAGAGAGCTCAATGAGTTATACAAGTATTCAAGCTCGTCTTGGGGGAATGACGACGGGTACACTTAACTTCCATTTGACAAAACTTCAACCGCTCGTTGAAAAGATTAATGGTCTTTATTCCCTCACTGATCTCGGACAGAAAGCATTGATTTTCATAGAATCCTCTTCTGGAAGTGAGGTTATCAGAACACCAAAAAAAAATAATATCTGGGAGAATTTTCTTCTCTTAAATCAGTACTTCATCATTCCTCTTGCTTTTACTAGTTACCTGATTTCACTTTTATTGGTTTACTTTAAGTCTCCAGTATACATTATCAGTTTTGGAATCATTGTGACAAACACCTTCTACGCAAGGTTTGCAATGGAGAAATTGTACCAATCCTCAACTCCAAAAAGAGTGTTATTTACATCTGTAAGTTCAATCTTTTTAGGTCTCACCTTATATATGAGTGTCATTACTGGAATTGTCTCTGATATGTACCTTCTACTTCAAGATCTGAGTAACTCTTTTAATCAAGATCTGAGTAAGTCTTTTAATATAAGCGGTATATCGATTGGTCAAGTTCCTAGTATCGATTTCAGTGGATTCATTGTTGCGAGCATTGTAGGATTGGTAATTGGAGTTGTAATCTCAGTCAATACTTACGATGAACTTCCTGATTTTATACCTCCCAGCTATCAGCAAGACATGATTATTACCAAAGTAGAAGGAAGATCATATACATGGATTTTGATATCAGCAGCTCTCTTAATTGTCACTGTTCTAAGTACTGGGATATCAGTCAATGTCCTCAACAGAATATTCAGCTCTCACCTCTCACTTGGATTCAAAATAACATACCAAGCAATTCTCATCCTGAGTCAAATGTTGGTCCTTTGGATACTTTCAAAACGCCTTAAAAAAGGATCGATCTTTAGATTTGTCTCATTATTCCTCCTTCCCTCATTAATTTTTGAGGTATCTGTCGGAAGTGATATTGATACGGGGGTATTCAACAGCTTTGGGGTTTTGTTCTCACAGCCCAATAATATAATCTATAATTTCCCCGAAAATGTAGTACTCATTTTTCTTAGGTATCTCTTCCTTTATACGCTTCTTCATAGTTTATCTCCTTCAAGAGCCTACTACAAATTTCTTGATACTTATGAGATAATTCTCATATTCTCTGCTATAGTACTTCTACTTCAAGTACGCTATGAGTCGTTGGAATCAATTCTACTATTAGTGGCTGGATATTCAATCAATTACGTAATCAGGATGATCCCATCAAAGATTCTACAGAAGATTACGCTTGTTCTGTATTTTCTGCTCTTCCTGTATTTTCTAGTATTGAAAATTAGTGGAATATATTATTATCTCCTACTGATTTCCATTGTGGTAAATCTCTATAAAAAATAGAATCGACGATCTAAGGTATTTCTTTAATGCATCTCGTACAATCATGATCTTTCCATATTGCAGAATCTAATACTCTTAGAACTTTTTTTACAGGTGATAAGATTGTAACTGTCTTCGTTTGTACTATATTTTTCATTCGGTAGTCCATTAACTCTCTCTCTTCCCTTAGCTTACTCACTATCCTCGGACAATAAGAATCCATAAGATTCTCTATATGACGATAGAGAGCAAGTATTTTTGGATTTTCACGGACAATTAACTCACCTCCCATGAAAAGTACATCCAGTTGCCTTATCTCCTCCTCAGTACGTATAAGAATATGTGCGAATTCTTGATTCTTTTTAGAGATACTGACCATAAAATTGTTTTTGAGTCAAGAATTTATAACAACATTGGCTGGAACTTGAACCTGAATTGATAGCTTAAGAATGTATCTAAGCTATAGGTTATAAATATAGACCCAAATAGGACTGTGTGGAATGTGTTGTTCTATCCTTCAGGATAGATTTCTCATTCTAACGGGCCTTAACTCAGCCTGGCAGAGTGGGCGGCTGTAGTTATTACACACCTCTGGAGAGCTTATGTTCAAGGAAAGAAGGTTAGCCGTTAGACTTAAGCAGAAACTGCCAAGTCCCGCGTTCAAATCGCGGAGGCCCGATTTTAATCTATAATATGTGCTATTTATACATAGAATTCTTCTTGCCAATCTTACGACATTTTTCCAGAAAAGGTTTAATGTCTGGATAGAAGACCAGAACCTAATGAGTGATAAGATATTGGAAGATGCTTTCGCAAACTTACTCTCAGATATGCTACATACTGCAATGGAGGACCGGAAAATCACCGAAGACGAAATTGCAATATTATCTTTTGTTCAAGATCAGGTTGAGGAGTACAAGTATATTCTAGCGGAATCACTACAAAGAGATCCAGAATCACTGAATACTTTGGTTCACAATGCACTGGAGCGTCTAATCGGAGAAGCAGTGAGCATAGCAAAGCAAGATAATGTAATCTCTGATGACGAGATCAAATTACTACGGGACTTAATTCTCTTTGATGAGAGATATCAATAAGCATTTACAAAATATCATCTGTGTCCAGAAGTTTAATGAGATCCTCAAAATCTTTGAAATTTTGAGATTCCTGGATCTTTATCTGCCTATATACTTCACACTCTTTGCAGATTTCAATTTTACCTATCACAGATCCTTGCGTTTCATTAAAACAATGTGTTCCTTTAATCATCCAGCAGCATCTTCCTGCATTCATCCCTCCATGAGTACCATCAAGGCTAGTTATGGATGCTACAGGGCAAACTCCAAACTCCTCCGCTAGCTCTTCACCAGGACCATAGCCACATTTCAATATTTCCCAACAGTTTAGTTTCTTGCTAATAATAACTAATTATTTCAAGCATGATATATTATATCATCGGTTACAAATTCACCCCGTCTATTATAAATTACACTCAAATAACTTTATTTATTACAATATTTTACAAACATCAGAGCTTGTTCCTAAATTCACTGTTATAATTTGTGCATCCGCAAATAATACGTTCTCCTTAAGTAGTGCAGAATTTATTTTTCTACTAAATTGATCTTTTTCTCCTCTTAAAGATTAAGACAGCTAAGCTTCCCAACAGTAGACCATATGCAATCATAAAATTGACTTGGGTAGTTGGTGTTGAAGTAACTTCAGCTGAACTGGTAGAGGACGAAACAGTGGAAGTCATTGTCTCAGTTGTTGTTGACAATGTACTAGAACTACTACTCACGGTCTCTGTTGTTGATGTTGTTGTGACTGGGGGCGGTCCATCTCCTTGACTAACAAAGAAGAAATTATAAACCGAGATATGGCCCGAATCATCCTTTGCTGATACACTTAGGTTATGCTGAGAGGCATAGATTGAGGCCAATGGTATTCTAACTTTGAGTACATTTGAGACATAAAATGTTCTGAAAAGAGTAGGATCTGGTTTTCCACCATCGAAGAGAACTGTAATGTCGTCAAAAGCAACGGTTGTAGACGGATCTAATATTGTAAATTTGACAAAAGCGTAAGTAACATCATCAAAGACGGTGTTGTTGTCGAGATCTGGTGTTATCGATGGTCCAAATTTGTCTATCACAACATTAAACCTGAGGTATTCCTGATCGATATCCACCTCGATTGCATGCAACCCATCGGTTTCAAAGGTAGAGATGATCTCATACAAATCTCCACCAAGGGAGCTGACATTGAGTGGCTTTCCTGGAACATACACATTTCCCAACCTTTTTGCAACAGGTACACTGCTAGATCGGACTCTAATAGTTAGTGCTTCTTCAGTCTGACTAACTGAATCCAAGTGTATTCTATTGCTGGAAGTTAACCAGTCGGCAATATTTCCTGCGATCTGAGATGAACTTGCAGTGTTTCCTCTAATAGCATAATTACTGACAACTGCGTTAGACGATATGACAACAACTCTTCCGCCATCAAGATCATCATAGCTTGCAAAGAAGCTTCTACTCTCATTCCCTTGGATGGGTCTGAGTACTGCATTGTTTCCAGCTGCTACTGCAGGTGACAGAGACATAAAATTACCATTCAGCGCTGCAGTTGTTCCTAATCCCACAATTGACGAAATATTATTTAATGGGTATCCTGTACCACTAGTATCTTCGGTTGATACATCAGAGTAGGGAGTAATTCCCCAAGCACTTGTGAGCCTACTCACCTCTGCTGGATCACTTCCATCAGGATTCCCGTTGAATGACGTAAAGACTCCAGAATAGGTAATGAGAGTACTTCCACCCGTATCGACGAACTGTTGGATTGCAGTAATCTCAGAACTAAGTAGCGGTTGTTTGTCTAAGGATTGGAGATACATGAGATCTGGCATCCAGAGGACATCGTAATTTGAGAGAAGTGCACTTGTAATCTCAGAATTGACTTCCTCTACCTTATAGTTTAGATCCTTGAACTGAGTGGCCATTAGACCAGTGTCATAACCAGTGAGAGATGTTGTAGCGTACAATTCTCCATCTGTATGCCCCAAATCCATTAGTACTTTACCAGTTGGAGTTCCAAGGACATTTATCGAGATCGAGAGTGTTCTGTTAATAGATCCAAGGACAACATCAACAGTACCAGAGTAAGCGCCAGCAGTTTTTCCAGTAGTGTCTACCTTGAAAGGAATATGCTGTGAGAATGAAGCATTATTCCACCTACTCATATCAAGGGATAGAACTTGTGCTAGATCTCCTTTGACTTTCATCATTAAGGAAGATGCATTGGAGGTAATTGCGGTATATCCTCTGAGTTCAGCTGTATCATCTGAGAAGTATCTGAGATCGAATAAGCTACTGTCAACTGGGGTCACCATCAGGCCTTCTGCAAATCCAGCTGAAGGATTCTCTGATTTGATCGACTGGTATGATTTAAAGATGTTTACCATACCTGCTCCCTTCAAGTAATCCATCCTTCCCGAGTCTAGGTAAGCGCCTCTAAGCAATGATGCTTTGAGTGTCCCTATATTCCACCCGTAATTTTCCGCATTGAGCGCAGATATTAGGGTCGCAACTGCTCCTGCTGTTAGTGGTGAGGAGAATGATGTACCTGATACTCTACCATATCCCCCACCCTTTGTTGTCGAGTAGACTGAATCCCCCGGTGCAACTACATCTGGTTTCATCCCTGGTATTGGTGCAGGACCCCGTGAAGAAAATGAAGTAAGGCTATTCCTCGAATCTCTAGTGGTAGCACCTACTGCAACAGGTTCTGTGAAGCAAGCTGGACATCCAACTGTCTCCATTCCAGATCCCTCATTTCCTGCAGAAGCTATAAGTAACATGCCCGCCTCCTCCAATCTCTGCTGGATGATGCCAAGGGGTTCAAAATACTCACCACCACCTGAAAAATTGATAATTCGAACTGTAGAATTTTTGCTTATCATAAAATCAAATGCCTCATAATAGTGGATGTCATCTGCTCCTGTTGCAAAAGATCTACCATTTGCGAGCATTCTCCATGCAGCAGAGATTACAGTTCCATTGTATGCATTTCCCTTAGCCATTGGGTCGTCATCTCCAGAACCTACTATTGTCCCAGAAACTGGTGTTCCATGGAATGGGTCTCTTACTCCATCACCTGAAGTCTCAAACCATTGCTGCTCAAGGATTCGCCCCTGTAACCCAGGATGAGTAAGTTCAACTCCATTATCCACCACTCCCACAGTAACTCCTTGTCCTGAGTATCCAAGATCCCAGAGATTAGTGACACCCATGAGTGGTGCATCCTCCGTTGAATCTAGTGTTATCTGAGTTTCTACAACTGGAGGAACTTCCATATTCACCTTGTAGATCGAAGTATCAAATGCCTTCATCCCTGTTGTATTAATGTGCTTATTTGTCGCCTCAATTAGAAGAGCCCTCAGGTGAGGGAAGGATGCAACAACTGTTTCAGAACTTGCAAGCTGATTATATTCTTCTCTCGTATCAGGGAAGACTATGAATCTGTGAGTCACTCCTGTATCGAATTGGTAGAAATTGTTATCCTGTGTTTTTTCAATCTTCTTTGCAGTAATTGATTGAATAGAAAAAACAGACAGAAGAAGGATTGGAACGAGCAAAATACTTAAAATTCTGCTTCTTTGCATAATTATTGATAAAATACCTTCTTCTTAACCATTCCTATTTTAGAAGTGCACGTCAATCAAGTTAATTTTGGTGTGATCAAAACTAAACTTTTTTCACACATGCCAATTGTAGACCATTTTTAATCCTCATAAGATAGGATTCTATTCATATTTGAATAGGGTTACGCAAACTGAATAATTTTGGTTAATTATGACATTTAGCCTCATGACCTGAAACTGATCTCTAGACGAATCTAGTGGACTTTTTTGGTGGAATTTAATTGCGACTCTAATAGATATACTTTGATAATGACACAGATTATTGTATCATTGGCAATGAAAGGATTCTTTGCACATGTCCCTCTTGAGAAATTAACCGGGAATACTCCTAACCTAGTTGCGATAACTTAAATACCTCATTCAACTAACAATAAGGTATATGGATTTCATGGCAAAAATCCTCCTTATCGGAGATGGTGCAGTGGGTAAAACTAGTCTGAGGAAAAGGTATCTAGGACATGGATTCAATACCTCACATCTAATGACAATAGGTGCGGATTTTGCCAGTAAAAAGATTGAGCTGGAATCGGGAGTTACATTCATCTCACAAATATGGGATTTAGCAGGACAAGAGCAATTTTCGTCAGTCCGTCAGAGATTTTTCCTCGGTGCTAGTGCGATTCTTCTTGTCTTCGATGTTACCATGAGGGACTCATTCTTCTCTATTCCTAATTGGTTGCAGGAGTTGTTTGAAGCAACAAAGAATCACAAAATCCCCATTGTATTCGTTGGTAATAAGGTGGATCTGGTAGAATACCGTGTTGTCAAGAGGGAAGATGCTGAGAAATATCTCAATCTTCTTAGGTCTAGCCCCTTCTTTCAAGATATACCAATGACCTACATTGAAACTTCCGCAAAGGATGGAACAAATGTGGAAGAAGCATTTCTATGGTTAGCAAGAGAGCTAGTGAAATTTCCTCCAACCAGAAAACCTCGAGCGTTAGACTCGTAGAAGTAATTTCTAAAATTCCTTAACTTTCATATCGTTATTTCCAAGTAAGTGAAGATAGAACTCTGTCCCCCGTTTCTCTTCATTTAACGATGGGAACAGTATTCATTAACCTCCCAAAAGAAAGTTCATCTGTCTGATATGTAAATTGCTCATAACTTATTTTTGATTTCATCATACACTTCCTGCTCAGATTTATTGGATTGAGTTTATTATATTCGGTATTAACTAATTATCGTATTGGTATAAATTGGTGTGAAAATGCTCTATAACTCCCTAATTCTGTGCAAAGGTATGTTAAATTGGAAAATTTCATTGGACATTTTCGTAATAATACCATCAAATTCTAGAGCATCCCAAATATATATAAAATATGCATGAAATTTCAGTCTATAAAAATCATAATAATCACAGGTAATATACATGATGCGAATTAAAATCAAAGAAATGCCGCTCATCCTTGCTATTCTCCAGGATCCAACGGCTACTCAGCAAGAACTAAGTGATATAGTAGCAACCTTTGCAGATCATACTTGGGACATCTCAAATATCTCGAGGAAACTTTCACGATTTTTTGATCCAAAGAATGGAATTATGTATGAAGTTCAACCAGTTTTCAATCTTAACTTACTTCATCTAGAGTTACATGGGTTTATCATTCAAATTGAGGATTCAGAATGGGAACGAAATGTCGCTATTGTTGAGAAGCTGATTAAGCTTCATCCATATGCCATTTACACTAGTACTGTCTATGGAAGATATAATGGGCTGTATGTGCAATTTCACAATCCGAAAAAATCTGACGTGTGTCTTTATGTGTCCAAACTTCTCGATTATCTTCAAGAGAAAAAAGTGGTAAAGGGCTACCAATGGATGCCAGATCTTCAGCATATCATCGATTCCAATGGGTCTCTAGGTGTGTGGGATCCATGGACGAGCTACTGGGATGTAGATTTTGAGCAACTCAAAAAACTTCTTGATGGTAGTTATGACAAAATATGGATGCCTCGTAAGAATAATATTCTGAAGAAATTGAGGGACTACGATTTGGCTATCTTAAGAGAGCTGTCCAAGGGTCTAAAAAGGTCTCAAAAGGAAGTTATGCTTTCACTATTAGGGAAGAAGATAGAAGAGGATGGATATGATCCATATCTTCAATTCAGAGATTCATTCCCTAAATCTAAGCAATCACTCTCTCGAAGAATATCCTGGATTGAAGATTTTGGATTTATAAAAAGTAAATGGCTGGTTTTTGATCGTGAGCGATTTGGGCTTTTCAATCAGGTACTCTTTATCTTTGACCGTGATGAGAGTGGACTCCATGCCTTGAAAAAAGCAGTTGAGACTGAGATTGACAGAATAGGGTATTCCACTAAAGGCAGTTATACCATGAAAAACAAGGTATTGCCATATCCTTGTGCGATAAATGCAAATGAGAACAAGATTGTTTTATGGTTAAATTTACAACCCGTAGATCTGCTAAAATTTGCGGACATCTTCACAAAGAAATTCAGCAATGTAGAAATGTACTTCCTCGGTGGAGACCCTAAGTCATACTTCTTTAACAATTTTAATTTTGATTCAGCAAAATCATCATGGAAAGTGGATAGGGTTTATGTATACGATTCCATCCTCTACCTACTAAAAAATGAACTTGAGGAACAAATCGAAGTAGTTGTGTAAATCATATTACGATTTGATTTCCTGTGAGATTCGTACCTGACTTACTGAAAAATTTAACTCATTCCCCCAAATTTTCAATTATTCGTTCTGGAGATAAAATTTTCTTTCAGACTTAATTTCGCAAGATTGACCAATGACCTTATATGTATATTATCAAAAACTTCATCTGAGGAACACTCTATGAAGATGAAACCTTACCTAATTTTGCCGATATTCGTACTTGCAATATTTGCATCTGTCAATCAAGCCTCTGCTAACTATAGTGTATATGTATCCATTAATGACGCGTATTATGCTGATTTAGATGGAGATCTCATTGCTGATGACATCAAACTCGATCTCACCTTAGAGATTTACAATTATAACTTCTATACAAGTGTAGAAGTATATGTGGGAGTAACACTTCCATCTGGTACCGAGTACTGGTTTGTGATTACACTCGATGTGTATAAATCTACGACCTATTATGGAACTGGTCTAGATGTCAATCTCTACGACACAGCTACCGAAGCTGGATGGTACACTGCTAATGCAGTTGGATTTGCCAGTGGAGAATCTTATTCAGTAATGGAATCTTTGTCTTTTGATCCACCTGGTGGTTACCTGCCTGGAAATCCCTCTATTTCAGCAACTACATATTAGACCGGCAGAGATATATTTTGAGTTGTTCATCTTTAGTATATGTCTGAAATCGATACAACAATTGAGGATCTTTACAAGAAGATTCCAGAATTGAAAAAGGTCGATCTCAGTCTGTGCGTCAATTGCAAATCAGTAAAGTTAGCATGCGGCTTGATGCGATGTCCTCTTCTGAAACTATATGATACTCCAAAATTAGATATTGCTGCATTGCAACAAGTTGACACATCGAATTCACTATTTTGACCATCATCCCAAGTATTCATTGGAGAGAGTGGGTATCCAAGGGTGTCTGCAGGTCCTCTCACCTCCTTGAACCCAGATAGTGAACTCTCTGCACTAGCTGGTAACCCAAGTCAATGGACAGAACTACCTCTCGATCAGATAATGACACTTAGATTCGGACTTTTTCGAGGTATGCAAAAAGCTCATATCTTATCACCAAACTTTGTGGACAATAAGTCAAGTGGAAAATTACTCGATGGAATAAAGGAGATCTCCCTAGCTATCAAACCTGTTGAGACTGAGACAACCTTTACAGGTAGGGTTTCTACTCAGATTAAATTGGACTCAATCCTTGCTCCTATTGGACCTAGTGGTGCCATGCGGAAATTGGACATCACGGGTCATTCGAGAATTCCACAATCTGTTGAGAGAGTCATTGACGATGAATTAAAGGCCAATCAGCAAATAAGCACCATATCTGATCAAGGATATGATGTGTATTACCTGCAGAATGTTTTCTCCTCTGGACTCACAGGACTTGACAAGTCGAAGAAAATTGTACCAACCCGCTGGTCAATTACAGCAGTTGATGACATTGTCGGAAACAACTTAATCTCAGGACTTAGAGATTTCAAAATTATTGAGGAGATTAGGGTATATCATGGTGGTTTTTATGGTAATTACTTTACTATTATTTTACTACCAGAGGTATGGGGATTCGAGAATTACGAAAATTGGCTGAAAGGCTCAATCTACTCATTAGCTACAAAAGGATACATGATCTCTCAGGATCATGAGGACCTCAAATACTCATCCCAATATAGGGCAAAGTCAAAGTACTCCAACCAAGCAGGTGGGTACTATGCAGCACGTGTTAGTCTTCTCAACCATCTGCACAAAATTCGGAGGCAAGCAAAAGTCATCTCCATCCGGGAGATCACTCCTGAGTACATTGTGCCATCAGGAGTTTGGGTTGTAAGAGAATCCGCTCGTGTGGCCTTGGAAAGTACTCCCCGGACATTTCCTTCGATTGAAGAGATGGAGAAGTACATCCAGACTCTTCTTCTCACTCCTCTTGAAGAGTACAAGAAGCGTTCTGTTCTTATGGTTCAACGCTCACTTGAAGAGTTCTTTCCTTAGGGAGAAAACCATAAACTTAGCAGTTCTGTCAAATTTCACGTTCAGATCCCTTAGTGAGCTCTCAATATTATCCACATTCAACCCGAGCGGTTCTAATATCTCATCTATGATGAACTTATTCGCTCTGCAAAGTTTAACGTACTGCGAACGTTCTCTAAGGAAGCACTGAGTTACACCACCAAATTTCCTATATTTGGTAATTATGTCATCAAAGTAGTTCTTCACAACAAATACTTTGTTCTTATCTCTCTTTGAATCCAAAGAAAACTTTATTGCCTGAAATTCAGATTCATTGAAGAACGGAATTAAAACCGAGAAAACCAACCTACCTCCCGGTTTAAGAATTCTATAAAATTCCTTGAAGATACCTTCCACCTTCTCAATTTCCATTAGAGCCATATTACAGACAATTTTATCAAAATACTTGTCTTCAAATTCTTCGAGTGAATCATTTTTAATGTACTGGATTTTAGCTAGATTCTCCCTTTCCATCTCTACTGCATAATCTATTATATCTGATGGTTCAATCCCAGTCACAGTTGCACCTATATTTGAAAGCATCCTGCTTAAAGTCCCGTCACCACACACAAAATCAAGGATCTTCTCCCCTTCTTTTGCTTTCAACAACAGTAAAACATCTATTATGATGATGTATTTGTGATTAATATCCGAATTGTCACTTCTCTTCTGGATCCAAGATTCAGACAATTCATTCAATACATCAATTGAACTCTTAGCCATCTCATTTCTTTTTGGTTTTGAGTTATCAGGAATGATCTTGGACATAGGAGTTTCAATCTCATTTTCGTCAACCGAAAGTTCAACTGATAATTTTGCTTTCTCATTTATACAGGTACCAAATTGCTTCTTATTCTTGTCCAACTCATCTCCATATTTATTTTGTGTTTTCTCTTTTCCTTGAGATGTTGTAAATCCCACATTGGATTTAGAACTAAGTTGTTTTATATTTATTTCTTGTTCCACTTTCCTTATGAGGACAACCAACATAGACATATCCTTCCCCAAAAGTATAGTTTCCGGCCTTATCTCGTACATTTGTTTTAATAAATCAATAAAGATACCAATCGCTTTCTTAAGTTCTTTTTTTGCTCTCAGCAACTTCCCTGCTTTCACAAGTCGGGATGCCTCACTCAAATGATTATGAGTGATTTCCAGGGAATTAGTGACAGATACATAATTCTTATATTCATTGCTGAGATATTTAGGTGACTTCTTTTTGACATCCCTTTTTCGGTACAGATCTTTGTGGGGATAGCTAGGTGACTTCTTTTTGACATCCCTTTTTCGGTACAGATCTTTGTGGGGATAGCTAGGTGACTTCTTTGACGTATTCCCACTGATTCGGGACACACCTTTGTCAGTAATTTTGCGGTAATCTCTTTTCATTTGATCTACATACGTATTTTTAATTTATATGATTTATGGTTTGTTTGAATTTTTCTGATTTTTTATCTCTTTTCGGTGAGACGGGAGTTCTTTCCTTAGGGAGAAAACCATAAACTTAGCAATTCTGTCAAATTCCAAGTACAGATCTCTTGGTGAGCTCTCGATAATATCCTCACTTAACTCATGTGGTTCTGATATCTCATCTATGATGAAATTATTCGTAGTGCAAAGTTTAACGTATTGCGAGATCGTTCTATGGAAGTACTGAGTTACACCATTGAATTTCCTATATTTTGCAACTCTGTTGTCAAAGTAGTTGTCCACAACAAATATTCTGTCCTCATTTCTCTCTGAATCCCAAGGAATCTTAAATGGCTGAAGTGTAGGTATATTGAAGCACGGATGTAGAATTGAGAAAACCAACCTACCTCCGGGTTGAAGAATTCTTGAGAATTCTTTAAAGATACTATCCACCTTCTCAATATCCATCAGAGCCATATTACAGATAATTTTATCAAAATACCTATCTCCACATTCTTCAAGTGAATCTGATTTAATGTACTGTATCCCAGCTTGATCCTCCTTTTCCATCTCAACTGCAAAATCTATCATAGCTGATGGATCAATCCCAGTCACAATTGCACCAGTATTTGAAAGCATCCTGCATAACATCCCTTCACCACAAGCAAAATCAAGGATCCTCTCCCCTTTTTTTGCTTCTAACAGCCGTAAGACCTCTGGTAAGATGATGTATTTGTGATTAATATCCGGATTGTCACCTCTCTCCTTGATCCAAGATTCAGACAATTCATTCCATACATCAATTGAACTCTCAGCTACATCTAGTCTCATTGGCATTGAGGTATCTGGAATGATGCTAGACTTAGGACTTCCTATCTCAATTTCATCAGATGTAGGTATCCAAAGTATGAAATCTCCCACCGGTCTAAATTCTCCAGACTGAATGGGGTGTAATAGTTTCATCTCAGCATAATCTAATCCCGGATTCTCCACACCACAATTTGAACATGTAATTGAATAATAATATTCATAGATGAGGAATGGCTCTTTGATTCTCCTCTCCTTGGAGCAGTTCACACAAGTGTAAAGCTTGCAAAGTGGGCACCAAGCTACACCCGAGAAATGTCTCGGTCTGCTACATGTGTCACAAGTATACTGGAAATGTAATTCACATCTGGGAGTTGTATAATCAGTGTGATTCTTTCCCAGATTCAATGGATAATTCTGTATAATTTTCTGGTACTCCAAGCAATAATAGCAGTATACTTCTGTCACAATAAAATTTCGTCTAAAGCAGTTGAAAATTCTTTCTATTCAAATTCAGGGAGTTCCTGAGATGATTCACTAGAATCTAGCTCTCCTTGAGAAGGAAAAGACCATGTCCCATCACCATTTGCTCTAGCTCCTTTCAGGTAATCCTCGTGAGGAGTATCTACAGTTGATAAAATGCTAAATCCAATTATCATGAGAACGATTAAAACAAAGATTGCATACCTAGTAGCCTTTGGTATTGAGAATCCCAAATTCAGTAAAATATTGATACTGATAGTCCAGATAAAGGGACCAATTGCAGCAGATATTCGTCCAAAAATATTGGTGAATCCAAAGTAATTTCCAATTTTCTCAAATGGAGCAAGTTCGTTAATGAATTGACGTTGAACAACCCAGCTTCCCCCAAGTGCAGGTCCCACAAGAAGAGGGAAGATGTATACTAAAAATGCAGGAGTCTTGATTCCTCCAATTGTTAGATTTGTAGCTATTCCCAGTAGAAGAGCGGATACCCAAAAGAAGAAGACAAGTACTAAACCTTTCTTGGGGCCATGTTTGTCCACAAATATTCCAACAGGATACGTGAATACAACTGCAGATCCGATCCCAATCGCAAGGACACCAAGGACAATAGAACCCTTTCCAAATTCGAGACCCACACTTACCATGACTGACATAAATGCTATTACAGTATTTGCAGCATCAACAAATATCAGCCATCCAATAAGGAAAAATAGCATTTGGCGGTAGTTCAGTATCTCAACACCTGTCTCGAAGACATTGTGTTGAACGTCTTCTACAAGTTTCTTAAATTCTCTCTGCTTGATTTTATTCTCTCTCTCCTTTACGTTTAACATAGGAAGCGCAAAGAGGAGAAACATCAATGCAGATACGGGGAAAATATAGGGGAGATATCCAAATACAAAGTTGTCTGCTCCTGTATCTGATGCTGGACTAGCATAGAAATCTCCAAAGATGGGTATCAAAAGAAATCCAATTCCAATTCCAATAAAACTCCCAAAATATCCTAATGCAACACCGAACCCACTTACCTTTCCAATATTCTCCTTCGTTGTAATGAAAGGTATCATGGAATCGTAGACAACCAATCCCATCTGGTAGAAGAGGTTAGAGAAGAGAAAGATGACAAGTACTATGACAATACTAGTGGTATAAGCAGAAGCAATTAAAGCAGCCATGAATGTAATACAGAGCATCGTCAGCCACATAAGGAGAGATTTCCGTGTACGTTGCTGGTCCGCAAAAGCGCCTAAAAATGGGGAAATGAATGCCATGATGATATTTCCAATAAGGAGAGTCGTAGATATCGCATAATTTCCCGAGTTTACAGCTCTAGCCCCGTCACCTAATTGATTGTAATACATAATATAAATTAGGGGTCCTAGACTTAAAGAGACAACAACCATTGAGAATATTGTGTTTCCCAGGTCGTAAAGGGCCCATTTGAAGACATTCATATTTAAGGCACCACCACTCGGAAGTTCTGTATCAGCTACTCCTTCGGGTGATGGGTAAATTTCTTCCATGACTCTTATTGATTGTCTAATTTTTGTATCTTTGCACCACCTAGCAAATAAATATCCTTACTCTAAATGTATGAAAAATTTATGGAGGTTAACTAGGAGCATATATTTTATTCAACTAAACTTTTCTATATTTTTTTCTGTAGAAAAGAGGTAGGAGTAGAAAACTAGCTATTGGGTAGGGAAGTGGTGATGAGATTGTGGGCGATGATGATGGGGTGTCAGAGGAAGAATTTGTAGAGACGTTTGATGTTGTAGTGCTTGACACAACTGTTGAAGATATACTAGAACTTGATACCGAATCTGTGAGTTTTCCGAAATAGACATCCATTTGACCATCCCTTCCATCACTCCAGACAATATATGGGATATCGTTCTTGTCTAATCTCAGAGTGAGGTAATCTCCGGGTCTTGTAAATACTGATGATGTAGAGGCACTAGTTACAGTTATCTCTTTTGTAAACTCTTGACTGTCAATCATGTAGACCTTGTACTTCACATCATACGAATCAACTGCACTCTCATCGTAGAATGCTATATGTACATTTCCCATTGAATCCAACTCAATATCTGGCATCCATTGCTTATCGTTGGTGTATTGGTTCACCATTATACGATCTGCCCACGTAGAACCGTTATCATCAGAGTATGTCAACCACACATTAAAGTCGTAATTACCATATGTTGTATTCGCAGATGTATCTTCCCAAGCAATCCAAATTCTCCCACTTTCCGGATCTTGCTCCATTGATGCTAAAGTCACAATAGCTGGTCTCCCACTAATACCAGAGGTGAACCATGAACCATTAGAAGCAGAATTGATATCAATCGGTTTTGACCAAGTGTCTCCATTGTCTCCCGATCGAGTGAAAAATACATCAGATTCTTCCGGAGTATTCCCATACGCGGTATAGGCGACATAGAGATTGTCATTATGAAGATCAGGTACTAAATACGGTCCAACACCATTTCCTTCTGTAATATTGACATCATCGTGGAAGGTCTTCCCGCCATCGGTTGACCTTGATAATCTCAGGATAGTAGTATTAGAACCCACATCGTCATATACCTCATAGATCGAACCATCTGAATCTATTGCGAACATTTCTTTATCTGCAAAATACAATGCAGAAGTCGAGGATACTTTAGTAAAAGATGATCCATAATTATCTGATTGGGTCATTGTCATCTGCGAGAATGTATCAAAATCCGATTCAAGGTAGAGGAAGTAGAGAGAACCATTAAAGTACTGCATCCACGCATCGGATTGTATACTTGGATGAGACGGATCGAAATAAGGCATTTCCACTGGATTGGAAAATGATTCCCCATTATCTGGAGACATTACGAATGAAACTCTCTCCCCGCCGCCATCAAATGTATATGCATTCTTAAAAGCGATGAAGATTTCCCCATCACCACTGAGAGCCATTGTTGGTTCCACTTGATGAAGATAATTCGATTCATCCGTAGAAATGAGAATATTACTGAATTTCATGCTGGTTTCAGTCGCAATACTCTGTTTTGGTGTATGAATAAATAGCAGTAAGAGTATCACAAACAAAAGTTTGCTAGTAACTTTCATGAGGCAAGTATTGTTTATACCTTAATAAAGGGGATTCAATCTTTATTGTATTTTTTCATCATCTGAAGTGTGAGAAGATCGATTTCTGTCCCTCTTGCTTTGAGAATTTTTCGTATACTGTCTCGTTCCTCAGAGTTCATATTTTGCCCAAATTTGATCTTCATCGATACTTCCTCCTGAGATATCCTAATGACTGCAACTTCTTCCAATGCATTTTTGTAAATTGGGTTATCTGTGGTAATTCCTATGAAGCGCCCTTCGGGTTGGTACTTTTTCATCATCGCTGTCAATGCTTTTGATTTCTCATCCTTGTCTTCGACGACACTTGCTCTTCCCCTTATATGTAGTGATTTAAAGAATTGAGAGGCTGGACATGCATATTTCTCGCTTTTGAAATAGGATGGAATGTAAGAATACGGTATACTCACGCTAAATGTCGCTTTTGGTTCTTCTAGACAGAGTTCATACTTCTCTCCATGTCTCGCTCCATGCACGTATATTGACCCGTTGTAAGCAACAAAATTTAGTGGTACTAATCTTGGGTATCCTTTGTCATCCACCAACCCAAGATGACCATCGGGAGCTTGATTTGTAATCTCATCATATTCCTCTTGACTTTCTGAACTAAACTCCGATCTTCTCATAGGATTACTTTAACCAGTGATATTAATGAGTATAGTTGTCGCTTAGGCAACTAGCATAATTCTCTATCCCCTAGAGAGTCTGTTAAGTACTAATATATCAGATGTAATCTATGAAACCACCAGTTGCTCGAAAAGATCATAAGGAAGAAAATCACTTCGGGATCAATCTTGTCGATGACTACCATTACATGAAAGACAAGGAGAGTGAGGAGGTTCTGTCCTATCTCAAAGCAGAAAATGCTTATACAGAATAATGGATGAAACACACTCTACCAATGCAGGACGAGCTGTTCAATGAGATGAAGAAGAGGTTGAATGAGACTGACGAGACTTATCCTTATCGCTGGGGTGATTTTTATTACTATGCTAGAACAGAGGAGGGTAAGAACTATCCCATCTACTGTAGAAAATCTTCTCCCGACGTAGAGGAGGAAATTATTCTCAATGTCAATCAACTCTCTGAGGGGCATGAGTACTGTGATGTAGGTGATATTGGATTCAATTCAGATCACAGTCTAATGATGTACACGGTCGACTACTCTGGTTATGAGACCTATGACATTATTTTCAAGGATCTGAATACTGGTGAAAATACATCTGAGAAAATATCAAAAGTGGGGAATAGTATCGTTGTAGTTGGAGAGTTTGTGTACTACAATGAGCTGGATAAGATTCACAGATCGTATTCAGTTATGAGGCACAAATTGGGTTCAGATCAATCTGAGGATATCAAGCTAATCCAAGAAAATGATAATAGATTCTTTCTTTCACAGTATACAAGCATGGACGAAAAGTATCTTTTCGTTATCTCCAATGGTCCAGATACAATTACAAGCTATTTTCTGAATCTCTCATCTGGAAAGAAGAAGTTGACAACCTTCCAGGAAAGAGTTGAAGGAGAGGAATTTGTGCTCTCTCATCATGAAGGTATGTTCTATTTTACAACCAATAGGAATGCCAAAAATTACAAATTATGTAGCACTCCTGTGACGGATACATCAGAGAGTGCATGGAATGTGCTTCTTGAACATGACATCAACAGGAAGGTCGAGTATCCTGCATGCTTCAAAGATTACTTTCTTGTCTTTGTTCGAAAAGATGGTTTCAGGTCTCTTCAGTATAAGAAGTACGATGAGGACAGTTTTAGAGACGTTGAGCTCCCAGAGAAGATCTACAGTGTGATGGGATCAGGCTCGAATCATGTGTATGATACAAGGACATACAGATTTAGGTACTCTTCCCTCATAACTCCGCTAACAGATTTTGAACTCGATTTCACAACTGGCAAACTGAATCCATTGAAGGTGGATTTAGTTCATGAATTTAATCCAGATGATTATATCGCAGAACGCTTAGAAGCCATAGCTTCGGATGGAACAGTTATACCGCTCTCTGTTGCTTACAAAAAGGATACTCCACTCGATGGATCAGCACCTCTCCTCTTATATGGTTACGGATCTTACGGTATTAGCATAGATCCCTCGTTCGACTTCAAGCGTCTTAGTCTCCTTGATAGAGGAGTTGTGTATTGTATTGCGCACATCAGAGGTGGTGGCGAGCTTGGGAGATTATGGTATGAGGGTGGAAAGTTGAAAAATAAGATGAATACTTTCACAGATTTCATAGCTGCTGCTGAACATCTCATAGAAAAAGGATATACGAATAAGAATAAACTCGCAATAAACGGAAGAAGTGCTGGTGGTCTGTTAATCGGAGCTACTGTGAATTTGAGACCAGATCTTTTCAAGGTTGCAGTCGCTCAGGTACCATTCGTTGATGTCATGAATACCATGCTTGATGAAAGTATTCCTCTCACTACATTCGAGTACAAGGAATGGGGTAATCCAAATATCGAAGAAGAATTTAAATGGATGTACAAGTATTCTCCTTATGACAATGTTGAACTAAAAGAATATCCCAATCTCCTCATAACGGGTGGTCTCACAGATCCAAGAGTCCATTTTTGGGAACCAACTAAATGGGCATCCAAACTACGAGACAACTGGAAGGGAGACAATATCCTCCTCCTTAAAATCAATATGGGATCTGGACATTTCGGTGCATCAAGAAGATATGACTACATGAAGGAAACCGCATTCTACTACTCATTCATCCTTGATCTTATTGCATGAAAATCGAGTTATCTTACTAATACGACAATTTCAGATTAAATTTACATCAGTTTTGCTTTGAGCCTATTATCGAGTTCATCCATGAACTCTTGGGTAGTTAGCCAAGTACTGCGATCTGGATTCATTGTTTTGTGAATGGATCGTGCGAGGTCTTTTGTGAGTTTGCCATCCTCAACTGCTTCCACACAGACCCTCTCAAGTGTCTCTGCAAAGTTCATGAGTCTGGTATTGTTATCTAATTTGCCTCTGTGCTTTAGACCAATTGTCCATGCAAAGATCGAGGCTATTGGATTAGTCGAAGTCTCCTTTCCTTGCTGGTATTGCCTGTAATGCCGAGTCACTGTACCATGGGAAGCTTCTGCTTCGAGTGTCTTACCATCTGGACAGACTAGCTTCGATGTCATCATACCAAGAGATCCAAATCCCTGTGCAATGGTATCTGACTGGACGTCTCCATCATAATTCTTCAATGCCCAGACTATACCACCATCCCATTTAAGCACTTGAGCAACCATATCATCGATAAGTCTGTGCTCATACGTAAGACCCTTCTCTTCAAACTTTTCCTTGAATTCGCTCTCGAAAACTTCCTCGAAGAGATCTTTAAATCTACCGTCATATGCCTTGAGAATTGTATTCTTGGTTGAGAGATACAGGGGATAACCCTGATCAAGTGCAACTTCCATTGATGCTCTTGCGAAGTCTCTAATGGAGTCATCGTGATTGTACATACCCATAGCTACACCTCCACTTTCTGGGTAGGTGTCAACCTTCCACTCTTCAGTCTTCCCATCATCACCTTCAAAGACCAACTTAAGCACACCTGCTCCTTTAATTCTGACATCTGTTGCCTTATACTGATCTCCGAATGCATGCCTGCCTACGACAATAGGCTTTGTCCAAGCAGGTACCAATCTTGGAATGTTCGTACAGACGATTGGTGCCCTGAAAATTGTACCTCCAAGAATATTTCTGATTGTACCATTAGGTGATTTCCACATTTTCTTGAGTCCAAATTCCTCAACTCTTGCCTCATCAGGTGTAATGGTTGCACACTTAATTCCAACGTTGTACTTTGCAATTGCATTCGCAGCATCAATTGTAATCTGATCATCTGTCTCATCCCTGTGTTGAATAGAAAGATCGTAGTACTTTAGATCAATATCGAGGTAAGGAAGAATTAGCTTGTCCTTGATCCATTTCCACATGATTCTTGTCATCTCATCTCCGTCGAGTTCAACTACTGGATTCTCAACTTTAATCTTCTCAAATGCCATTACTCTGATACTCTTTATCTTCATTATAATAGATTCCCATATATTACGTTGAATACTCTAATTCTCAATAGTTACTAGAGAATCATTCGAGTTGTTTCTGTTAGTCTATTGGATTATTAGAAGATTAATAGAATTGATCTTGGTACCATAACCATAGAATCCTCAAATCACAGAATTGTGAATTCACAGGATCTTGAAATAATTTAGGATTTCCAGAATTAGCAATAGCACACTTGTAATTGCACCAAGAATCCAAAAGGTTTTCCATTCAGGAACGAAGGGTATTCTAGGTTCCTTATTAATGGTTAGATTCCCCAAGAAAGCAGTTAACGCTACTGTTGCAAGTGAAGAATTGACGATTTTCCACATTTGTATATTGGGCGCAAATGAGTAGGTCAATAATCCTGAAATCAGAATGATATAGGCAAATGACATGAGATATACTCTTTTCATCGTTCTTCGCTCTTTGAGTAGAAGCATTCTCTGCGAAAGTGAAATCAGACCATTAGACTTTCTATTATTGAGTTTCCATGCAAAGATCGATATCTTTGGATCCAGACCAAGGATCATACAGACCTGCTTAAGCACAGATCTAGTTTTCGCATTTTTATAGGAGACATATGTGTCAATCGCTTGGGAAAGAGTAATCTCGGGGGATTCATCTTTGACTATTTCACGTAATGATGTTTCATCAGTCTTATCAAGATCATGAACTAAGGCTTCGTACCTGTCCTTTGACTGACGATTGATATAACTCGTCTTAGCCATTACTTTTTCCATTTCTCCAAGTTCTGAACTCTTCAAATCTGTTATAAAAAAAGAGATATCTTGTATTTTAGGGGAATTCTTGATTACCTCTCGTAGACTCTTCTTACTAGTGTTAGTGGGACTAAAGTAAGTGGATAAGCTCTTCGCAATTCGTTTCTCATTGGATGAAATTCTATGAACAACTCTCACATCTCCATTCTCTGTCAATGTCACATAGTAATCATTGTTGTCATCAAATGAGAAACTCTTCATCATATATTCTATTTTTGAATAGTCTTTGAGTGTCTGATGGAATTGCTCTACCATATTTATTTTCGTTATCGTCCCATCCATTGAAGACACAATCACATCGTCATCTGAGAGGAAGCCTATTTTACAACTGCTAGTTGGAGGATCAAGCTGATAATCTCCCGTATTAAATTCTATTCCCAAATTCCAAGTTGAAACCAGACCAGATGCTGTTATATATGCAATCTTCCCAAATTTGTAAGAGATAGATCCTGCAATAACTTCTTCAGTTATTGGGATTGATGCTGATATCTCAAATCCATTGAGATTTATTCTGTACAACCCATGATGCATGAATATGTAAATTAGATCCTCCTTTGCATCGATGAAGATATCCCTAATTGGTGATACTATCAGATTTTTATCGCCAAAAGGAGTTTCTTCGAAGTTTCGAATCTCG
>Ga0114931_10001192_pt1 | contig 33063 bp, 27 predicted proteins | sample 2SBtaG_FD_89579 | JGI IMG/M metagenome (GOLD analysis project Ga0114931, IMG submission 89579) | Deep subsurface microbial communities from Kolumbo volcano to uncover new lineages of life (NeLLi) - 2SBTROV14_V59a metaG | ecosystem: Environmental > Aquatic > Marine > Volcanic | place: Kolumbo...
AACATATCTACCCGGCCATGGAAATTCGTGAAGGCGGCGACGGCGAGGAGGAAGTCAAGGAAACCTATTTTCTTAAACCGATGAACTGCCCCCACCACCACAAAATTTTTGCCTCGCGCAAACGCAGCTACCGGGAATTACCCTATCGACTGGCCGAATACGGTACCGTTTACCGTATGGAGGATTCCGGCGCTTTATCCGGACTGCTGCGCGTTCGCTGCATGACCATGAATGATGCCCATATTTACTGCACCGAAGACCAGATCACCTCTGAATTTGTCGCGGTCATGGAAATGCATAAAGCCGTCTATAAGCTGCTCAATCTGAGCAACTACTATATGCGATTTTCAACCTGGGATCCGCACGATGAAAAAGGCAAACAAAAATTTATCGACAATGCCGATGCCTGGGCACGCACCCAGGATTTGGTCAAACGCGCCATGCTGGAATCCGGTATTGATTTTGAAATCGGCAAAGGCGAAGCGGCTTTTTATGGGCCCAAAATAGATGTTCAGTTTCGCTCGGTTACCGGTCGGGAGGAAACGGCCAGTACCAACCAACTGGATTTCGCCGTGCCTCAACGCATGGGGCTGGAGTATTTCAGCGCGGACAATAAGCCTTGCCAGCCGTATATTATTCACAGGGCACCCCTGGGTACCCATGAACGTTTTATCGCCTTTCTTATTGAACACTTCGGTGGCGCGTTTCCCACTTGGCTGGCACCTGTACAAGCACGCTTTGTCACGGTTGCTGACCGGTTTAATGACTATGCCGAGAAAATCATCGCCGAACTGCGCGACGATATGATTCGTGCTGAGTTGGATTACAGTCAGGATACCATCCCCAAAAAGATCCGTAATGGTGTCACCCAGAAAATACCCAATATTCTGGTGATTGGTGAACGGGAGGTTGCGGATCAGACGGTCACTTGGCGGCGCTACGGTATGCAGGAACAAACCACCATGTCCGTGGATAGTTTCAAACAACAGCTCAAACAGGCTATTATCGAGCGTCGGCTACATATTAATTTGTAAACTATGTAAAATTCAAAAAAAGCGGGGTGTTTCGAAAAACACCCCGCAAACACGTAGGAGGGAGAACGATTAATGGGTCCAATATCAGAACCCACTCAAGGAGGTGCAGTTATTGTGCCAAAAATTATTTTTGTTTAAAATCAATATATTAAAAATTTAACGGCTAAGAACCCTAGTAAGTGGTCAATTTATTGACCATAAAATTGCAAACATCTGTCAAATATTTGACACTTTGTCGACCCTTATGGAAATTTTCAGCTGACGATCGATACAGGATACGGAGATACTAAATGTCTAAAAAATAACTAAATCTAACCCGTTTATTCAGTGTCAAATTATCGACACCTATACCCTCATTATTTAACAACTTGTTTTTATTAGGATGAAACTTGACTGATTTAGTAACTTTAGCGATGATTCATGCGATGACAATGGAAAACCCATAAATGACCCACACCCCGGCAAATCCTTCCGTTTATATTGGTATTGATGTGGGCTCTACAACGGTAAAGTGTGTTGCAGTTGACCCTTCCACATTAAACATTCTCTGGCAATCCTACCAACGACACGAGACCAAGCAGGCTGAAAAAGTATTCGACATGCTCGAAGCTATTGAACAGCAGTTTGGCCATCTTGAAGGTGCCGTGGGAGCGTATATCACAGGATCCGGCGCTGCACCTCTGTCCGAACCTATCGGCGCACGATTTGTACAGGAGGTTAACGCGGTGACCCTGGCTGTGGAAAAACGTCATCCGGATGTTTCCAGCGTCATCGAGTTGGGCGGGCAAGACGCAAAAATCATCTTGTTTAAAACGCACCCGCAAACCGGTGAGCGGCAAATTATCACTTCAATGAACGATAAATGCGCATCGGGAACCGGTGCGACCATCGATAAATGTGTCTTAAAAGTGGGTCTGGCCAAAGAAACCTTAGGCGACTTGGCATTCAATTCGGAAAAACTCCATCATGTCGCCGCCAAATGCGGTGTTTTTGCGGAAACCGATATTGTCAATTTAATCAAGGCCGGTATACCTGCCGACGAAGTCATGAATTCCCTGGCCGACGCCATCGTTATGCAGAATTTATCGGTGCTCACACGAGGCAATACGCTGCAGGCCAATGTCTTGCTCCTGGGTGGTCCGAATACTTACTTACCGTTCTTACAGGACTGCTGGCGATTACGCATTCCACAAACTTGGGCGGATCGTGGCTATACCCCTCCCCAGCGCCCACTGGATGAACTGATTAAAATACCCCGGGACGCCCAATACTACGCGGCTTTCGGTGCCGTGGTGTTCGGCAGCCAGGAGTCACGGGGTGAATACGTTTATCAGGGTTCCGAAGGATTAAGGCGATTTATTCGCGACGGCCGAAAAGCCAAACTGGCTGAATGCGCCGGCCCAGCCCTGGTCACGAATGAACAGGAACGGCAGGTGTTTGAAACCACCTACCGAATTCCCCCATTTACCCCACCACTGTACCCGACTGGCTGCACGATTGCCGCCTACTTGGGCGTTGACGGCGGCTCTACCAGCTCAAAAGCTATCCTTATGGACAAGGATGGCCGACTTATTAAAAAAGAATACCAATTGTCTGGCGGCAACCCTATTCAGGATGTCAAAGACATGCTTCGTCGTCTATACGATTGGTCCCAAGCTCAACAGTGTCGCCTGGAAATACTGGGTTTTGGCGCCACCGGCTACGCAGCCGACGTACTGGATAAAGCAGTACAGTCTGATGCCAACATAGTGGAAACCGTGGCCCACATGATGAGTGCCAAAAAATCCTGTGGTGACGATGTGGATGTTATATGTGACATCGGCGGCCAGGATATAAAAGTACTGTTTCTGCAAAACGGCACCATTAAGAATTTTCGACTATCCAATCAGTGTTCCGCCGGCAACGGTATGTTACTGCAAGCCATGGCCGATCAATTCGGTATCGACGTCAAGTCCTACGCGGATGTGGCTTTTCAGGCCGGACTGGCCCCCAAGTTCAGCTACGGCTGTGCCGTATTTCTGGATAGTGACCGGGTTAATTTTCAAAAAGAAGGTTTTAGCCGTGACGAATTGTTCGCGGGTCTGGCCATGGTCCTGCCGAAAAACGTTTGGCAATACGTGGTTCAGATTCCACGAATGGCGCAATTGGGCCGCAAATTTGTTCTACAGGGGGGAACCCAATACAATCTGGCGGCTGTAAAAGCTCAAGTGGATTATATTCAGAAACGGGTACCCGATGCGGAAGTCATCGTACACCCACACTGCGGCGAGGCCGGCGCCATCGGTGCTGCCTTGGAAGCAAAGCGGGTGGTGGAACGCCAGGGGTACAGCCGGTTTATCGGATTGGAAGCCACCATGGGCCTGCAATACACAACACGCACCGATGAAACCACCCGCTGTCATTTCTGTGAAAATCACTGTTCTCGCACCTTTATCGACACACGAACACCCAAAGGCGATGTCAGCCGTTATATTGCCGGTTTTTCCTGCGAAAAAGGCACGGTGGAATCCAAGCAGGCGGTGATCGCACTCAATAAAGAACGCAAACGACTTAAAAGCCTCTATCCAAACCTGGTGGACTACGAAGCCACCTATGCCTTTCGCAGTGTTTATAAACCCCAGCCCATGCCGGACGCCGGTAGTTTATGGCGTACGGAACAAATCCGCCATGGCCTGTTCGGTAGCCGCCGACGATGGGTTGAACGGGGTTTCCAGCGCAGTGATGATGCACGGCACCGCGCTAATTTACGTATTGGCATTCCCCGAGTACTTAACATATATTCACTGGCCCCGTTTATGCGCGCCTATCTTGAAACGTTGGGTATCAAACCGGGTAATGTGGTTTTTTCCGATCAAACATCAGAAGAACTATGGCTGGAAGGCGGTAAGTTTGGCGCCATTGATCCGTGTTATCCATCCAAGGTGGCCTTGGCCCATATTCATAACTTATTAACCGTCAAACAACGGCACAAACCGTTACACGCAATTTGGTTCCCATGTGTAACCCATCTACCCACGTTTGTGTCGCATACTGTGTCCGCCACCACGTGCCCGATCGTGGCCGGTGCGCCGGAAGTTGCCAGCGCGGCGTTTACCAAGGAAAAAGACCATTTCACCGACAGCGGTATCGAGTTTATTAAACAGGCTTTGGACTTCACCTCGCCAACCATTCTGCGCAAACAGTTGTTTTCCGCATTCGCCAAATGCCTAAATATCAGCCGGGACGAAAACGACTTTGCCTGCGAGCAGGGATTTAAGGCACTGACCCTGTTTGAAGAGGAAATGCAACGTCGCGGCATGGAATTGTTGACCCAGGCCGAACAACAGCAATCGGTCGTACTATTAATGTTGGGCCGGCCCTACCACAATGATCCAGGTTTGAACCACGAAATCCTCGATGAATTTCAGGCCCTGGGGTATCCGGTGTTGTCGATCCGTTCCATACCAAAGGATCCGGCTTATTTAAATCGTTTTTTTCAATCGGACCTTGCCGCCGGCAGCATACAAAACAGCCTTGATATAAACGATGTATGGCCGGAAAATTATTCCACCAACAGCGTTCAAAAAGTCTGGGCGGCGAAATTCGCCGCGCGTCATCCGAATGTCGCGGTAATCGATTTTTCCAGCTTTAAATGCGGACATGACGCCCCAACCTATGGCTTGATTGACAAAATAATCGAACATGGACAAACTCCCTATGCGGCGTTACACGATCTGGATGCGAACAAACCCGGTGGCTCCATTAAGATTCGCGTAAAAACCTACGCCTATGCTTTAAGTCTTTACCAGGAAAGTCTCCAGGACCAGGCGGCCGTTCTCAGCGAACTGGACAAACTGATGATGTCCAAACGACGGGAACTGATGGGGTCCTGGTTAAAAAAAAATACCGAACAGTTTCAGCAAATTCACCAACGTCACGACTTGGCAGGTGCCTTTGACGCGTATGTTCTGGATTCGGAACGCACGACTTCCAGTTCAGAACACACGACTTCCAGTTCAGAACACACGACTTCCAGTTCAGAACAAAAGAGCTCCGGTGTATCCGTACAATTCGCTAAAAATCCGCTCAAAGTCCGCGATGCCATGGTCAAGCTGCAGTATGAACAACTTAAGGAATCCAGCGAAGACGAACATAGGGCCACCGGCTAACAGGAGAATCCCATGCACGTTGAACAACCCTCATCCAGCCTGGCTCAGGTCGAACGCGAATTACAGGAATTTGAGCAACAACAGCGTAAACGCCTGGGCATTGCGCAATCCGTGCAGCATTGGCAGGATCCGAATCCCCAGCATTTCGGTAAAACCGATCGTGACAATACCACCATCTTGGTCGGCGGCTTGACGATGATGCAGGATAGGTTTTTGGAAGCCGGTCTTTCGTCGCTGGGCTATCGAATTCAAGCACTGGACTGCCCAGACAACAACAGCCTGCAATTGGGCAAAGAATTCGGTAACCGTGGCCAATGCAATCCCACCTACTTCACCGTGGGTAACCTGGTTAAATATTTAATTCATCTACGCGACGAACAAGGCTTAAGCCGTCAACATATTATCGAACAATTTATATTCGTCACCGCCGGAGCCTGCGGACCGTGCCGATTCGGCACCTATGTCACCGAATACCGCAAAGCTTTGCGGGACGCGGGATTCGACGGTTTTAGGATATTTTTATTTAAGACCACCGGGGGAATCAATCAAAGCGACCCGGACCAGGGGTTGGCGTTTACCCCAACATTTTTTATGCGCATGTTTAAATGCATTATTTTGGGCGATATTGTCAACCTGATCGGCTACCGTATCCGCCCCTACGAAGTCACGCCGGGCAGTACCGACAAGGCGCTTGAACAATGTCGCGATATTATTTGTGAAACATTACGCTGTAATAAAATAATGTGGCCGGCATTACGTCGCTGCCGCCGTCTTCTACGCGCCGTGCCGGTTGATCGCCTGCAGGTTAAAGCAAAGGTAACCATCATCGGTGAATTCTGGGCCATGACGACCGAAGGGGAAGGCAACTATCGCTTGCAGCGTTTTTTGGAAAACGAAGGCGCGGAATGTGAAATCCAACCGGTAACCAACTGGCTGCTTTATGTTTTGTGGCAAACCCGATGGGACACCCGTTGGCAGATGGACGCCCATCGCCGCCCGGACGACAATAATCGCGCTCAAATCAACTTGAAACCGCGCAAAACCCTTATACTCTGCCGACTTACCGAATCCATCGTTAGAACCGTGTTCACCATCTATGCGCGCGCCATCGGTCTCAAACGCTACCACCTGGCAAGCATGGACGAACTGGCAAAACTGGCTCGCGAGTATTACCAGAATGAACTTCGCGGCGGTGAAGGCCATATGGAAGTCGGTAAATTAATTCAGTGTGCGAAAAAAAACAAATCCCACCTGGTGCTCAGCATAAAACCGTTTGGTTGCATGCCCTCCTCCGGTGTATCGGACGGTGTTCAGTCCTTGATTATGGCCAAATATCCCAACGCCAATTTTATCCCCATTGAAACGTCGGGCGACAGTGCGGTCAATGCCTATAGCCGTATCCAAATGGCCCTGTTTAAAGCACGCCAGCAGGCGGAGGCTGAATTTAAGAAATCCTGTGAGCAAAAAGGCGGTTTAAACGCCGCTAAAAAACGGTTGGGGTCAAAATATCGCAACGCCCTTCATTATCCCAAACAGCGGGCGGCTGGAACGGCAAGTAACCTGGTTTTATAGCTGTATGGAAATAGTAACTACTCAGCCGTTTTGGTGCCATCGGCCCTTGTAGGGCGGGTTAGCGATAGCGTAACCCGCCTTGGGTAGAAAACCGTTGCTCATGTATAGCGCCTCAGCAGGGCTGAATAGTTACTGGAAATATTTATTTTTGATAACCCGGGTTCGTGCCTCACCCAGGCTACGGGTTCTGTGTGGTGAATTTGTGTCAGGGGGGTAGTTGCTGTTTTTGCGTGGGAGTTTTACATTGACACCTGAATGCTGAATGGTTACAACTAAAGACTGTTGTGTACTGCGCACATGTTGAGTGTGATGCAAGGCACGGTTTAATATCATCACATCAAGTGTGGGTTAGTAATTTTGTAAATACATCAGCCATTTTTGCAGCCTGGTGGCGCCAATCGTAATTTTCTCGTGCAACAGTCGCCAATGTCTCGCCGAGGTCATGCCGCTTTAAGTGGGTAAGTAGCTTAATTGTTGAGTCCGCCATCTTTGCAATGCGGTTTTCCACAGCTACGGGGATACGGCATAAATCCACAATCTTCGCAGGAATAAAGCGCTGCAACTCATCGATGCCGTCTTTAAATCCGCTGAAATAGCTGACCATAGGTAGAACCCCGTTACTTAACGACTCCATAAGCACCAACGGATATGCTTCCGCAACGACGGACGGAAATACCGCGATATCCGCTAGTGGAAAAACATGAGCTAACTGCTCATGGTTCATCCGGCCCAAAAAGACTATTTGATTCGCTAACCTGGTGGTGAAATTAAAAAAATCCGAACCCTCTACGCTGTCAAGAAAATATTCAACATCCTTCCAAGGTCCAAGCAGTTCACTATCATCTAAATCGAAACCGGACCGTACGATTTCCCGAACAAGCTTGCCGTCACCCGTACCCAATGCAAATACAAACGCTTCCAGTACTTCTCGATAAGCACCCGAGCCAACAACTAATAATTGTGTTCCGTCATGCGATTGCAAAATCAGCGGTAAGGCGCATATCAAACTTTGCAGCCCTTTACCCGCCGTCAAGGCACCGACAAAAAGTAATACCGGTTGCTCGGGATCCACTTTGGAAAGTTTCTCTACTGCATCCGTATCCACTGCGTTTTGGTTATAACTTTGCCTGAAGTCCTTCACCACGGAAAGATCCCCGTCTCTCAATTGATGGTGTAGGGATTTGAGCAAGTCCGGCGATTTACCCATGCCATTGCCTAATAAGCGTGAACGGGCAAGCTGATCCAATAATCGTCGTCGCTGCCGCCGGCGAACCGGCTGGAATAATTCCGTGTCCACACCCACACCCACAATAGTCGTTTTAGGCTGCATTGTTTCGACCAAAGCAGGAAACAATTGAAAAATACGATCACGTACCTCAGCATTACCCGTCACCAGTTGATCGCAATGTCTTAATACTTGTTCTGCATGTTTGCGGTATCGGTCGTCTATTTTAACAGTGTATTCGATGGCACTACCGTGAGGGAAAACCAGCAAGGGAATACCAAAAGACCGACAGGGCGACAGTGCAACCAACGGCTGCATGACCAGATGGTTAGCGAGTAAAACATCGGGGACTTGCTGCGAAAAAATTGCGCCAAGCACCTTCTCATTCACCGCTATATATGACGCCAATTCATCATCGCTTAAGCGCACAAAACTTTTTACATGCCCTGGCCGTTGCTTGTCTGTAAGGTAAACAGGGTAAATTGGGCCACTGGGAATACGGTGCAAAACACAACGCTTATGATTATTGTGCAATGAAAGCTTTTCATAGCCACCGTCTTGTTTCCATGTTATAACCGTATTGACAAAATCGAGTTTTTCCGGGTGCGGCTCGCGACAGATAATGTCCACTGTATGTCCAAGGCGCAGCAGAGCCTTGGCTAAATAGCGATTGTATTCATTGCTACCCGAACCTGTTAGTTCATAACCGTGAAATAAGCCGATGCGCATGATGATCCTCTGTGTTGACTGTGAGTTGCCGTCATCAGACGGCAACTCCGCCTACAACCCAAGTACTATTGACACAATGGCAAATAGATATCGGTAAGCAAATCAGCCGGCGCGGTATCCCTGGGATTGTTGAGATATTCCTCGAAAACCGGTGTATCACCGACCTCTTCACCGGCTGCGACCAACCACTGACCGTATAGCCATTGATACGCCGAACGCATGTCCGCATAGGGACCTTGGTGCCGTAGTACGGCGCAACGCCCGCCGACAATCCGGTCTTCCTGCAGCGGTGCCTCCGCCACAACACGGTCATCGACGACCACACAGGCGCGTGATCGCAATGCCTGTTCAGCGACCAGCGATGGATCATCATAGTAAATACCCACCGAACGCATACCCGTATCAAATTGGTTGCGTGCTGCCAATGTACGATACAGTGCTGCAAACGCTTTTCCAATCGCCATATACGATCCGTTGTGGGGAACACTTAATACTCGCATACCGGCGATGTCCTGAATACTAACCTGATACATAACTTGTTCACCTTCAAAAATTGATGACTGAAATTTCATATGACTTCCGCTTTGCCTGTATTTGGCGGGCGGCATGCCGTACACCGATTTGAAGATACGTGTAAACGATTGCAAGTTATCATAGCCGGACGATTCGGCAACTTCCGTAATCGGCATGGACGTTTGCGCCAACAGACCCGCGGCATGGTGAAGACGCAGGCGCTTGACCGTCGCGGTGATTGTCTCCCCATACAAAGCATGATAAATACGGTGCCAATGATACGGTGACAAACAAGCAACTTCGGCGAGTTTAAGAAGATCCAATTCCTCATGCAGGTGATTGTAGATATACGAAATAACCCGTCCAAGCCGCCGTTCATAATGTGTCCAGTGATGATTTTTCTTCACAAGCATTCCACCTCTTCTGTGTGGTTAAAACAGTAACATGCCGTCATTTGACAAATCTTGCGCAAATGACTGAACCCCGGCAGGAACCACTGAAATATTCAGGATAAACAAGAGAATAATATAATAACTTATAACTTATAACTTGTTGTTTTATATTATTACATACGATAATTATAATTAATTAATTAATTAATGCCACGCCGAGCTTTGAGCGAATCAATAAGGATGGAATAAACCCGCCGGACTCGCTGGCGCTGGGACTCCGCGTCGTAGCGCTTGTGCAGCAATTGCCGATCTTCGCGGGCTTGTTGATAGCCTGCTCGTGCGGCTTGCGTCAACAAAAACATGGCTTGTGCTTGATTTCGTGGCACAACCACCGCATTTTCATACATCCATGCCAGATTCAATTGGGCTTCGGGATTACCTTGTTGTGCCGAGGCCACATACCATACAAAGGCCTTGGATAAATCTCCGGTAACACCACTGCGTTCATAGCAATAGGCTAGCTGGAACTGAGCTTTGCTGGAACCCCCAAAGGCCCGTCGCTCGAGATCACCGGCACAGGGCTGCGCCAGAGAAATTTGCGGCAGGATCCATGCCGTACAAATCATGCAGTATATGGGCAATAATCGCGTCACCATAGTCACTCCTTTTCGCCCCTATGAGGTAGAACGACTGCAGCGTGTATAACTTTAGAGCCTGTAGGTTTATAGGAGTGCGACTAGCTTTCGGTCAGATTGCTAAAAAAAAGACTCAGGCATCATCAAATAATTAATTATCGCAACTTACCCGCAGGTGCAAATCGGTGTTGAAATACGTGAAATTATTTCATAACCGCGTAGTGCAATGCCCATATAAAACGTGTATTGAGATAAGCGCTGAAGGAGCCAGTACAAGGCGCAGAGCGCCGGGAATGCAGGTCACCTTCCAAAGGGGTCTGGAACGCAGCAATCGCACCTTGAGCGGCTTCCCGGAGGGCGAGATAGATTTTTTTAGGCAACCATCAAGTATCAAGTCTATCTCGTCTAAATGCACCCAGACTCGCTCATAACCATCACATTATCCATCAGCGTACCTGTTTGATTGTGAGAGTGAGGAGTGAATCCGGCTCCGAAAGCCTTTAGTGTTGACAGGTTATTTACAAACACTAAATGGAATATACATGCACGCCCTGTTCCCTGCCCTTTAGCCTGCGCTCACCGCCATCCGTCATAAGGCGGGTAATCTCTTCCGGCAGTTGGGATCGAACTTCGGCACTGATCAGTATTTCCGTTCCAAGCGTTTTATTCATGTTTTCCAAACGGGATGCCACGTTTACGGTATCACCGATTACGGAATATTTCATACGCGTGGCGCTGCCGAGATTGCCCGATACTACTTTTCCGGAATGGATGCCTATGCGGGCTTTCAGGTGCTCTATACCACTGTCTTTCCAATACCGGGCCAGACCGGACGTCTGCCACTGCTTATTGAGCTCCATTAACTTCTTACGCATATCCACTGCACAGCGAACCGCCCGCTCGCAATGATCTGCCATGTAGTTTGGCGCACCAAATACCGCGAAAACAGCATCGCCGAGGTATTCAATCACACAGCCCTTGTGCGTATCAATAATTTGATTCATAACCCCTAAATACTCATTTATCAATTCAACCACTTTTACCGGCGGTAACTGCTCGGAAATGGTCGAGTAGCCCTCGATATCGGAAAACAAAACAGTGACGACTCGTTCTTCCCCACCGAGTACTGTTTTCTCCTTTTATCCAACATTGCTTTAGCCACATCGTGACTAACGTAACGGCCAAACACCTCTCGAATATGCTCCCGGTCCTGCAATCCTTCAGCCATTTTGTCAAAGTACTGACTCATCAAACCCAACTCATCGCGGCGTTCCAGCCGTATCCGAGTATCCAGCTGTCCATGAGTAATGGCGTCGGTTGCATTGATAATTCTTGTTAGTGGCGTCCGAACGCGATACGCAATGAAGTACGAGATTATACTTATAAAAACAAACGCGATAAAAAAGACACTGGCAGTTGTCACTGACACTCGAACCTTTATAGCGCCTATTCGATTGGCTTTTATATCAGCACCCACGATAGCCATACTTTTTTGCTGTGCGTTTTTAATCGGCGCGTATCCGGATAGTGTTAAGCCAAACTCATCCGCGTACAATTTATCTTCAACCACAGGCTCGCGAAAACCTTTCAACATCACCGGTACTTCACTGGCATCATACGCCTCGCCGGGTTTTGCCATGACGCCGTCTTTGGCATAGTCAATAAGAAATTGCAACTGCGCGGGTTGGGTTGTCGGTAATAGTATGTAAATTGTCTCGATATCAGGATCTTTGCCGGCAACTTGTTTAAATTGGTCAAACAATTTCTTTCGAAAAGAAATCTCAGTTGCGGAATCCTTTAGCGCGGCTTCAAAAGTTCCGGCGTCAATCAAGTACGACAGGCTGGTAACGGTGGTCAACAACCGCTGTTGTGTGTTTTGCATTTCTAACTTCACACCGGCATTGTACATTAGCACACCCATCGCGATGAGTGAAATCAATACCGCCCCACCGTACAATACGGTAAGGCGAAAATGCAATCGCTGCCATGTCTGGAGTTTACACAACGGGTTTGACAATTCGTCAATGGGCATGACGTCCTTGTCGAGTTGAGACATACAGTCCCCTATCATTGAGCCTTCCACTTTTCGATGTAAGCTATCCGATTAACTATATACATACATTGTTTACTCAACACGACATAATCAATCATCGACTCATGAGAACCACCAGCACACGAGTGGGCCGGGTAGGACATCAGGTGACATCGACTGTGCCCTATCTACGCTGTCCGCGTTACCATTGACTTGAAACAGTCTGACGATGAAATCGCCATCACGCCCGAAAGGGTAAAAATCGCCGCCAACTTGTCGCACGGTTCTTGAATGCCGGTGAATGCCGGTGCAAAGGAAAAATACTTAAAAAAAAGGGTATTCTTCCACTGAGAATGGTATTTTTAAATCGCTGCCTTGAAATCGTTAGTCATCATTCAAGGATAAAATGGAGCACAAATCACAATTGTAATGATATACCATGTGTTAAACAAGCCATGTATCGCTTTCAAAGGCTGAAAATGTCGAGACTACCAAGCGCCCCTAACACACGTCTGTCGCGTGGAATTTACACGTCGAGCCAATCCCCTACTCCGCGTATAGTTTTAAAGCAGCAATATTGCCAATTTCAGTTGTGTCGTAGAAACCTTCCGCAGGAGAACATTGCTCACGGAAGAGTTCGATCGGTCGTCAACCAGGATAATAGCTGTATTTGTTGATCATAGCTAGCTAGCTAGCTAAGAAAATTATTCATACACGGAAATGGTGCGGGTTAGTTCGGTGACATTTGACCTATAAATACTTTCATGAAGGCGGTGCTGCCGGGCTATGCCATCGCTTAATTTTTTCACGATAAAGCCAAGAGACTTGTTGAAAGGGGGATCTTTTAAAGGGAAACCGGTGAAATGGGAGCACACGACGAGCCGGGAAATACGGTGCGTTTCCGTCAGAAAAATACCCGATTTGGATTGGACTTGATGATATCAAGCAGTTTTTCAATATTTCGTTCCGCCACCGATGGTACATAAGGTAACCATCGCCTACCATCGGTGCAAAACAGGCTCCAGGTACCGTTCACGGATTGCTTTCGCAAACACGCAAACCTTTTTTTCGCCCGTAACGACATCAGTAAGGTGTTATTTTCTTGCGAAAATACCTGAACAGATTGATCGTCCACAACATAGCTAAGACTGCTTTGCGACCACTGGCTGCAAAAATTCGACAGCACCTTATGAATCCGGCGAATCTCCAAATCCGAAAACATTACACAAGCAGACTGCGCGCCAGCACCAAAGCGTCCTCACGCCCAAAATCCGCCGGATAATAATTTTTACGGATTCCGGCTTCTACAAATCCGAATTTTCGATAAATATGAATAGCCACTTCGTTGCTGGGCCGAACTTCCAGAAAAACCGTATCCGCGTTTTTTTTTCGGGCGATTTGTATAAAATGCCTCAATAAACGCTGCGCCCTGCCCTGGCGCTGGTATTGGGGTGCGACACTGACATTCAGAATATGCGCTTCCTCGGCACCGATAGACATGATACCGTAAGCCTCGATCTGTTCATCGGCCAAAACCCAACAGTCATACCCCACGCCAATACAATCGCGAAATATGCCGGTTGTCCAAGGATGGCCATAAATTTTTTTTTCCACATCGATAATGCGGTCGATATCCATAATTTCCATTTGCCGAAATTGACTGATAACCATCACAGTGATACCTGTTGCAATATGGATTTTGCGAGCCGTAAATCCTGCCATGTTTTCCGCTTTTCCTTGGGCGACCGCAGCAAGTAAGCCGGGTGGTAAGTCACCACCAGGGGAATTTCCATATCGGCATAATAGAATCGCCGGCCCCGCAAAACACCGATTCGTTCATCGGTTTTTAACAAATTTTGCGCCGCCACCCGGCCCAACGCAACGATAATCCTGGGTTGAATCAACTGCAGTTGTCGCTGCAAATAAGGCTCGCACTTTTCAACTTCGTGCGCCAAGGGGTCGCGGTTCTGCGGCGGCCGGCACTTGAGAATGTTGGCGATATAGACCTGCTGTCGATCCTAACCCATCGCAAAAAGCATTGCGTTCAATAACTGCCCGGCGCGACCCACAAAGGGTTCTCCCTGACGATCCTCATCAAATCCCGGCGCCTCACCGACAAAGACCCAGTCCGCCTGGGTTGAACCAACGCCAAATACTGTTTGGGTACGTGTCTGGTATAAACTACACTGCTCACAGGCGGCCACCGAGGCTCGCAATGCGGGCCATGGATCGGATGGCTCCAGCGGCTTTTCACTCACCACTTCGCTTGAAAAATTCTGTTCGCATTCCCGGATAGGGCGCTGCCGCCACACCGGAATACCCATGCGTGCCAGATACCGATATTGTCTGTCGCCGTGAGCCATTAAACCGCTTTCTGGGGGTGCGTCCTTTCAGCAAGCCCCATGACCTTATTAATACCGCTGATATAAGCCTTTGCGGAAGCGATCACAATGTCCGTATCTGCACCTTGCGCATTGATGATGGTACCGTCCTTTTCCAGGCGAACGGATACTTCGCCTTGAGAATCCGTACCCTCGGTGATGTTGTTGACCGAGTAGATTTGTAGGTCCGCACCACTTCGCACAATTTTTTCCACTGCCTTAAAGGCCGCATCCACCGGACCGCTCCCTTCGGCTTCTGATAGTTTTTCCTCACCATCGACCCACAAGGTAATCTGCGCCAGCGGTCGCTCGCCGGTCTGTGTACAAACTTTTAGCGAGACCAGTTTGACATGTTCGTTGGTCGCCTCCAAGCTCGCTTCCGAGACCAATGCTTGCAAATCATCGTCGAAGATCTCGTGTTTTTTGTCCGCCAATTCCTTAAAACGGGCAAAAGCAATAGTAAGCTCATTTTCTGTTTCAAAACCCACACCCAGTTCTTTCAGACGTGTGCGAAAGGCGTTGCGGCCGGAATGTTTACCCAATACCATTCGGTTGGTTTTCCAACCCACGTCTTCCGCACGCATTATTTCATAGGTTTCGCGGCTTTTTAAAACACCATCCTGATGGATACCCGACTCATGGGCAAATGCATTGGCGCCCACGATGGCTTTGTTCGGTTGTACCGGAAATCCCGTTATACCGGATACAAGACGGGAACAGGAAACGATTTGCGTGGTATCCACGCTGGTGCGGCAACTGAAAACATCTTGGCGGGTACGAACGGCCATCACAATCTCTTCCAATGCCGCATTTCCCGCTCTTTCCCCCAGACCATTAATGGTGCATTCCACTTGTCGGGCGCCGGACATGACCGCGGACAGCGAGTTGGCGACGGCAAGGCCCAAATCGTTGTGGCAGTGCACGGAAAAAACTGCTTTGTCCGAATTCGGCACCCGTTCGATCAGGGACCGAATAGCTTCGCCAAACGGTTGTGGCATGCTGTATCCCACGGTATCGGGAATATTTACGGTGCCAGCACCGGCATCGATCACAGCCTCAATAATGCGACATAAAAAATCCATATCGGAACGACCGGCATCCTCCGGTGAAAATTCTACATTATCAACAAGATTTCTGGCCCGTTTCACGGCTCGAACAGCTTGTTGAAGTACTTGATCCGGCTCCATTCGCAATTTTTCCTGCATATGAATGGGCGATGTGGCGATAAACGTGTGAATACGGGGCATGACGGCGCCCGCCAAGGCCTCGTGAGCGCGATCAATATCTTTATCCATTGCACGCGCGAGACCGCAGACCATACTTTCCTTGATCTCATCGGCAACAGCCCGGACTGCTTCAAAATCACCCGTACTGGCAATGGGAAAGCCTGCTTCTATGACATCCACCCGTAAGCGCTCCAAGGCATTGGCTATGCGAACCTTTTCATCCTTGGTCATGGATGCGCCGGGGCTCTGTTCCCCGTCCCTTAAGGTGGTATCAAAAATAATTAATGTATCACTCATTCTAACTACTCCACGCCTGACCCGGCGGTTTTAGTCTAAGTCTACCTGAGGCGGGAAATTTGATCCAACCGCAGAAAATTGCGGCATGGTTGTACCCGAGTGACAGGCGGCGAGGCCATCCGCCTATCAAAGCGCGGCCTTGGAGTGATCCCTCGGCCTTATGATTCAATCACCTAACCCGTTTTAGGCGCCGTGGGATCCTTCTTTGTTTGCCCTGTGCGTTTTTTACGTCTTTGCTGTAATAATAGGCGTCTGCGGTTCAATCTGACCACGCAGCGCCATGGTCCAGAAGCGCCATACAGTAAAAACAAACTGAACAGGACAAGCGGCGGGTCGTAGGATATAAAAACAAATACCATAACCACGGCGAGGACCGCAACAAACGGAACCCGTCCTTTTAGATCCAGGTCCTTGAAACTTCGATAACGTATGGTGCTTACCATCAAGGCACCTGCGACAATTGTCAGAATAAACGCTCCAATACGTGTCGACGTCATATGGTTTTCGAGCCAGTGCATGTCCGTGCCTACCCAAACCATGCCCGCCACCATGGCGGCGGCGGCAGGACTGGCTAAACCCTGAAAATATCGTTTGTTAACGGTACAAATTTGTGTATTAAATCGGGCCAACCGTAATCCGGCGGCAGCGGTAAAAATGAATGCAGCCAACCAACCATCCCGGCCTATGTCTGACAAGATCCATAGATAGACAACCAAGGCTGGAGCCAGGCCGAAAGCGACCATATCCACAAGGCTATCGTACTGGGCGCCAAAATCGCTTTGAGTGTGGGTCATTCGTGCCACACGCCCGTCCAATCCATCCGTGATTATAGCGACAAAGATAGCTACCGCCGCGTACTCAAAACGATTATTGATCGCCGCCACGATTGCATAAAAGCCCGCGAACAGACCTGCCGTGGTAAACAGGTTGGGCAGCAAATAGATGCCGCGCTTGAGCCGATCCGGTTTGTCCATTTTTAACTCGGTATTTAGTCAAACTTCATTTGTGGGTATAGTGTCCCAGTACGGTAGTGCCGGATTTTACATGCTCCCGAGATTTGACATCGATCCGGGAATTTTCATGTAAATAAATATCAAAGCGGCGACCAAACGGTACATAACCGAACCGCTGTCCTTGGCCGATACGCTCGCCGGCGCGAAGGTATAAGCGGGGCCGCCGCATAAGCCGCGCAGATTCCGCCACTAATATTAGATTGTCCAGTTCATCGGTTTGTATCCAAACAGCATAAGGTACAAATGCTTTTCCTTGCGCCGCTTCAGGCAACAGTTTTATTCCCTGAATCTTACCTTCGGTGGGACTGCGCAATTGAAAAGTATTAAACAGGTTTTTACGTATTTGTAAACGCACCGCCGGTCTTTTTAGCATGGGATCGTCAGCGGTTTCAATGGTAACCACCACCCCGCTGATGGGGCTTACCACCGCCAGTGGATCCGCCGGTACCGGACAGTCCGGATCCCGGTGAAACCAAACTACCACCAGAACGGCAACCCACGCAGGCAGGGACACCTCGACCGAAAAAGCCAGAGCCAACACAAAACCCAGCGCACCAATACCGATGATGATGGGCCATGCTTCTCGTAAAATGCGTAGCGTCAAAGCCGTTTAGTCCATGGCAATTAAAACACGGTTCGATGGCCAATCAGTTTTTGTCTTTATCCACCAATTTATTTGCTTTAATCCACGGCATCATTTCCCGCAGTTGCGCGCCTACTTCTTCAATAGGATGTTCGCGAGCCAAACGGCGACGGGATTTGAATTGTGCGGCACCGGACTGATTCTCCAGAATAAATTCCTTGGCAAATTCACCGTTTTGAATTTCCGTCAAAATACGTTTCATTTCTTCACGGGTTTCGCCGGTAATTATACGCGGTCCGCGGGTGATATCACCGTATTCAGCCGTATTGGAAATGGAATATCGCATATTGGCGATTCCCCCTTCATACAGCAAATCCACGATGAGTTTCAGTTCATGGAGGCATTCAAAATAAGCCATTTCCGGTGCGTATCCGGCACTAACCAGTGTTTCAAAACCGGCCTGAATCAGCGCCGTGGTTCCGCCGCATAACACCACCTGTTCACCAAACAGATCGGTTTCAGTCTCTTCGCGAAACGTGGTTTCGATGACACCGGCACGACCACCACCGTTGGCCGAGGCGTAGGAAAGCGCCGTTTCCTTGGCCCGGCCGCTGGCATCCTGATAGATGGCGATCAAACTGGGTACGCCGCCCCCTTCTTTATAGGTGGAACGTACCAAATGGCCTGGACCCTTAGGAGCAATCATGATTACGTCCAGATCCGTACGCGGTTCAATTTGACCGAAGTGGATATTAAACCCATGCGCAAACGCCAGCGTGGCTCCCTGTTTTATATGGGGCGCGATGGTGTCACGGTACAAGCGGGCCTGATGTTCATCGGGCACCAGCACCATAACCAGATCGGCTTGCGACACCGCCTGCTCCACCGGCAACACTGTTAAGCCTGCTGCCTTGGCTTTTGCGTGCGAAGCCGAATCACTGCGCAGTCCAACACAAACATCCACCCCTGAATCCTTCAAGTTGTTGGCATGGGCGTGTCCCTGGGAACCGTAACCCAATATAGTGACTTTTTTACCGCAAATTAAGGATAGGTCGGCGTCTTTATCGTAATAAACCTGAATACCCATGCTAGTTACCTTTTACCTTTCGTACACTTTATTCTAAATAACCAATGATTTTTCACCCCGGGCAATTCCCGATGTGCCCGTTCGAACGGTTTCCAAAATCTGGAAACCTTCCAGCGCGTTGATAAATGCGTCAAGTTTATTGCCATCGCCGGTCATTTCAACCGTATAGGTGTTGGCGGTGACATCGATGACCCGGCCTCGAAAAATGTCGGCCAGGCGCTTTAACTCGTCGCGCTCTGTCAGTTCACGGGCATGCACTTTAATCAACATTAATTCCCGCTCAATGTGAGCGCCTTCGGTTAAATCCACCAGCTTAATCACATCGATAAGCTTGTTGAGCTGTTTGGTAATCTGCTCGATGATCTCTTCCGAACCGCTCGTAACCAGGGTCATGCGTGATACCGAAGGTTCTTCTGTTGGCGCCACCGACAAGGACTCGATATTATAGCCGCGCGCGGAAAACAACCCTGCAACACGTGACAGAGCACCGGATTCGTTTTCAAGTAACAGTGATAGAATATGCCGCATCAGGCTAGCTCTCTATCCGGCGACAAATGCATTTCATGATGCCCTTTGCCCTGTGCGATCATGGGATACACATTTTCCGTTTGATCGGTAATAAAATCCAGGAACACCAGGCGTTTATCCTTAAAAGCCTCTTCCAGCGCCGGGCGCACGTCGGCGGGTTTATCGACACAGATACCGGTATGCCCGTAAGCTTCCGCCAACTTAACGAAATCCGGTAACGCTTCCATATAGGAATGCGAGTACCGCTTGTCGTAGAAAAATTCCTGCCATTGCCTGACCATACCCATGTAACGGTTGTTCAAGTTAACTATTTTGATAGGTAATCCGTATTGCAGGCAAGTCGACAACTCCTGGATACACATCTGGATACTGGCTTCACCGGTCACGCAAACCACTTGCTCATCGGGGAACGCAAGTTGCACGCCCATGGCAGCCGGCAACCCAAATCCCATGGTGCCCAGGCCACCGGAATTGATCCAGCGACGCGGTTTGTTGAATTTATAAAACTGCGCGGTCCACATTTGATGCTGTCCTACATCGGAGGTTACGTAGGCGTCGCCATGGGTAAGCTCATAGAGTTGTTCCAACACATATTGGGGTTTGATTTTGTCACTGTTGCGATCGTAGCGAAGGCAATCCTTCGCCCGCCAGGTATTGATTTGATCCCACCACGCTTGCAGCGCCTGGGGATCCGGCTTGTTATTGCTTTCCCCAATCAGGCGAATCATTTCCTGAAGCACGTTTTTAACCGAGCCGACGATGGGGATATCCACCGGAATGCTTTTGGAGATGGATGCCGGATCAATATCGATATGTACGATTTTGGCATGTGGGCAGAAATGCTCCGGTTTGCCCACTACCCGGTCATCGAAACGGGCGCCGATGGCCAACAGAACGTCGCAGTGATGCATGGCCATATTGGCTTCGTAGGTACCGTGCATGCCGAGCATGCCGACAAACTGGCCATCACTAGCCGGATACGCGCCCAGCCCCATTAAAGTGTTAGTGATGGGAAATCCCAGCTGACGGGTCAATTCCGTGAGTTCTTGGGAACCATCACCCAGAATGACCCCGCCGCCGGTGTAGATCATCGGCTGGCGTGCATGCATAAGCAGACCAACGGCTTTTTTGATCTGTCCGGGATGGCCTCTGAGGGTTGGATTATACGAGCGTACTTCAATTTCCTTCGGATAGACGTAATCGGCCACGTTCATCGTGACATCTTTGGGTATGTCAACCACGACGGGTCCCGGACGGCCACTGCCGGCAATAAAAAAGGCCTTTTTAAGAGTGTCCGCCAAGTCTTTGACATCCTTAACTAAAAAGTTGTGCTTTACACAGGGGCGCGAGATACCCACGGCATCCACTTCCTGAAATGCGTCACTGCCGATGGCCCAGGTATGGACCTGGCCGGTAATGACCACCATGGGGATAGAATCCATGTAAGCAGTCGCGATACCGGTGATAGCGTTGGTTGCACCGGGTCCCGAAGTGACCAGCGCAACACCGGTTTTACCGGTGGCACGGGCATAACCATCAGCGGCGTGGGTGGCGCCTTGCTCATGACGAACCAGAATATGCTTGATATCGTTGTGCTTAAAAAGTTCGTCGTAAATATATAAAACCGCACCTCCGGGATAACCAAATACGTGCTCGACGCCTTCGTCCTTGAGGAAACGAACAAGAATTTCGGCACCGTTAAGTTCCACAACACACCTCACTATAATAAAAAAGATACAAGCTACCGGTAATCGGCGAAAACGTCAATCAAACACTATTCCAACTCGCTATATTAGCACAAAATAGATGGGTGATTAATTTACTTGCATTCATGCTTCACAAGGTAATAATAGCAAAATCAGATCTTTTCAGGAGGAAAAGCCCATGCCATCGTTGATCATTAAGACCAACGTGAAAACGTCAAAGGAAATTCACAATCGCCTCATGTCAAAAGCGTCTGGCCTGGTGGCTGAGCTGTTAGCCAAGCCCGAGAAATACGTGTTGATAAGTATCGAAGATGATATTCCCATGATTTTCGCCACATCCGATGAACCTGCCTCATATCTTGAATTGAAAAGCATCGGTCTGCCAGGCGAAAAGACCATCGAACTGTCCAAGCATCTCTGTTCGCTCATGGAGTCCGAGTTGGATATCAGCAAGGAGCGAATATACATCGAGTTTAACGATGTGCCACGCCATATGTGGGGCTGGAACAGCGGCACGTTTTAGTCCCGGCCACCTGGTTCCGTCTATTGCAATAACCGTGTGTCAATTGCCTGCCGCAGCAGTGCTCGCCCGCCCAGCCATGCGAAGGCGAGCGCGGCAATAACACCCAGCGTCATGCCGCCGACCCACTGCCATAGACCAGGGAGCAGATGAATATTCATCACCTGGTATGCAACGGTATACGCCGTCAACGCCGCAGCACAGCCGGCGCTGACCGAGGCGATGCCTCCCAGTAACAGCCATTCGCCGTACCATGCCTGGCGTAACTGTCTATCGCCGGCACCCAGCACCCTCAACAGGGTTAGTTCCTGCAGGCGTTCTCTTCGGCTGGCGTGCAATGCAGCGCTCATAACCAATAATCCAGCACACAGGGTCAACACAAAAATCATCGCCACGGCTCGTGCCACACGATCGATGATACCCCGCACGTGATCCATAATCGCCGCCACATCGATGACCGTGATATTGGGAAAAGTTTCCACCAGCGACTGCAAAACCCGGTAATTGCCCGGTGCAACATACAGACTGCTTACATAGCTTGCGGGCATATGTTCAATCAAACCAGGATCGGTGATGACAAAAAAGTTCACCTTGAAAGAATCCCAGTCCACCGCACGCAAATTGTCGACCTGGGCCGCCACTGTTTGGCCCGCCACATCGAACTCCAGGGTGTCGCCGACGGCAATGCCGTATAGCTCAGCCAGGCCCTGTTCCACCGACAGAACATGGTTGGCATGTTTGTCCCACCAACGACCTGCTACCAATCGATTGTGGCTGGGCAGTTGCTCCGACCAGGAGAGGTTGAACTCCCGTTGTAACAAACGTTTAGCCCGACCCTCTGGATAGGAATGCGGATCCATGGGTGAGCCGTTTTTGGATACCAGCCTTCCCCTGACCATGGGATATAGCAGCGGCGGCGGAAAACCCTGCTGTGAAAAAAAAGTCCGCAATGGGTCAAGTTGATCCGCTTGGATGTTGATTAAAAACCTGTTTGGCGCTTGTTCAGGCAAACGGTTTTGCCAGTCATGGATCAGGTCGTTCCGTACGATATTTAGCAGCAGCAGGGCCATTAACCCACTGCCGAACGCCACAATTTGCAAAACCGATTGCCCACTGCGCCTGGATGGATTCACCAAGGCAAATCGCCAGGCCGACCTGACCCGCTTGCCCACAAACCCCAGAGTCTTCAGAATCAACCAGGCAAACACCGCCAACACGGCAAAAACCGACGTGATGCTGACCAGCAGATAAGCGGTCATGCGCACATGGGCCGTTTGCCAAAATACGATCAGAATCAGTCCCAGCATACCCATAACAAACGGCACCAGCCATCGACTGGAAACGGCCACTCCGGCACCGCTGAGCAGCTGCATAGTCGACGCATTGCGCAGGCCCAGCACACTGGGCAGTACAAAAGTCAGTACGGAGGCCATACCCAGCAACCAGCCAAATAACCAGCTAGAAGCGGGAGCCGCCGGTAACGCCAGGCCGAAACCCGATGCCATCACGACCGCGATCATCCACTGGCCGGCAAACCCGCCAAGACAACCCAGAGTACTTACCAGTGTGGCCATAATGGTCCAGTAAACCGTGTAATGGAAAACGATAAACGACTGCCTTGCCCCCAATGCTCGCAGCACGGCCGTTTGATGCCGGTGGCGCTTGATATAAGACTGAACCGCCACGGCAATACTCAACACGGCTATGATGACTGCCGTCAACGCGGCCAAACTTAAAAACTGCCGGGCCCGATCCAGGGCGATTCGCAATTCGGGACGGGCATTGGCAGCGGTCAGCAATTGCTGATGGGGCATCTTGACGCGACGGTATTCGGCTACAAATGCTGCCAGGGATGGTCCATCACCGGCGAGATATAACAACCGACTGACCCGGCTGCCCGGCTGCAGCAACCCGGTCGCCGGCAGGTCCATGCCATTGATTAACACGCGGGGAGCAATAGTAAACATATCCCCGCCTCTACCAGGTTCATGGGTTAACACACCATCGATACGCAAACGGGAACGGCCCAATTGCAACGTATCGCCCACATGGCGATTTAATGCACTGAGTAAATGGGCTTCAACCCAGATCGTTCCGGACTTGGGAATGGCGTCAACGTGCCTGTCCACGGCAAACAGCTGATCGCTGATTCTTACAGCACCGCGCAGGGGAAAACCGGGGTTAACTGTTTTTACCGATGTCAATTGACTGTTGCCATTGGCCAAAACCATACTCGGGAATGTTCGGCTCTCGGTACGGTGCAGCTTATATTTATCAACCAACGCGAACAATGCGGCCGGCAGCGGGCGACCGGATCGAACCAGCAAATCCCCGCCCAACAGTTCATTGGCTTGACGATTTAACGCGCTTTCCACACGCGCGGTAAAAAAATTTACCGCGGTAGTCGCGGTGACTGCTATCAACACAGCCAGCGAAACCATTCTGACTTCCGGGGTGCGCCATTCGCGGCGCACCATTGCCCACCAGTAGCCGTGTTTCATAAACGTTCCCGCAGGTGGCCGTGGTCAAGTTCAAAACAACGCCGGCAGCGAGAGGCTAATGCGCTGTCATGGGTTACCAGCATCAAGGTCGTGTGATGGACCTGATTGAGATTAAAAAGCAAATTGATGATTCGATCGCCGGTGCTCTGGTCCAAATTACCGGTAGGCTCATCGGCGAGCAACAACCTCGGGCGAGCGACAAATGCTCTGGCAATAGCCACGCGCTGTTGTTCTCCACCGGAAAGCTGGTGGGGATAGTGCCGTGCGCGATCCTGCAAACCAACTTCGCGTAATAAATCCTGTGCCAAAGGCAAGGCGCGGACTTCGCCTTTGATTTCCAGGGGCAAGGCAACGTTCTCGACTGCCGTTAAATTCGGCAGTAAATGAAATTGTTGAAATACCACGCCGATCAACTCGCCCCTTATTGAAGCACGGGTATTTTCATCCATTTGATCAAACCGATGGCCGGCGATGGAAATCTGCCCATCGCTGGGACGATCCAGACCCGCCAGCAGAGCCAATAATGTGGATTTTCCCGATCCCGACGCGCCCACTATCGCGGCACTTTCACCGCTTGCCACAGACAAGCTGACTGCTGCTAAAATAGTTAACTCACCGGCGGGACTTATGACCCTTTTAGACACATTTTCCGCGACTACCATGGCAACGGCATCGGAAGGTTGACTATTCATGTATCGTTGGTCCCTACTACTATTGGCCCTGTGTTCAGGAACTGTCGTGGCACAACAAAAACTGTTGATAGTCGGCGACAGTCTCAGCGCCGCGTTCGGATTGTCGCAACGGCAAGGGTGGGTACAGTTATTAAGCGAACGCCTGAGTCAACGGTCACCCGCGTATACCGTCGTTAACGCCAGTATCAGCGGCGATACCACCCGCTCCGCCATGTCTCGTCTGCCGGCGCTTTTGAAGACACACCGCCCAAACATCGTCATAGTGGAAATCGGCGCCAATGACGGTTTACGAGGGCTGTCCCTGCGGGATGCCCAAAAAAACATGCAAGCCATGATTGAGAGCATTCACGCCAGCCATGCCAAAGTGTTACTGATCGGCATGGAACTGCCACCGAACTACGGTCCGACGTATACTAAAGCCTTTCACCAGCTTTATCAAAACCTAGCCTCACACAATAGTATCATCCTGGTGCCTTTTTTAATGGCGGGATTTGCTGAAAATTTCGATTTAATGCAAGCCGACGGTATTCACCCGGCTGCAAAAGCGCAACCGTTAATGCTGGAAAATGTTTGGCTGTATTTGCAGAAGTTATTGTAGCCATGCTCAGTGGGCCGTGCGCAAAGTCAGCTTAAAATCGACTGCGCTTTTTTACGCTGTCACTCCATTCCAACGCTCGTGTCACGCCGCATAGAAAACGTGCCTTGAGAAAGCCATTGAAGGGCGAGTGCAAGGCGCAGACCGCCGGGCATGCCATCTACCTCGCCCCTGATTTGCGGGCATACCACCGTAGCCAAAGGATTTTTTGCTGTTTAACCGGGTTTCGGGTTTCAACCGCAAAGGTATTTCCATTGATGGTATGAGGATCGCCAAAAAACACGTTGGGGCTGGTACTATCCGGCTTTACCTAAGCAACTTTAGACCAATAGACGACCAATAGACCAACATGATCCGTTTTCATGGACCGCCGCGCTGAAAAACATGTTTATTGAAATAGTCCATGGGTACCAGGCGGTCGCAAAGGCGAGATAATGGCGCAATCCCGTGCCGGGAGTCGCGCCTACAGTGGTGCCTCGAACCGGAACAACCGACGTTTAACGCCCGAAATAAAATACACCGGAGGCGGTAAACATGCTGATATTTCCTTTATCCACACCATCGCCAACATCAAGTGTATATAAATACTCGAAGCGAAAACTTATGCTGGGTGCAAACGCTATATCCATACCGGCGCCGAGCGCAGGCGATACCCCATCATCGCCGTTATATTCGCTACCGAGATAATCCACCGTGGTACTCCAGAAATTCAAACCTAATTTACCGTATAAAGATACAATGGGATTCATCGGCGTATACGCGATACCGGCGAATACGGCACTGGATACATGATGGGATGCCTGACCGCCGTAATTTTTCCAGTCAAACTGGGAACCGGACAAACCTAATTCGAAACCCAGGTTCCTGCCTCGATTGCCCACAAACAACGTAAACGGTGCGCCTTCTTCCACGCGCTCCGTGCCCAGCAGGGGCCTAATATCGTATTGCGCACTACCGACACCCAAACCGAAATAACTGGCTGTGGCGGGGCTCGAAAGACTGCCGAGCAGGCTTGCGGACAATAACCAAACCGGCAAATAGGTTCGCGCTGTCATACCTTCTCCCCCTATCTGGTTGAACCAAGCACCGGCAATTCGTCGGCATGCCTCATGTCCTGCGCAAACGTTTTCGCATGCGGTGCTGGTGTTGCTGCAAATTGTTAAAAAAATCCTGTAACTCTTTTTCCGAGTGCTGCCATGCAGTTAGAGGATTTTCCGGAAGCGCGTTTTTGACGACCCGGCGCCAATGGTGAACGAATCGAAATAAACCGGGGTAAAACTTGCGAGTTTCATCATCGACAACCCACATATTGTCACGGAAGACTTCCAGCATCCTCTCGTACGCGGGTAACAGCTGCTGCGCGACAATATCTTTTTCATCCTCATCGGGAACTTTCGGATAGTCGGATTCCTGATCATCGTCATCACGGGCACTGAAACCGACGCCAGTTGCAAGCGGGTTTTGAAAAACCGTTATTTCATCATGGATCGCCAGCAACGGTGAATAAAAATCCTGCAGTTGCTTTTCGAGAAATTGACGTTTTCGGGCGACTTTTCTTTGCCAAGCTACCAGCCATCCACCCAGAATGATGCCGATAAAGCCGGATCCCCCGGTGGCCATGACGGTAATCCCCAAATGAATGATCTCCATTTCCTGCGTGTTAAAATTCGCCATAAACTCCCCTTGGCCTCATGCATAACATTTCTCAATATCCTGGGGCAACAACACGCCGACCACCCTGTCAACACCGGGAATATTCTTATTTAACACACAAATTGCCTGTGCACCACTGGTCAATACATTATCGCGTGCTTCCAGCATACTGCTTTGATTGGTCACAAATGCCAATGCCAATCGCTGCACCGCAATATTCCAGGGATCGATAACTTGCTGGTCCGGATTTTCCAGCAGATAGCGGGCAAATTCCGCGCCTGCCACCAGAAATGCCTCACGGTCTTTGTCAAACAGCACAAACCATGCGGGTACTTGCTTGAGTTTTTGCTGCAATGCCTCACGACCGATTTCACCCTGTAAGCGCACAAAATCACTGTTCATACGTCCAGCAACACCGATGCGCTGCAATGACAAGGTCACCGGATCGGTACGTAGACTCAACCCTTTGGTATGCAGTAGTGCTAAATAGATGGAATTCTGTTTTAAAATTTCTCTATGCACAAGGTAGGCCACAATCACCGCGAACATGCCCGGTAATATGATGCCGGCATTTTGGGTTAACTCCAGCATGGCGGTCAGAGCCGCCAGAGGCGCCTGCAAACTGGCACCCATCATGGCCGCCATGCCAAGCAATGCATAAAATCCCGGCGATGATACCCATTGCGGCAGAATGGCATCCAATACACCGGATAATACTCCACCGGCACAGGCACCGATAAACAATGTAGGACCGATCAGTCCACCCGGCAGTCCCATACCCAATCCGGCCGATGTGGCAATAAATTTTGCCAGCAATATTCCCAGCAACAGCATTAACTCGAAATCACCGGACAATACACCGTCCACCGTATCATATCCCACGCCCATCACTTGCGGTATATAACTGGCGCAAACACCGACCACAATTCCCGCCAATGTACAGCGAATCCATATTGGCTGATTCTTACTTAGCCTGGCAATGCCGGTGTAGCTAAGGTTAAATGCTGCGGAGATAAACCCGGCCAGCAATCCGATGCATAAAATGACCGGCAATTCCCAAAGCGACGCCATTTCCATTTGCGGCACCAAAAAAGCCGGCGCCGCGCCGTACACTGCACGGGATAAACCGGCTCCGACAACAGCGGCCAGGATGATGGGGGCAAACCCGCTGATGGTATACTCCATCACCACCACTTCCATGGCGAATACGACTCCAGCCAAGGGCGTGTTAAATGACGCTGCGATAGAAGCAGCACTCCCGCAAGCGACCAAAATACGAATACTGTTATTGGGCAGACGCAGGGATTGTCCGAACAGGCTGGCACTGGCAGCCCCAAGGTGTACACTGGGTCCTTCCCGGCCCACGGAATGACCACAAATCAGCGACATGGAGGCGGTAATAAACTGTACCATCATGTTCATAACGGGTAAGCGCGCATGGTGGTATGTGAGACGTTCGATGACATGCAGTATGCCCACACTGCGCATGGTCTCGGGAAGGATCTGCATCATCACACCCACCAACAGACCACCCGCCACCGGCAAGGTAAGCATCATACCGGTACTTAGATTTTCAAAATCTTCCGGGTCGGACAGCATCATTAACTGAACGGCTTCGACGACGAATCGAAACGCCAATATCATGCCACCGGCGGCCAGACCGCAAACCACCCCCAGCAGGCTAAGTAAAATCAAGCCCTCCGAGCGTGCAAGTCTTCGGCGTTGTTTTTCAAGCAGGGAATGGATAGCTAAGCGAATATGCACCATGGACTACACGAAATCCGCGTTCACGGTCCCGGACGTCACGGTATGGGTTATTTCCCGCCGAACCGGCGCAACAGTTTTTCCATATTCATACTTCCTTCGTCCTTGTACCATTGCAATGGTGTTTCGCTACGGTTGTCCTTGGCATTGACCAATGCACCGCGTTCCAACAACATTTGCGCGGTAGCAACATAACCTTTCGCCGCCGCCACATGCAAAGGTGTTCCCCCGGCGTTGTTTTGTGCATTAATATCGGCGCCGTGTTCCAAAAGCATAATGGCCACGGAACGAAACCCGCCGAATGCCGCCCAATGCAAGGGCGTCATGCCAATCTTATTGCGGGCATTAACATTCGCCCCCCTGGCAACCAGCAAGGCGGCTGCGGCGGTATGCCCTTTAAATGATGCCCAATGCAAAGGCGTTGCATCGTGCTTGGCGATGGCGTCCACATCGGCACCTTTTTTGATCAGCCATTTCATCATGTCCAAATCACCGGCATCGGCGGCCACATGCAGCGGCGTAATTCGGTCGCGAGCGCGCTCATTGACGTCGGCACCGTTCGCCACCAGCCGCTCTACTTTGGCCAGGTCACCCGCCTTGACCGCGATATGCAACTCGGAGGCAAAAGTATGCGTGCTCAATAGTAAAACAAAAAATCCCGCCAACACCGTATTACCAATAGCCGTCACTGCATTCCCACAACTGGATTCACATATAGGCTTTGATGGTTCGGTACACAGTAAGGTTCCCAGAGCACTGCTATGGTAATACCGACAATGCAGCAGGAACCGCAACGCCTTGACTGATCGGTGCCTTCAGGTCTGTCAGCACTTTTTCCAACGTGCTGAGGCAATACACCACATTGCGGGTACAGGCGGACTGCCCCATTAAACCAATACGCCAAACCTTGCCGGCGAAACCGCCGAGTCCGGCACCGATTTCCAATTGATAATCCTGCAACAAACGGCTTCGTACCTGCGCGTCATCCACACCCTCCGGTATCCGTACCGCGTTAAGTTGTGGCAAGCGATGGTCCGGGTCCACCACAAATTCGATGTTCATGGCCGCCAGGCCCTCGCGTAAAGCCGCATGCATACGCTGATGACGCAACCAGGCATTTTCCAAGCCTTCCTGCACCACCATAAGCAAGGCTTCATGCAGTCCGTATAAGGCATTAACCGGAGCGGTGTGATGATAGCTGCGTTTTTGCTCGCCGCCCCAATAACCCATCACCAGGTTTAAATCCAAAAACCAGCTTTGCACAGGATGTTTGCGTTCCTGGATACGTCGCACGGCATTTTCATTCAGCGTTACCGGTGACAGGCCCGGCGCACAGGACAAGCATTTTTGGCTACCCGAATACACAGCATCAACTTCCCATTGGTCAACCATCAGAGGGATACCCGCCAGGGAGGTGACCGCATCCATAATCACCAAGCAACCGTACTTGTGGGCCACGGCCGTTATCGCTTCGGCATCCGACCGTACTCCGGTTGACGTTTCGGCATGGACAAACGCCACCGTCGTTGTTTCCGGATGATTTTTGAGGGTTTGCCCCAGTTTGTCGATATCAACCGCACTTCCCCATGCGTCATCAACCACCACCGCTTTTGCCCCGATACGAGTCACGTTCTCAGCCATACGGCCACCGAACACGCCGTTTCGACACACCACGACGGTATCCCCGGGCTGCACCAAGTTGACAAAACACATTTCCATGCCGGCTGAGCCCGGGGCGGAAACAGCAATCGTTAACCCATTACGGGTTTGAAATATCGCTTGCAGCAGCGATTTGATGTCATCCATCAAGGTGACAAACGAAGGATCCAAATGGCCAACGGTGGGTTTCGACATGGCGGCCAAAACACGTGGATGCACGTCACTTGGTCCGGGCCCCATGAGCGTTCTAATCGGTGGTTGGAATGCTTGATATGCCATGTAACGCCTTCGTTGCAAGATGAAAGGCACACCATTATATAGGAGCCCCAGGGGCTTGGCCAGACGCACTCCCGTGGAAGACTGGCATTTTACCGGCCGGCGGACCGGTGCAGTGCCTAAAATCTGAAACGTCGTCGACGCGTCAACCTTGCATAATTGACTCGCGTAAGGCTTCTGTCTGGCGAGAAGGTTCAATCTGCAATTGTCGTTGAAGCTGCATCCTGCAACGCTGATAAAGCATCAACGCTTCAGCACGTAAGCCCATGATTTCATAACACTTCATCGCACGCTGATAAAAGGACTCCAGATACCAGTCCTGCTCGAGAACACGCAAATACAAGTCTAAAGCCTGTTCGAATTGATGATGCTGTTCCCAACAAAGGCCAAGCTTATTGATGACCCGAACAAATTTACTCTGCATACTCTGGCGGTAACCGAGCACCCAAACCTCATCCGCATCAAGTTGCAGAAAATGCCGGTGGTAAAGCGAAAACAGCGCTTTTGAAAAATAGCGCATACGGGCGGGCGACATGCCGCCGTCGCACTCCCGGTCAATACGATGTTGCAGACTTTCAAAATGCCAGCAATCCAACCAGCAGTACCGCCTGTTCAAACTCAACCGGCCTTCACGCAACAGCAAAACCTCCGGCAAACCCAACAGGCGCCGTAGCCGGTATAAGGTCGTGTCGAATACTTTTTGCGCGGCATCGCCCTCGGCGTCCGGCCACAACAGTTCCGCCAACTTTTCCTGATGCACCTGCTCGCCCCCCAGCGCGATCAATGCTTTGAGAAGCTGCAACGGTCGTTTCTTACCGCGGCCATCCACACCCAGCAATTCTCCATGACGACTGACTTCAAAATGACCCAGCGTTCGAATGCGAATGGGTCTGTATGTTTCGTCGTCATCACTTTTCTCTGCGCCCTTTGAATCAAAGCGGCGCCAATCAATAGCAACAACTTCGGCAATCATGGTCTTATCCCCTTTTGCGTTCTATAAACTTACCTTAGCGACCAAGCGTTCTTTTGGCATACGAATTTTTAGGCATTATTAATGGGTAATTTTTCACGGATTTTCGGCAAGTGCTTTGCTGTTGAGTTCAGAGCTTCCTCACGAAGCCTGGTATCCCGAAACTGTACCTACACGTTTTTCCGATGGCATGATCTGTATAGCCGATTGATTTCGCCTATCTCTCATGTAAAGGGCACATGCCGTGCTTATGATCAGCTAAGGAGTGAAATCATGAATTGGTATCTCTATGCGTTAACAGCCGCACTGGGCCTGGCTAACCTGGCGGCCTTGCCCCAGGCTTATGCCGTGGGCGGTGGCGGAAATTTTACGGTAAACGAAGCCGCATTGACCGCGGACCCTCAAACCATGGAGGCCGACAGTCTGGATTTGACCTACCACGACTGCCTGAAGTTCGGAGGATTTGATAACAGGCGCTTCAGGGATGTCGGCTATCTTTGGATTTCGTCATACCAGGATGCTGACAGCGTTGTAAACTCCCAGATCAACTACTCGAACGCCGGCGGCACCAATGGCTACAATATATACGCCAAATACCTGTATTCAGGCCAACAGGCCATGGCGCCTCAAGCCACCCCAACCGGGAACCGTATCAACTATACCGTCGATCCAAATGCGCCGTTTGAGTTGTGGCTGGATCCCAATCAAGACACCACCCTGGGACTCATCGCATTTAATTGTCTCTATGTATCCGCGGGCACCGCTGACGATATATTGCTGGGTACGGCTAACAATGTTCAGGTCGGCGAACGTAGTGAGACCGATGGCCTGGCCAACGGTGACTTTGAATTATGTTACGACGACTGGAGCTTTACGGCGAGAGGAGACGAATGGATCAAACTGGTGGGCGGCATGTCTTTTACGAGCATGTCTTTCAATGGTAACATCACGCGGCTTATGGGCGGCATGTTGAAACAAGACCATCGAGCTGAAGGTTCAGGCAATATATTCTGGGATCCACCCGACTGTGATCAATTTGCGAACAACTGAAATTCTGGAATCGATCATGCCGTCACCGTGCGGCATGATCCTGTTCCCTCTCCCTATAGTAGCAATCTTTGGACACCCATCAAATTTTTAATCAATTGACCTTTTAACTGCGCCACTTCATGGTACTAAATTTGATGGGTGTCCAAAGTAGGTTACGACAATGATCTTAATGCCTCTTATCTTTCATTGATGTTGATTCATCTCCGCAATTTTCCGCGCCTTGAGTGCTTTTAAGTCGATGGGAATAGGATTACCTTGTTCATCTAATGGTGGCTCATCATC
>Ga0114931_10001193_pt1 | contig 33058 bp, 39 predicted proteins | sample 2SBtaG_FD_89579 | JGI IMG/M metagenome (GOLD analysis project Ga0114931, IMG submission 89579) | Deep subsurface microbial communities from Kolumbo volcano to uncover new lineages of life (NeLLi) - 2SBTROV14_V59a metaG | ecosystem: Environmental > Aquatic > Marine > Volcanic | place: Kolumbo...
AAGGAATTTTCTGCTTCCTTGATGAGTGATTTTTCATGTCCCGCATTCCATGGTCATCGTAACAGGCTTTGTAGCGTTGACGTTACCGGATTTCAATGCAAGGTAACGGGACAGCAGTGATATGTAGGGTGGCGGGCAATACCAGGCTGCCATCAATACTATGGGTCAGGTTGGCGGCGAGGTTGGGGAAGTTCGGTTTCTTGATGACATCGAATTTCGGGGTGAGAGGATCGGCCCGGCCGAAAATGCCGGCTTGCGGCTCATCGGTGTAGCGCAGTCGAAACACCACGGAGCTGTAACCGAAATCCCAGTTGCCCGGGACGCCGACGTCGATACCCAGGGCATTGACCGGATCAACAATGGCATTGCCGAGGGTGAACAGGGCCTCGGCGCCACCGTGGAAGGTATCACCGACATTCATCAGGACACTGTCGGGGTGGGCCGCCCGCTGCTGGTTGATGAGGGTGGCGAGCCGCGCCAGGCCACCGCGCTCTGACGGATGCTCAGGCATGACATAAATGTCACTCGCCTGTGCCAGTGATGTCATGGGGGCAAAATATTAGTAGTTAATAAATTAATTACAAACTGTTTTTTATGCTGATATTTTTGGCTTTTCAGAAATAGTTGTGGGTGAATCTGATCTGGATAGATGCCCGTGGACCTGTAGAGCGAGCTTGCTCCTGCAGTCATCGACACGCATCCCGATACTGGCCATTATTTTCCCGTGAAACTGACCACCAGGGAATTCGGCACTGAAAAACATGAATATACATGCAGTATCAATGAGATCGATAAATCCCGGTTTTCAGTGTGCTCACAAATATCTCTGAAGAACCATTTTTTTCTGGTCTGCAGCCGGTAATGGATGTTTCGTTTGCCTGTCGTTCCTGGCGTGATGGTTAATCAATGCACTATGCACCCGGCCGAACAAATTTGTCTCCACCAAAAACAGTGTTGCAGGGCAGAATTTATTCCGCCAGACGAACTACTGAAGTTTTACGCACCGGGTGGGTGCTGTACTCTATGCAGAATGGGATTCTTGCCAGCATGTTGCGCGCGGCCATGAGCGGCCGATCGATCGGGCCTGAGCTGCGGTTATGGTGGGGGCGGCTCGCAAGACTCCCGGGCGGGACCTGGTTGTTCAGCCACGCGCTGGGGTTTGTGGTCCCCTACAGCGGCAGCATCGGCGCCCACATCCGCGAACTCGAACCGGGCTATTGCCGGGTGACGCTGGGTGATCGGCGCCGGGTCCGGAACCATCTGCACTCGATTCATGCCATGGCGTTGTCCAATCTCGGTGAACTGGTCACCGGGCTTGCGTTGATGAACTCACTGCCGGACAACACCCGCGGCATTCTCACCGGATTTTCCATTGAGTACCTGAAAAAGGCGCGTGGCCGGCTGACAGCCGACTGCCGCTGTGATATCCCGACTGATAATACGGAGCAGGCACTGATGCTGGCCGGCGAAATTAGCGATGCGGCCGGTGATGTGGTTACCACGGTCGCGGCACGCTGGCTGATCGGGCCACTACCGGACAGGTCACCCGGTGCAAACTGATTTTACCCGGGCGCTGGGTATCGAGATGCCACTTGTCTGCGGTGCCATGTACCCGTGTTCCAACCCGGAACTGGTGGCGGCTGTGTCCGAGGCCGGGGGGATCGGCATCGTGCAGCCGCTGAGTCTGAGCTATGTGTACGGTTACGGGTTCCGTGAAGGTCTGCGCTACATTCGCCGACTGACGTGCAAGCCAATCGGGGTAAACCTGATTATCGAACGCAGCTCGAAAAAATATCTGGAGCGGGTGCATCGCTGGCTGGATATTGCCCTGGAGGAACAGGTACCGCTGCTGGTCACGGCACTGGGCAATCCGCGTTGGGTCGTCGATCGGGCGGCAGCGTCCGGTGTGACCGTCTACCATGACGTGACCCGCCGTAAATTCGCGGACAAGGCCCTTGATGGCGGAGTGGACGGACTCATTTGCGTCAATAATCGGGCCGGGGGGCATGCAGGAACCCTGTCATCGCAACAACTGCTGGACGAGTTGTTGCCGTTAGGCAAACCACTCATTTGTGCCGGCGGCATCGGGGAAGTACAGGGGTTTGTCGATGCGTTGCACGCCGGGTATGCCGGGGTGCAACTCGGAACACGCTTTATCGCCTCCCGCGAATGCAGTGTACACGACGATTACAAGCAGGCGATTCTCAAGGCCGGGGAAAACGATGTCGTACTCAGTGAAAAGATTACCGGTGTGCCGGTGTCGTTGATCGCGACACCGGCCATCCGGCGCATGGGTCTGCACGCCGGACCACTGGCAAAATGGTTATTGCGTGGACGCCGGTCACGGCACTGGATGCGTACCTTCTATTCATTGCAGTCAATCTGGAAGCTCAAGCGGGCCTCGATGCAGGGGATGGAATACCGGGACATCTTCCAGGCCGGCAAGAGTGTAGGGGGGATCACCCGCATCGAGCCGGCCGCTGAAATCGTGCGTGAATTTGCCGACGCGCTGGACTGAAACAGGATGAGGCTCTTCCCCTGAGCGAGCGAATTACCGACCATCTCAACAATCAGCAGTAGGTCGGGTTAGGCCGCAAAGCCGTAACCAGGCATGTATGACCTGAATGATGTCGGGTTACGCTACGCTACCCGAATGGCGCTTACTTAAGCCCGAACAGCGTAAGATCAGTCCCTTCTCCCCTTTGGGAAGAAAGTGAGGAAGAGGGGAAAGACGCAACATGTCTTTTATGGCTACTCACCCTCACCTTACGGAATGACGCATCAGGCGGGGTTTCCCGGGTTCTCCTGCAACTCACGCAGGTAGCGGAACAGGGCGCGTGATGCTTTCGGGGGTTGCTGGTCCGCGCGCTCCTTGCGGGCCTGGCGCGCCAGCTTGCGCAGTCGCTGGCGGTCGGCCAGCGGGAACTGCTCCAGCACGGAGGCCAGCGCGCTGTCGCCTTCGGTGATCAGTGTCTCGCGCAGTTCTTCGAGCCGGTGGAACGCTTGCGTGTTGGTGGCGTACTGATGTTCCCGTGTCTGCACGGCTGCCGCGACCGGCGCTGTATCGATCCGGCGCATCAGCTTGCCTATATATTGCAGCTGGCGGCGGCGTGCCCCGTGTGACTTGATCCGGTTGGCTGTCTGCAGGGCTTCCAGCAGCGGGTCAGGCAAGTTGAGTTTTGCCAGGGTATCAGTATCAAAGTCCAGCAAGGCCTCTCCCAGCTTCTGCAGGGCTTCCATGTCATGTTTGCGGCGGGTCTTGCTGGCCGGGGCCAGATCATTGGATTCGGTATCGCGCATGGCGCACACAGGATAACGGTTTCATGCGGATTTGTCCGGTGTGTAGCCGACCGGTAGAATTCACGCCTTGTCACTTGAGGATCACCATGCCTGAAATCCAGAAACATACCCCCGCTGCCGGGTTCCCGGACCAGTCCCGTCTGGAAGACCTGGTACAGGATGTCATAACCCGGGCCCATGCACTGGGCGCAGACCAGGTCGATGCCGGTGTCAGTATCGATGCGGGTCTTTCGGTCACGGTGCGCCTCGGTGAAACCGAGACCCTGGAATACAATCGCGATCGCGGACTTGGCCTGACGGTCTACTTCGATCAGTGCAAGGGATCTGCGAGTACGGCCGACTTCGAGCCGGAAAGCATCGGGGCGACGGTCAGGGCGGCGTGTGATATTGCACGCTACACCAGCCAGGATAATTGCGCCGGGCTTGCAGATGCGGACCGCCTGGCTACCGTGATACCGGATCTTGACCTGTATCATCCGTGGGATCTCGATGCCGGGCAGGCCATCGGGATCGCCCGTGAGTGCGAGGCTGCGGCACGCGCGGTTGACGCGCGTATCGACAATTCTGAAGGCGCAACCCTGTCGAGTTATTCCGGTATGCGAGTCACTGCCAACAGCCACGATTTCCTTGGGGTTATCCGGAGCAGCCACCATAATCTGAGTTGTGCCGTGATCGGCCGCCAGGGTGAGGAGATGCAACGTGATTACTGGGTTGATGTGGCGCGTGCTGCGCAGGACCTGGCCAGTCCGGCAGCCATTGGCCGCATGGCAGGGGATCGCACGGTGCGGCGACTCGGTGCACGGCAATTGACGACGCGCCAGGCACCGGTGATTTTTGCGGCCGATGTGGCACGTGGCCTGGTCGGGAATTTCATTAGCGCAATCAGTGGTAGCAACCTGTATCGCAAGTCCTCGTTTCTGGTTGACCACCTCGGTCAGGCGGTGTTCCGGCCGTTCATGCGCATCCACGAGCAGCCACACCTGAAAAGGGGGTTGGGTAGTGCGCCGTATGACGGTGAAGGTGTTGCGACCATGGCCCGTGACATTATTTGTGACGGGGTACTGCAGGGCTATGTACTCAACAGTTATGCGGCGCGCAAGCTCGGCATGGAGACGACCGGTAATGCCGGCGGGGTACGTAACCTTACCGTTGAGCCCGGCACGCAGGATCTTTCCGGACTGTTGCGGACCATGGATACCGGGCTGCTGATCAGCGAAGTTATCGGGTTCGGGGTCAATATCCTGACCGGGGACTATTCACGTGGCGTCGCCGGTTTCTGGGTGGAAGGCGGGGAAATTCAGTACCCGGTCGAGGAGATCACTATCGCCGGTAACCTGAAGGATATGTTCCTGGGCATTGCCGAAGTCGGTAATGACGTGGACCGGCGCGGCAACGTATGCACTGGCTCGATGCTGATCGAGCAGATGACGATTGCGGGTGGGTAAGTAACCGTTCCCGGCGAAGCGCCGGTTCTGCAATTTGCGTGTTCCGGTTCATCGTGAGGCATGGATCCTGCCGGAACAGGATGAGGCCTATACCAGGAAGATCGTTCCCAGTCCCAGGAACACGAGGAAACCGATCACATCGGTGACGGTGGTCAGCAGTACGGTGCCGGCGTGTGCCGGGTCGATCTTCATCTTTTTGAGTATAAAAGGGATGCTGATGCCGGCGATGGCGGCGCATGCCAGGTTGATGATCAGGGCGGCTGCGATCACCAGGCCGATGTCAATATCCTGGAACCACAGCCACGAGATCACCGCGACTACCAACGCCCAGCCGATACCATTCAGCAGGGCTACAGCGAGTTCCTTGTGCATCAGCCAGCGTGCATTGCTGTTGCCCACCTGCCCCAGTGCGAGACCACGGATCACGATAATCAGTGTCTGGCTGCCGGCAATACCCCCATGCTGGCGACGATCGGCATCAGTACCGCGAGCGCCACCACCTGTTCCAGTGTGGCCTGGAACAGGCCGATGACCCAGGAAGCGATGAAGGCGGTAAACAGATTGATACCGAGCCAGACAGCCCGTCGCCGCGCGCTTTTAACGATCGGCGCAAACGTGTCGTCCTCTTCGTCGAGGCCGGCCAGGCTCAGCAGTGAGTGATCGGCATCTTCACGGATCACATCGACGACATCATCGATGGTGATGCGCCCCAGCAGTTTGCCATGGTCATCAATTACCGGCGCCGACACCAGGTCGCGGTCCTCGAACAGTCGTGCGACCTCCACATCCGGCAACGATGCAGGTATCCCTTTAACCTCACGGTCCATGATCGTGGCCACCAGTCGTTCGGGGTCGTTGGTGAGGATGGCTGTCAGTGCTAACACGCCACGGTAGGTATCATGGCAGTCAACCACGATCAGTTGGTCCGTAGTTTCCGGGATATCCGGATGTATCCGGAGGTAGCGCATGATGACATCAATGGTGACATCCGCCCTGACGGTGACGGTATCGACATTCATTATGCCGCCGGCAGTATCTTCCGGGTACGGCAGCACGGTTTCAAGCCGGTCGCGATTCTGCTTGTCCATGGAGCGCATTACTTCATGGATGACAGCGCCCGGCAGGTCATTCAGCAGGTCAGCGAGATCGTCGGTATCGAGCCCCTCGGTCGCGGCGACCAGTTGTTAGGGCTCCATCGCCTCGATAAGGCCGGCCCGGACCTCATCATTGACCTCGACCAGGGTTTCGCCACGATCGTCCGGGTGGACCAGTTCCCACAGGACTTCACGCGGGCCGTGCGGGAATGATTCCAGCAGGTCGGCAATTTCACCGGCATACAGGCCCGACAACAGTTTACCGATTTGCTCGGCGGCACCGGCATCCAGCGCCTGCATGAGCAGCTCGCGCCGGCTGTTAATGGTTTCGGTTTCTGCAACGTCAGTCATGTCAGCGGGTCACACTCAATCCATGGACTCTGAGGGGTCAGAGCAGGGCGAAGTGTAGCAGTCTCCCCGACATTCGGTAAGGGAGCGGCGGCAGGAAAGGAGCGGGTACTCAGTTCAGTGTGATGTTGAGGGACTTGACCGCGCTGACAACCTGGTCTGCGTCACCGGCTTCGAGCAGGGCGGCGACACGCGGCTCGAGCTCGACAATCGAGCTGTTATTGATAACGCGTTTAACCTCCTGCATGGCGGTATGGTGCATGCTGAATTCCGTCAGGCCCATGCCGAGCAACAGCCGGGTGTAGCGCACATCACCGGCCATTTCACCGCACATGGCGACCGGGATACCGGCAGCCTTGCCGGCGTCGATCACCATTTTTACCAGCTGGAGTACCGACGGGTGCAGCGGGTCATACAGGTAAGTGACCTCATCGTCGACACGGTCAATGGCGAGCGTGTACTGGATCAGGTCGTTGGTGCCGATGGAGAGAAAATCCAGATGCTTCGCGAACTCGGCGGCCGATATTGCAGCTGCCGGTACCTCAATCATGCCACCGACCAGAATATTGGGGTCGAATGCCAGCCCCTCGTGCTGCAGGGCGCTTTCGGTCTCCCGGATCAGCGTGATGACCTGGTGCAGTTCACGGGTGTTGGACAGCATGGGGATCATCAGGCGTACCGGTCCATGAGCGGAGGCGCGCAGGATGGCCCGTAACTGCGGACAGAACAGACTGTAGTCCTTGAGACACAGGCGGATGGCGCGCAGACCGAGTGCCGGATTGCTGCAGCGGACACCACTGCCGGCCACTTTCTTGTCGGCGCCCATGTCGAGAGTGCGGATAGTCAGCGGCTTGCCGTTCAGGGCATTAATCACCCGGGTATAACTGAGGTACTGCTCTTCCTCATCCGGCAGGGACGGACGATTCATAAACAGGAACTCGGTCCGGTACAGGCCGATACCGCAGGTATTCTCGCGGTTGAGCGCCTCGATGTCTTCAGGTAATTCGATGTTGGCCATCAGCCGGATAGCCTGGTTGTCGAGGGTGACAGCCGGGGCATGCACCAGGCGTGCAAGTTCGGCGCGCCGCTGCGCTTCCTCCGCCTTGCGTTCGCGGTAGTAGTCGATGATGTCCTGCCCGGGGTCAGCGATCAGGATGCCCTGCATGCCATCGAGGATGATATTGTCGCCGTCATGGATGTAGTGCTGCAGGGCGTGGGCGCCGACGATGGCCGGCAGCTGCACGCTGCGGGCGAGGATCGCGGAATGTGACAATGGGCCGCCGTATTCACTGGCAAAGGCGCTTGCCCCCTGGTGCTCCAGCAACACGGTTTCGGCGGGCGTCAGGTCATCGGTCAGCACGATAGCGCCTTGCAGGCTGTCTTCACTGTGTATGTCCCCCTGACTGGTTGCCAGCAGGATTCGCTGGATGCGGTTGATGACATGATCAACGTCGTCACGGCGGGTGCGCAGGTACGGGTCATTCATTTGTTCGAATACCTCGACCAGGGCATCGCGTTGCAGTTTCAGCGCCCATCCCGCATTGCAGCCCTGTTCACGGATTGTCTCGACCGGCGTATTCACGATGGTGGCATCGTCGAGCATCAGCATGTGGGTATCGATGAAGGTGGCAATGTCCGGGCGGGTGCCGGCCGGAATGCGATCACGAATCGAGCTCAGCTGCAGACGTGCAGTTTCAACCGCCTTGAGAAAACGTGCGACTTCATCTTCAATGAGAATCCGGGGAATGGCGGATTCGAGGACCTCGATACTGCCGCGCACAATGATGTGCGCCTTGCCGATGGCAATGCCGCGCGAAACTCCGATACCGTGCAGGACTAGGCTCATTGTCAGTATTAGTACGGTCTATTCAGTTTCCCCGAATTTCTCCTGTACCAGTCTCTCCAGCTGGATTACAGCATCGTCTTCATCAATCCCGCTGGTAGTAATAACGAGGTTGGTCCCCTTCGATGCGGCCAGCATCATGACGCCCATGATGCTCTTGCCGTTGACCGTTTGTCCGTCCTTGCTGACATCGACCTCGCTGGAGAAAGAAGCTGCCAGGGTAACGAACTTGGCAGCGGCACGGGCGTGCAGGCCGAGCTTGTTGACGATGACTACCTGCTTTTCCTGCATGTCATGTGACCTTGTGTCCGGTTGTGGAGATGATGCCGTCACGGGCACCGTTATTGGCCTTGTTGCCAAGTTCTTCGAGGGGAAGTGACGGGTAATTGAATATGCGCACCAGCATCGGGACATTGACCCCGGCCAGTACCAGTACCCGGTGGTCTTCCAGCAACCGCACAGCAATGTTGCTTGGTGTACTGCCGAACAGGTCGGTCAGCACCAGCACCCCGTCACCCTGATCGAGTTCGGTACACAGCTTGCCCGCTTCACCGGCGACCTGATCAGGGTCACAGTTAACCGCTACCCCGATGGCCTTGACCCGCAGCGGGGTGTTGCCAAGGATGCCGGCCGTGGTATTCAGCAGTTGCTGGCCGAGCCCGTCGTGGGTGATCAGCAGGAGTCCAACGTTCATTCAATTTCCCTGTGTCGAATGACAATTTCACCAAACCGGTTGCCCAGCTGCCTGGCCAGACGCTCGACCAGATAAACCGAGCGGTGCTGGCCACCGGTGCAACCGATAGCGATATTCAGGTAACTGCGGTTGTCCGAGCTGAAGCTCGGGACCCATGTTTCCAGGAACTGTTCGATATGATCGCCTAATTTATGTGCAGTTGCATCCCTGTCGAGAAAATCCATCACCGGTTTGTCCAGCCCCGTCAGCCCGCGTAGCCCCGGTTCCCAGTAGGGGTTTGGCAGGCAACGCGCATCGAATACGAAATCAGCATCAGCCGGCAGGCCATGCTTGTAGCCGAATGATCGTAATACGAGTGACAGTTCCGGATTGTCGCCAATACCAAGGCATTCCCGTATCAGGTCACGTAACTGGTAAAGATTGGTCTGGCTGGTATCGATAAACAGGTCGGCATTGGCGGTAACCGGCGTCAGTAGCTTGCGTTCCTTGTCGATGGCATCTGCCAGGGTCGTGTCGGCATCCGTCAGGGGATGCTTGCGGCGTGTTTCGCTGAAGCGCTTTAGCAGGGTATGGTTTTCCGCCTGCAGGAAGATAATTCTGCAGATGATGCCGCGTTCACGACAACTCCTGATAATCGCGGGGAACTGCCTGATTTGGACGGGGTGGTTGTGTGCATCGATGCCGACGGCAATATCCGGAATGTCCCTGGAATTCTGCTTGCTGAATTCCAGGGTGAAGGCTTCCAGCAGGGCGACCGGAAGGTTGTCTATGCAGTAGTAGCCCATGTCCTCCAGTGTGTGCAGGGCGACCGTTTTCCCGGAGCCTGACAGGCCGCTGATAATCGTCAGCTTCATTGGTGTACTTTTTCAAGACGACGTTTCTGGCGCTCGATGAACACCTGGCTGGCATCGTAGCCCTTGGTGTTGAGTATATGGTTACGGACTGCGGTTTCCAGCAGTACTGCGAGGTTTCTGCCCGGGCCGACGGGCAGCGTGACTTCCGGAATATCCACGCCGAGAATGCTGCGGTTGGTGCGGCTGCCCTGCAGCCGGTCTATCTTGATGGCCTCTTCCATTTCCTGCAGCACGATAATCAGACGCAGGTTGCGGTTTTGCTTGATGGAGCTGGCGCCATACATGGCGCGAACATTGAGAATACCCAGGCCGCGCACTTCGAGGAAGTCACGCAGCATTTCCGGACAGGTGCCATTGAGTATATCCGGTGCGAGGCGAGCAAACTCGGGTGCATCGTCGGCAATCAACCGGTGTCCGCGTGTCAGCAGTTCCAGGGCCAGCTCGCTTTTGCCGATACTCGACGGGCCGGTGATCAGTACACCGGTACCCATGACCTCCATGAATACACCGTGCAGGGTGATTTTCTCCGCCAGGTAATTGCTCAGGTAATACTGCAGGTTCTGGATGACCTCCTGGCTTGTCAGTGTGGAAGACAGCAACGGTGTGTTAGTGGCAGCTGCGCCCCGCAGCAGGTCATCCGGGGCCGGCAGCCGTTTCGCCATAATGATGAGATCGGATTGTCCGGAAAACAGCTGACTGAGTGCGTCCTTGCGGGAATTTTTCTTGAGGGAATCCAGATATTCCAGTTCGCGACTGCCCAGAACCTGGATGCGGTGCGGATGGATCAGGTTGAGATTGCCGACCAGAGAGGTTTCCGCCGACTCATCCTGTGTGGTGTTGATTGCATGCTCACCGGCGTGGTTCCCGGTTACCCATGCAAGCCCCAGTTTCTCATCGAGGGATCTGAGCAGGGCATTGAGTGACAGCGAGGTGTTCATGCAGAGATCTGTTGCTGTTCCTGCTGGCTGAGCAGTTCGTACAGACAGGTATCGGTCTCGCATGCGCGGATACTGGAACAGAAGCCCGGGTTGCTGAATAACTCGGCAACCAATGACAATACCTGCAGGTGTTCTTCTGTTGAATCTTCCGGAACCAGCAAGGCAAACACCAGATCTACAGGCTGGCCGTCGGCGGCATCGAAATCCACCGCTGCGTCCAGTTTCAGAAAGGCGCAGACAGGCTTGTCCAGTGAGGCTATGCGTCCATGGGGGAGGGCAACACCCCGGCCGAGCCCGGTGCTGCCGAGTTTTTCGCGGCTGACCAGGCTGTCGAAAATTTCATTCCAGCCGAGCCTGGCGGTCCCTGTTGCCAGCAGTTCACTGACATGTTCCAGGACCCGCTTTTTGCTGCTTATTTCCGCGCAGCGCAAGACCCGTTCCGGGCTGATGAGTTCAGCTATGTTCATTGAATATCCATCAGTATTGCGGTGCGGGTGGCAGGCTGTGTGTGTTTGTCAGACATGGTTCTTTATGGATCCCTCGTCCTGGTGGTGGTCGGTGATTTTTTCCTTGTGTTTCTTGACCTGGCGGTCCAGCTTGTCCATGAGGGCATCGATTGCCGCATACATATCTTCTTCTGTGGCATCGGCAAACAGGCTGCCGCCACTGACATGCATGGTTGCTTCTGCCTTATGGCGAAGTTTTTCCACGCTGAGTATGACGTGAATATTGGTAACATGGTCAAAATGGCGCTCCAGACGTTCCATTTTGTTGCTCACGTACTCCCGTAGTGGAGAAGTTAGTTCTACATGGTGTCCAGTCAGATTGATTTGCATAATGACACTCCTCTTTATTCCGCCTATGCCAGGCGTTTACGTTCGTTGGATGGTGAGATTGAAAGTGATTCCCGGTACTTCGCGATTGTGCGGCGTGCGACCTTGATACCCTGATCCGCCAGCAGGTTGGCCATCTTGCTGTCGCTCAGGGGTTTTACAGGGTTTTCGGCAGCAACCAGCTTCTTGATGATTGCCCGGATTGCAGTGGCCGAGCATTCACCACCGGCATCGGTGCTGACGTGACTTGAGAAAAAGAACTTAAACTCGTAAATGCCGCGCGGTGTATGCATGTATTTACGGGTAGTAACCCGTGAGATCGTTGACTCATGCATCTCCACTTCTTCTGCAATACTGCGCAGTACCATGGGTCTCATGGCCTCTTCTCCATAATCGAAAAATGCATGCTGGCGTCTGACAATGCTGTTTGCGACCTTGAGCAGCGTTTCATGCCGGCTCTGCAGACTCTTCAGGAACCAGCGCGCTTCCTGCAGATTGTTCTTCAGGTAGGTATTGTCCGTGCTGTTGTTGGCGCGTTTTATCATGCTCGCGTAATAGTTATTGATGCGCAGTCTCGGGATCGACTCGACATTCAGTTCCACCCGCCACTGATCCTTGTTGCGGGTAACAAATACATCAGGAACGATGTATTCGGGTTCCATATCGCTGAACATTGAACCCGGACGCGGGTTTAACGATTGTATCAGGTGAACCACCTGTTGCAGGTCGTCCCTGGCAAGCCCCATGCGCCGGGCCAGCTGGTTGAAATCGCGGTTGCCTAGCAGTTGCAGGTGATCCCTGACAAGAATTTTCGCCTGTTTCAGCCACGCTACGCCCCGGTCGTACTGCTGCAGTTGCAAGTGCAGACTTTCGCCCACGTCACGGGCCCCCACGCCGACCGGGTCAAACTGCTGGATCCGGTGCAGCACAGCTTCGACTTCATCGATTTCCAGTGGTTCCCCGGCAACATCCGGCAGGCTCGATAGCTGGTGGTGAATCGATTCAATATCCTGCGTCAGGAAGCCATCATCATCAATGGCATCGATCAGGGTATGGGCAATAATCCGGTCGGTCTCGGTGAAATTGGCCAGGTCGAGTTGCCGGTACAGGTGGTTGTGCAGGCCGTCGCCGCTGACGGATGCCGTTTCGAGGAAATCGCGCCGATCGTCCGGGTTCGGCGCGCTGTAGCTGGTAGTGCCCGGGTCGAAGACATCATCCCAGGAGCTGTCGACGGAAAGGTCGTCGGGGATGGATTCGGTATTTTCCGTTGTCGGTGGCGAGTCGATATCTGTGCCATTCAGGCCATCGTCACTGGCACTGTCTGTGGCCTCCGCCGCCCCGCTTTCTCCCTCTTCCTGCTCCAGCATCGGGTTGGATTCCAGAATAGTCTGCACCTCGTCCTGGAGTTCGAGGGTTGAAAGCTGCAGCAGGCGAATAGCCTGTTGCAGTTGCGGCGTCATGGTCAGTTGCTGACTGATGCGAAGTTGTAGGGTTTGCTTCATATAATGTTCAGGTTATCAGGGCGAGAACCCCGGAACCTCTGTAATAATTATAGAGCATTGTTCGTGCCATACAGGGAAACTGATAATAATCGATATGTTACAGCCGGAATTCATTGCCCAGGTAGACATCGCGGACGTGCTGGTCATTGAGTACGATGTCAGGTGGCCCCTCGGAGATTATGGCCCCGTTGTTAAGGATATAGGCGTGATCACAAATACCGAGGGTTTCCCGGACATTGTGGTCCGTGATCAGCACACCAATGTCCCGGTCACGCAGGTGCTTGATTATTTGCTGGATATCCAGTACTGATATGGGATCGACACCGGCAAACGGCTCATCGAGCAGGATAAAGCGCGGCTCGGCCGCCAGTGCCCTGGCAATTTCGACGCGGCGCCGCTCGCCGCCGGACAGACTGATGCCGGGCTGATCAGCCAGATGACCGATATGCAGTTCATGTAGCAGTGAATCCAGCAGTTCAGCGCGTTCCTGCCGGTTCAGCCCCTTGCGGATCTCCAGTACGGCAAGGATGTTCTCGGCAACGGTCATCTTTCTGAAGATTGAGGCTTCCTGCGGCAGATAGCCGAGGCCACGGCGGGCGCGGACATGCATGGGCTGCCCCGTCAGGTTGGAGTCATCCAGCGTAATACTACCGGTGCCACAGGGTATCAATCCGACAATCATGTAAAAGCAGGTGGTTTTCCCTGCGCCATTGGGGCCCAGTAATCCGGCCACTTCACCCGTCTTGACCGACAGGGATACATCATCGACCACAGTACGTGACTGGTAGTGTTTGCCGAGGTGATGTGCAGCAAGCAGGCTCATTTGCTCTCCGGCTTCCCGTTATCATCCGGTTTTTTCTTTGGCTGCAGCGTGATATGCACCCGGTCACCGGTTGCGCTGTCGCCGGCATTCACGGTACGGGTTTTGACATTGTAAATGATTTTCTCGCTGCGGAACTCCTTGCCATCTGTCTGCCAGATACGCGCTGCGCCGGTCAGGATAATGTGTTCTTCGGCTGCACGATATTCCATCTTGCCGGCTTCCGCATGCAGATCCTCGCCATCGCCTTCCGGGTGCTGGACGATAGTAGCCGGGCTGCCGGTCAGAATGATTCGGTCAATGTTATTTTCACTGTTGTATACGGTCATGTTGTCACCGTGCATTTCGAGAGCGCCCTGGCGGATCACGACGTTGCCCGTGTATTCACTGAACCCTTTTTTCTCCATGAGAACTGCGCTGTCTGCCTCGATATAAATGGCCTGGTCACGGTCTGTCGGTTGCGACTGGCCGGTAATCGGCAGACACAGCAGCCACATGGCAAAGGCCCGTCTTGCGATGCTAACCGGCATTATCGAACCTGCCGCGCACCCTGGACTTCAGTTCCACACGGTTGCTTATAAAATCGGCAAACAGCCCGACGGACTCGACCTCGAACCGATCTGACCGGATACGGGCCATATTGACTGTTTCGGCTGTTTGCTTGTCCGGTTTAATGAGCAGGTCACGGGTAAAAATCGCCAGTGGACGGGTGGTCGGAGTGGCCATCCGGTGGATTTCGACCGCACCCAGCAGCCAGACCGTTTTGTAGCCGGCAGCGATCTTGCCGCGCTCTGACCGGATCTGCCAGGTCGGCTGGTCTGCACTGAATACCTGCATGACAGGGTGGCTGAGTTCAGCGCGGTCGTCGATCGGGTAATGGTCCATCCGGTCTGCCGTGACACGGTACTGCAGGGCGCCGTCCGTGTTGATCAGCTTCAGATTCATATTGTCTACGAACAGGTCGGGGCCCTGGCTGGAGATAGACGGCAGGCCGGTGGTCATGCTGTGCTGGAGTAACAACCAGCCACTCAACAGTACTCCGCAGACCAGGACGGCTATCAGCACATAACGGGTGTTCAAAGGTATTTGCTCATCTCGTCATCAAGCACACCCTTCGCCTCCATGAGCATTTCACAGACGTCGCGCGCGGCGCCGCGGCCGCCCGGGCTGGGTGTTTGCCAGTGGCTGTGTTTTCTTACCAGTGGATGTGCATCCTGTACGGCAATGGCGAGACCGACGCAGTGCATGACTGGCAGGTCGACCACATCGTCACCGACATAGGCAATTTCATCATTGGTTATACCGAGTATTTCTGACAGATCATTATAGGCCTGCAACTTGTCATGTTGCCCCTGGTATATGCGGGTGATACCCAGGTTTCTCATGCGGTGCTCAACCACTTTCGAGGTACGGCCGGTAATGATGGCAATCTCGGTGCCGTGTTCAAGCAGCATCTTGATACCGTGGCCGTCGCGCGAGTTGAATGCCTTGTATTCCTGGCCGTCATCACCGATGAACAGGCTGCCATCGGTAAGTACGCCATCGACATCGAAAATCAGCAGGCGAATGCGGCGGGCCTTTTCGAGTATGTCTTGCATGTGGTCCCGCGTTACACCACACCGGCCCGCAGCAGGTCGTGCATATTCAGGGCGCCGACCAGCTTGTTATTGTCATTGACGACCGGCAGGGCATTGATCTTGGTGCTGTCCATGATTTGCAGTGCCTCGGCAGCCAGCATGCCGGGATGGACAGTCTTGCAGTCCGTGGTCATGACATCACTGACGCTGGCCTCATGCACATCGATCTTGTGATCGATGGCGCGTCGCAGGTCGCCGTCGGTAAACACGCCGATCAGCTGTCCGGCGCCGTCAACCACGACGGTCATGCCCAGCCCCTTGCGTGTCATTTCCATCAGCGCACTGCTGAGGAGGGTATCGGTTTCGACCATCGGAATGGCGTCGCCGGTATGCATCAGATCATCGATCAGCAGCAGCAGGCGCCGGCCAAGGGCGCCGCCGGGGTGCGAGCGGGCAAAATCCTCCTCGGTGAAACCGCGGGATTCCAGCAGCGAGATGGCCAGGGCATCGCCCATGGCAAGGGCTGCCGTGGTGCTGGCTGTCGGCGCCAGATCCAGAGGACAGGCCTCTTTCTCGACACGTACCGTGATGCTGGCGGTGGCTTCCTGTGCGAGTGTCGATTCCGGGTTGCCGGTCATCGCGATCAGCGGCACATGCAGGCGCTTGATGAGTGGCAGGATGGTGATGATTTCTGTGGTTTCACCGGAATTGGACAAGGCCAGCACCACGTCTGACGTCGTGATCATTCCGAGGTCGCCGTGGCTGGCTTCACCGGGGTGTACGAAAAATGCCGGGGTGCCGGTGCTGGCGAGTGTAGCGGCAATCTTGCCGCCGATATGTCCGGATTTACCCATGCCGGTCACGACCACGCGGCCCTTGCATTCCAGCATGAACTGGCAGGCGTGCGTGAAGGAGGGTTCCCTGACTTCGTCGGCGAGGGCGGCGACGGCGCGGGCCTCGGTGTCGATGACCGCTAGGGCAAGTTGCTGAAGTTTCTGGTCACTCATATGGGGTTTGGTTCAGGTTTTCCCGGTGACGGAAAAGTATAGCAGGCTCTGGTAGACGATATAGATCAATAATAGCGCTCCGCCCTCGATCCGGCTGATGCGCCGCACACCACCACGGAACCCGTAGGCCATGGCAAACAGGACAACGGTCAGGATCACCATGGCGATATAGTCACGCTCCATGACCGCAGCATCGATGGGGCCGGGCCGGATGACCCCGGGCAGGCCGAGGACGGCCAGCAGGTTGAATATATTCGAGCCGATGATATTGCCGATCACAATGTCATGCTCGTTCTTGATGGCGCCCGCGAGCGAGGCGGCCAGTTCCGGCAGGCTGGTACCGAGTGCCACGATAGTGAGGCCAATGACCAGGTCGCTGACACCGAACTGGTGTGCCACGGAGACGGCGCCCCAGATCAGGAGTCGTGAGCTGAGCAACAGGAGCCCCATGCCAATCACCAGCCAGAAGACGGCCCGGCCCATGCCCATGCTGGTCTGGATTTCTTCCGCATATTCTGCGTTCATCGGCTCGCGGCTGCCTTTCGACTTGATGCCGACAGCGGTCATCCAGGCCAGCATCAGCACCATGCCGCATAGCAGCAGGACACCGTCAAACCGCCCGAGCGTGCCGTCCAGCAGCAATAGCCAGACGATCGCCATGATAGCGAGCAATACCGGTAGTTCGCGGCTCAGGACACGCGAGTGCACCGCCAGTGGGGTGACCAGGGCAGTAATACCGAGCACCAGACCAATGTTGATGATATTTGAGCCAATTGCATTACCGATAGCCAGGCCGGTATTGCCCTGTAGTGCGGCCATACCCGACACCAGTATCTCCGGTGCGGAGGTGCCAAGACTGACGATGGTCAGCCCAATGATCAGCGGCGGGATATTCAGGTTCCAGGCGATGGCCGCTGCCCCGATGACAAACCGGTCCGCACTCCAGGTGAGCAGCACGAAACCGCCGGTAATTGCCAGTAACTCAAGCCACATGGTCAGGCAGTGAGCATTGACGGCAGGCGGTTACCCGGGGTGCAAGGCAATTTTTTCAGTAAATTTCCTGACATTAATGGAGCTCTTGGTGCGAACTGTTTATCATACACGCCGTTCTATCATTGAACTATCGGGGTTTGCGCAGGTAGCGAATAAAGATTTCCCGTAGGTCGGGTTAGCCCGAAGGGCGTAACCCGACAAGCAGACTCCGGTATTCACTGTAAATCCAGCCAGCCAGGGGCAAGGCACTATTGGACGCTAACAGGCAGAATCAGGATGTTGTGGTACAGGTGCGTGACCTGGTTTTCCGGCGTGGCGAGCGCGTGATCTTTGACGGCATAGACCTGGACATCGCACGCGGGTCTGTTACGGCCATCATGGGCCCCAGCGGTACCGGCAAGACGACCTTGCTGAAACTGATCGGTGGTCAGTTACAACCACAACGGGGCAGCGTAACGGTCGACGGTGAATGCGTGACTGACCTGAGTGTCAAAGCGCTTTACCAGCTCCGGCAGCGCATGGGCATGATGTTCCAGAGCGGCGCCCTGTTAACCGACCTGAGTGTGTTCGAAAATGTCGCGTTTCCCATACGTGAACATACCCGTTTGCCCGAACCACTGGTGCGTGATCTGGTGCTGATGAAACTGCAGGCAGTCGGTTTGCGCGGTGCCGCAGGAATGATGCCGAATGAATTGTCTGGCGGTATGGCGCGCCGGGTGGCCATGGCGCGGGCCATTGCGCTGGATCCGATGATGGTCATGTACGATGAGCCGTTTACCGGACAGGATCCGATTTCCATGGGGATCGTTGTCAAACTTATTCATGAACTGAATACGGCGCTCGACCTGACCAGTATCGTGGTGTCTCACGACGTGCAGGAGACCGCCACGATTGCCGACTATATCTACCTGCTGTCCGCTGGCAAGGTGGTCGATCAGGGGGCACCGGATACCCTGCAGGAATCCACTTCGGAATGGGCGCAGCAGTTCCTCAATGGAGAACCGGATGGCCCGGTTGCCTTTCATTATCCCGCACCTGCGTTTCGCGATGACCTGCTCGGCGGAGGGCGCAGCGCATGATCCTGGATCCCCTGCAACGGCTTGGCCGGGCCGGTATCGGCTTCTTTCAGCGTCTGGGTCGTGGCAATGTATTTCTGCTGAACACGCTCACGGGGATCCCGGCCCTGGTGCTGCGCCCGGGGCTGGTTATCCAGCAAACCTATTCGGTCGGTGTGCTGACCCTGCTGATTATCCTGGTGTCCGGGCTGTTTGTCGGCATGGTGCTGGGCCTGCAGGGCTTCAATACGCTGTCGGATTTCGGCGCGGAGGAGTCGCTCGGGGTGGCCGTGGCGCTGGCGCTGGTGCGGGAACTGGGTCCGGTGGTCACGGCGTTGCTGTTTGCCGGACGCGCCGGCTCGGCACTGACGGCCGAGATCGGCCTGATGAAGGCCACCGAACAGTTGTCCGGCATGGAGATGATGGCGGTTGATCCCATGAAGCGCGTGATTGCGCCGCGCTTCCTTGCCGGTTTCCTGTCCATGCCGCTGTTGGCGGCCATCTTCAGCGCCATCGGTGTCTATGGCGGCTATTTTGTCGGCGTCGGGCTGTTGGGGGTGGACGATGGCGCCTACTGGTCACAAATGCAGGCCAACATCGACCTGCAGGATGATATCTATAATGGGGTCATCAAGAGTATCGTGTTCGGATTTGTGGCCGCATGGATTGCGGTATTTGAAGGCTATGACTGCGTGCCGACATCAGAAGGTGTCAGCCGGGCAACGACACGTACAGTGGTGCATACGTCCCTCGCGGTACTCGGGCTGGACTTCGTTCTGACAGCACTCATGTTTGGAGACTAGAAGATGAAGCAGAGCAAGGCAGTTGAAATCGCGGTCGGGTTGTTTGTTGCGGGCGGCATGGCGGCGTTATTCGTGCTGGCGATGAAGGTCAGTAACCTAAGCAGTGTCAGCACTGGCGCGAGCTATACTATTTCCGCAGCATTTGAAAATATCGGCGGGCTCAAGGTGCGCTCTCCGGTGACCGTTTCCGGGGTCCGTGTCGGCCGGGTCGACAGTATAAATTATGACTTCGATAATTACGAAGCCGTGGTGCAGTTGCGTATCGGTGATGCCTATGACAAGTTTCCGGAAGATACCACGGCAAGTATTTTTACTGCCGGACTGCTGGGGGAACAATACGTCGCACTGGAACCCGGCGGGGCAGAGAAAAATCTCAAGCCCGGTGACCGGATCCAGCTGACGCAATCTGCGCTGGTGCTTGAGCAGATGATCGGTCAGTTCCTGTACAACACCGCGGCCAGTAAAGACAAGTGAGCCGGCCAGTGACGGAGGCCCGTCTCGAAGACGCCGGGAACGGGACCTGGAAACTGATGGGGGACCTGGGGTACGCCACCGTATCCGGTTTGCTGCAGGATACACCTCCCGATTTCTCTACAGGCAATGATATACAGCTGGATCTTTCCGGGGTCACGCGTGCGGACAGCGCCGGGCTGGCGCTGTTGATCGAGTGGCTCAAGGCGTCCAGGGGGGCGGGGCGCTCAATGACATTTTTACACATTCCGGCGCAAATGCAGTCAATTGCACGCGTCTCCGGTTTGGCGGATATTCTATTCGGGTCCCCGTCTGCCGGCGCCGGGGGCGTCTGACCCTGGATCGGCTGACCATAACCGGCGGGACCGCCCTGGAAGGGGAGGTGCGCATCTCCGGCGCCAAGAATGCCGTGCTGCCGATTATGGCGGCCACCTTACTGGCTGACGGGCCGGTTACCATCCGTAACGTACCGCATCTGCACGATGTCACCACCACCATGGAACTGCTCGGTCGCATGGGCGTGAACCTGGTGGTGGATGAAACCATGGGTATCGAGGTGGATGTCCGCTCGATCAACTCGTTCAATGCGCCCTACGAACTGGTCAGGACCATGCGCTCGTCCATCCTCGTGCTGGGGCCCATGCTGTCGCGTTTCGGGCGGGCCGATGTGTCACTCCCCGGTGGCTGTGCTATCGGTTCGCGACCCGTCAACCTGCATATCAAGGGGCTGCAGGCGCTCGGCGCCGATATTGAGGTGGAAAACGGCAACATCAAGGCACGGGTGGACCGGCTCAGGGGGGCGCGTCTGGTAATGGACATGGTGACCGTCACGGGTACTGAAAACCTGATGATGGCCGCGACTCTCGCCCGCGGATCCACGGTGATCGAAAATGCGGCGCGTGAGCCGGAAGTGGTGGACCTGGCAAACTGCCTGATTGCCATGGGGGCGCACATCGAAGGGGCAGGTACTGATCGCATCGTGATTGAGGGCGTGGACCGGCTGTCCGGCACCAGCTACCGGGTGCTGCCAGACCGTATCGAGACCGGGACCTTCCTGGTGGCGGCCGCCATGACTGGCGGGCATATCAAGACGAAGTCGACTTGTCCGGACACCATGGACGCGGTTCTGCAGGTGCTGGTCGAGGCAGGTGCCGACATTCACGTCGGTACTGACTGGGTCGAACTCGACATGCACGGGCGCCGGCCACGCGCGGTGAGTGTGCGTACGGCACCGTATCCGGCATTCCCGACCGATATGCAGGCCCAGTTCACGGCACTCAATGCCATGGCCGAAGGCGCGGGCACGATCACGGAAACGGTGTTCGAAAATCGCTTCATGCATGTCCAGGAACTGCAACGCATGGGCGCGGACATCCAGCTCGAGGGCAAGACGGCCATTATCAAGGGGATCGACCGGCTGAAGGGAGCACCTGTCATGGCCACCGACCTGCGTGCATCCGCCTGCCTGGTGCTGGCCGGACTGGTGGCTGAAGGCGACACGGTGGTTGACCGCATTTACCATCTGGATCGTGGCTACGAATGTATCGAGGAAAAACTGGCGCAAATGGGCGCCAATATCCATCGCATTCCCTCCTGAGACAGACGCGGTCTGTCGGCTGTTCCGGTTTGGCTTGTAAATCAGCGGCTTCTGCCGGAAACTTGGTGCCCATGAATAACCAGCTAACCATCGCCCTGTCGAAAGGGCGCATCTTCAGGGAAACCCTGCCGTTGCTTGCGCAAGCGGGCATCGAGCCAGCGGATGATCCGGAAACCAGCCGCAAGCTGATCCTGGAAACCACCCGGGCCTCGGTGAAGCTGGTGATTATCCGTGCAGCCGATGTGCCAACCTATGTCGAATACGGCGCGGCCGATCTCGGCGTGGCCGGCAAGGACGTGTTGATGGAACACGGCGGCAGTGGCCTGTACGAGCCACTGGATCTGGGCATTGCACGCTGTCGTCTGATGGTCGCGGGACCGAAAACCGGTACCGTGGAGACACGTCGTCTGCGCATTGCCACCAAGTACGTCAACACCACCCGGCAGTTCTATGCCGACCGCCAGGAACAGGTCGAAATCATCAAGCTTTACGGCTCCATGGAGCTGGCGCCTATCGTCGGTCTCGCTGACCGGATCGTTGATGTAGTCGATACCGGCAACACGCTGAAGGCCAATGGTCTGGCGCCGCTGGAACATATTGCCGACATCAGTTCCCGGCTGGTCGTCAACAAGGCCGCCATGAAGATGAAGCATGAACGCATTACGCAGTTTATTGCGGACCTCAGGGCCGCGTGTCATACATGAGAACAGTACTCGCGCAAAGACGCAAAGAAAACACATTTTATGAAATCCTGATTATTGAACCTTGTTTAAATAGTTGACATTCCGTAGGAGCGGCCTTGGCCGCGAACGATATCTGTGGAGCGCCGGTTCGCGGCCAAGGCCGCTTCTACCTGTGTCGATCAATTATGTAAGTCTCAATAATTCATTCATCAACATTCCCGTGAAACGGCAATGGTGAAACGGCAATGTAATTGATAGAAATTCCTTAAAGCTTTTATTATTTTTTCGCTGCGTCTTTGCGTCTCTGCGCGAGTATCTGTAATTTGTGAACATCATGACTGAAATAACACGACTCAACAGCGGCGATGCCGGTTTCCGGGCAGCACTTGAACAGCTGCTGACCCGGGAAACGGAGTATGACCGGCAGATCACCGCTACAGTAAGTGACATCATTGCCGCCGTGCGCACCCGCGGTGACGCAGCATTGCTGGAGCTGACCGGGCGTCTTGATGGCTGGGACGTTGCGGCCGCCGCCGACCTGGAAATACCGGGGGCACGTTGTCAGCAGGCGCTGGCCGCCATCCCGGCTGACCGGCGCACGGCACTGGAGTTCGCGGCGGGGCGGGTACGCGCCTATGCAGAACACCAGAAAATGGCATCCTGGTCATATACAGAAGCGGACGGCACCCTGCTTGGCCAGCAGGTCACGCCGCTGGAGCGGGTCGGTTTGTATGTCCCCGGTGGCAAGGCCGCCTATCCCTCGTCGGTACTGATGAATGCGATTCCGGCAAAGGTCGCCGGTGTGCAGGAACTGATTATGGTGGTGCCGACGCCGGGGGGCGTACTCAATGACATGGTGCTGGCGGCAGCGCACATTGCCGGGGTGGATCGCGTGTTTGCCATTGGGGGTGCGCAGGCCATTGCGGCGCTTGCGTGGGGTACCGGGACGGTGCCACCGGTCGACAAGATTGTCGGTCCGGGCAATGCCTGGGTGGCGACCGCCAAACGCATGGTGTTCGGCAAGGTAGGTATCGACATGATCGCCGGGCCGTCGGAGATTCTGGTGATCTGCGACGGCCGGACCGACCCGGACTGGATTGCCATCGACCTGTTCTCCCAGGCCGAACACGATGAGGATGCACAATCAATCCTGATCAGTCCCGATACGCAATTTCTGTCCCGGGTGGAGGACAGTATCAGGCGACTGTTACCGGAGATGCCGCGGGCCGATGTGATACGGGCATCATTGCAGGGGCAGGGGGCACTGATTACGGTGCGTGATCTTGACGAGGCCGTCGAACTCGCCAACGTGATCGCGCCGGAACATCTGGAACTCTCGGTTGAGAACCCGCAGGTGCTGGCCGGTCGTATCCGGCATGCCGGTGCCATCTTCATGGGTCGTTACACGGCCGAGGTGCTTGGTGATTATTGCGCCGGACCGAACCATGTATTGCCGACATCACGCACGGCCCGATTTTCCTCGCCGCTGGGGGTCTATGACTTCCAGAAACGCACCAGCCTGATCCAGTGTTCACAGGGTGGCGCCAGCACCCTGGGAAAATCTGCCTCGGTTCTGGCGCACAGTGAGGGTCTGACGGCTCATGCGCGGTCGGCCGAGTTGCGGATCAGGGATAAATGACATCGACTAACGACAGGATTAACCAACTGGTCCGACCGGAAATTCGTGCACTGCAGGCTTATCATGTACCGGACCCCGGCAAACTGATCAAGCTGGATGCGATGGAAAACCCGTATCCCTGGCCGGAGGTGCTGCTGGATGACTGGCTCGCCGAGTTGCGTCCGGTATCACTGAACCGTTACCCGGACCCGCAGGCCACGGTACTGAAGCAGGCGCTGCACACACTGTTGCGAGTGCCTGATAGGGCCGCCGTCATTCTCGGTAACGGGTCGGATGAACTTATCCAGATGATCATCCAGGTGGTCGCGGCGCCCGGCCGGGTTATCATGGCGCCGGAACCGACCTTCGTTATGTATCGCCAGATTGCAGTTGTGTGCGGTCTTGAGTTTGCCGGTATCCCGCTGCGCAAAGACTTCTCACTGGATACAGAAACCATGCTTGCGGCTATTGAGGCACGGCAGCCGGCCGTGGTGTTTCTTGCTTATCCCAACAACCCGACCGGTAACCTGTTCGATCGGGGTGCAGTCGAGGCCATTATCGCGGCAGCACCGGGGCTCGTGGTGGTCGATGAGGCCTATGCCCCGTTTACCGATCACAGTTTCATGCCGGCGCTGGAGACAAACGCAAACCTGCTGCTATTGCGGACCCTGTCAAAGGCGGGGTTTGCCGGGTTGCGGCTGGGGCTGCTTGCCGGCCCCGCTGACTGGCTGGATGAAATCGGGAAAACGCGTCTGCCCTATAATATCAGTACCCTGAACCAGGTGACCGGTGCGTTTGCACTGCGCCATTACGAAGTGTTTGCTGCGCAGACGGACAGTCTGCGCAGCGACCGGGACTCATTGCTTGCGCAACTGCAGGCATTGCCGGAGTTGACCGTGTTTCCAAGCCAGGCGAATTTCATACTGCTGCGCACACCGGCAGGGACTGCCGATGCTGTTTTTGCAGCTCTCCGGCAGCGCGGCGTACTGATCAAGAATCTTAACGGGTCTGTGCCGGCACTGGCGGATTGCCTGCGAGTGACCGTGGGCACGCCACAGGAAAATGCGGCTTTCCTGGATGCTCTGCAGGACAGCCTCCATTGATGCCTGTATAAAACAGTGGCCATTGGGGTTAGCCCGAAGGGCGTAACCCGACAAGCAGGCCGGGATGTCGGGTTACGCCCTTCGGGCTAACCCGACCTACAGTGATGGCCTGTATTTATTATTTACACAAAGCACGGGTTAGTGCTCTGCTACCGGGCTGGATACCGGGCGCTGGATGATGCCTGCGCGGGTTGTGAATGGTTTGCCATTGCGGGATACGCCAAGCATAACCTCGCTATCCGGATGCAATTCCGAGATAATTTTCATCGCCTGCCTGGAGTCATTGACCTTGCTGTCACCGATGGATGTGAGTATGTCACCCGGTTGAATGCCGGCCTGGTCGGCGGGACCGTTACGCAGTACCCCGGCGATCAGTACGCCCTGGTTATTTTTCAGCCCGAAGGATGCAACCAGCGCGGGCGTCAGATCCTGGGCTTCCAGGCCAAGCCAGCCGCGCACTACGCGTCCGTGCTCAATGATCTGTTTCATGACGCCCTTGGCAAGGCTCGCGGGTATGGCGAACCCGATTCCCTGGGAGCCGCCCGAGCGACTGTAAATAGCCGAGTTGATGCCGATGAGTTCGCCGCGTGCATTGATCAGCGCGCCACCCGAGTTGCCGGGATTGATGGCAGCATCTGTCTGGATAAAGTCTTCGTAGGTATTGATACCGAGGTGATCACGGCCGGTTGCACTGACAATTCCGAAGGTTACGGTTTGCCCGACACCAAATGGATTGCCGATGGCCAGGGCAACGTCACCGACACGCAAGCTGTTTGAATCGCCGATAACCAGTGACGGCAGTTTGTGGAGTTTGATTCGCAGCACGGCGAGATCGGTATCGACATCTACCCCGACCACCGTCGCTCTGGCAGTGCGGCCATCCCTCAGTAATACCTGGATTTCATCGGCCCCCTGGATAACATGATTGTTGGTCAGTACGTAGCCCTTTTTGCTGATCATGACACCCGAACCGAGGCTGGTCTGGATTTCCTGGTGCTTGCGCGCGAAGCGGTCACCGAAGAAGTGCTTGAATACAGGATCTTCCAGTAGCGGGTTTACCCGACGGGTTACCAGTTTTGCGGTGTGTATGTTAACCACAGCAGGCGCTGCTCGCTCGACAGCTGTGGCATAGGAAAATGGGCTGGTTTGCCCGGCAGTGACCGCTGTGGTGGGCGCCGGTGACGGGCTGGTTTCCCTTAATTCCACAATGTTGGATCTGTCGTGCATCAGTTTCGGCTGGATGAGCAGGACGTAGAGAAATGCCGCGGCGAGTCCAACGATAATGGTTTGCAGCAGGAAGCGGATAAACTTGCTAAATGTCATGGGTGGAATACTCTGTTACGGCTGGTCTTTACTGGAAGATTGCCTAAAATATCACATTCTCGGGACAAGCAAGCATGGTCACTCTGCGTAAACTCGTCAATTACATCGACACGGAACTTGATATCGGGCGTTTCCGGGACTATTGCCCCAACGGTTTGCAGGTCGAAGGTCGGCAGGAAATCAACACCCTGGTTAGCGGTGTGACCGCGAATATGGCGCTGCTGGAAGCGGCTGTGACGGTGGGGGCCGATGCCATCCTGGTGCATCACGGCTATTTCTGGAAAGGGGAAGACCCCTGTATTACCGGGATGAAACGCCGGCGCCTGCGTCACCTGCTGGCATCGGAAACCAGCCTGTTGGCTTACCACCTCCCCCTGGATGCACATCCCGTGCTTGGTAACAATGCACAGCTGGCACGGGTACTGGGGTTTACGCCACAGGGATGTTTTGGCAACGATGGCGGGCTGGAACTCGGTCAGTACGGTAATCCGGAGCAGGGTCTGGGTGGTGCTGAAATGGCGACGCATATTGCCCGCTGCCTCGGCCGTGAACCGCTGCATATCAAGGGGTCGAGTCCGGTGATCCATACTGTTGGCTGGTGTACCGGCGCGGCGCAGTCATACATCGATGCGGCCGCCGGGCAGGGGCTGGATGCCTTTATCAGCGGGGAGATATCCGAGCAGACGATACATGTCGCGCGCGAATGTGGTATCCATTATTTTGCAGCCGGGCATCATGCAACCGAACGCTTCGGAGTACAGGCGCTGGGTGCGGCCCTGGCGGAAACCTTCGACCTCAGTCACCGCTTCATCGATATTGACAATCCGGTGTGAGTGTCTGTCACTGCCGTTTCCCGGAACCCATCCTTTCCATGATTCCACTTGACCTTGTAATGGACTACGACCATCATATGCGGTTCTTGTGAACACTATTAACCAAATCAGTATATTCCATAATAATTAATAAGTTTGCGGCGTAGCACATCTGCGCGAATGGCTGATAACTTACTGATTTTTAAAGATTGGAGAATACTCGTATGAGTGGCGATGACGTTGATTCCGGTAAGCGCCGGTTCCTGGTAGCCGCGACTACACTCGTGGGTGGTGTGGGGGTTGCGTTTGCAATGGTGCCGTTTGTGTCTTCCATGGAGCCAAGTGCCAAGGCACGTGCCGCGGGTGCCCCTGTCAGGGTTGATTTCAGCAAGCTGGAACCCGGGCAGATGCTGACCGTGGAATGGCGTGGCAAACCGATCTGGTTAGTCAGTCGCACCGAGGCCATGCTCAAAAGCCTGCGGGATGTCGATTCACAGCTTGTCGATCCGAACTCCGAGATGCCCCAACAGCCGGCATACATCACCGGTGAAGACCGTTCCATTAAACCGGGACTGCTGGTGGTAATCGGTATCTGTACTCACCTCGGCTGCTCCCCGACCTTCAGGCCGGATATTGCGCCGGTCGACCTGGGCCCTGGCTGGGAGGGTGGTTTTTTCTGTCCCTGCCACGGGTCGAGATTCGATCTTGCCGGTCGTGTGTATTCCCACATGCCGGCACCAAAGAACCTGGTTATACCTCCTTATCATTTCCTTAGTGAAACCGAGTTGGTCATCGGTGAAGATCCGAAGGGGACGGCATAATGGCTGGCAACACATCAGAAAAATGGCAAGGTGGGCTGTTGGGCTGGATCGACGCACGTTTCCCGCTCAGCAGCATGTGGAACGAACACCTGGCCCAGTATTACGCCCCGAAGAACTTTAACTTCTGGTATTACTTCGGCTCGCTGGCCCTGCTGGTGCTGGTGATGCAGATCATTACCGGGATCTGGCTGACCATGAACTACAAGCCGGATGCCGGTCTGGCATTCAATTCCGTGGAATACATCATGCGGGATGTCAACTGGGGCTGGCTGATACGCTACATGCATTCTACCGGCGCCTCGTTTTTCTTTATCGTCGTCTACCTGCACATGTTCCGTGGCCTGATTTACGGTTCGTACCGGAAACCCCGTGAACTGATCTGGATTTTCGGCATGATCATCTATCTGGCCCTGATGGCCGAAGCCTTCATGGGCTACCTGTTGCCCTGGGGGCAGATGTCCTACTGGGGCGCCCAGGTCATCATCAACCTGTTCGGGGCCATTCCGTGGGTCGGTGAGCATATCGCCATCTGGATCCGTGGTGACTACGTGGTGGCGGATGCGACGCTCAACCGCTTCTTCGCATTCCACGTGATTGCCGTGCCGATTGTGCTGCTCATGCTGGTCGTCCTGCATATCCTCGCGTTGCACGAGGTGGGCTCCAACAACCCGGATGGTATTGAAATCAAGAAAAACAAGAATGCCAACGGCAATCCCAAAGACGGGATCCCGTTTCACCCCTATTACACTGTGAAGGATATTGTCGGCGTCATCGTGTTCCTGATCTTTTTCTCTCTCGTGGTGTTCTTTGCGCCGGAGATGGGCGGGTACTTCCTGGAAGCCAATAATTTCATTCCGGCCGATCAGCTCAAGACGCCGGAACACATCGCGCAACTCTGGTATTTCACCCCGTTTTACGCAATGCTGCGTGCGGTTCCGTCCATCGCGGGTTCCGCATTTCCTGGCGTGTTGACCATGTTCCTGGCCATCCTGGTGATGTTCTTTATGCCATGGCTGGATCGTGGCGTGGTCAAGTCCATCCGTTATCGTGGCAATCTTTACAAGTCAGCCGTCGTACTGTTCGTTATCAGCTTCTTCATTCTGGGCTGGCTGGGTATGGAGCCGCCATCAACAGTCAAGACCCTGATAGCGCAGGTATGCACGGTTATCTACTTTGCATTTTTTCTGCTGATGCCCGTCTACACGAAAATGGACAAGACCAAACCGGTTCCGGACAGGGTGACATGATGATGAAAAACTATATTATCGCAGTATTCCTGCTGCTGGCGCCGGCCCTGGCGCATGCCGTCGCTGAAGGGATTCATCTGGACAAGGCCAATATCGACCCGAACAACCGCCAGTCACAGCAGCGTGGTGCGCGCCTGTTTGTGAACTATTGCCTGAGTTGCCACTCGGCCGATTTGATGCGCTACGAGCGTATTGGCACGGATCTGGGTATCAACGAGAAAATGCTCAAGGAGAACCTGATATTCACCGGTGGCAAGCCCGGTGACCTGATGACCGTTGCCACAGCACCGGCTGATGCCAAGGAGTGGTTCGGAACTGTGCCGCCGGATCTGAGCGTGATTGCCCGCTCCCGCGGGGTCGACTGGCTGTATACCTACATGCGCAGTTTCTACCTTGATGATTCCAAGCTGACCGGTGTCAACAACCTGGTATTCCCGGATGTGGGCATGCCGGATGTGCTGTGGGAGCTGCAGGGCTGGCAGAAGCCGGTTATTACCACCGTCAAGGACGAGGATGGTACAGAGCGCAAGGTCGTTTCGCTGGAACTCGTCAAGCCGGGCCTGCTGACACCAAAGGAGTATGATCGTGCCATCCGCGACCTGGTGAATTTCCTGGAGTATATGGGCGAGCCGTACAAGTATGAGCGGCAGCATCTCGGCGTAAGGGTTATTATGTTTCTGCTGGTGCTGCTGGTGCTGGCCATATTGATGAAGAAGTCTTTCTGGAAGGATGTTCACTGATTCCGGTAGTTATCCGCCGAAATCGCTAACACTTGGGAGATAGCCGTATGGCACTGGTTGCCAATCGTCGTTCAGTCATGACTTTGTTTTCTTCGGCAACCTGTCCCGAAAGCCACCGGGTGCGCGTGGTTCTTGCCGAAAAAGGGATTACGGTAGAAATACTGAATGTCGAAGGCAACCATAAACCGGAAGACCTGCTTGATCTCAATCCCTATAACACCGTCCCCACCCTGGTAGACCGCGAACTGGCACTGTATGACCCGCGGGCCATTATGGAATACCTGGATGAACGCTTCCCGCATCCACCACTGATGCCGGTGGACCCGGTCTCCCGGGCGCGTTCCCGGCTGGCCCTGTACCGCATCGAGAAAGACTGGTTCGAGCTGGTTCCGGCGCTGGAGTCCCGGGGCGAGAAAACCTCCGGCAAGGCCCGCAAGCTGTTGCGGGACAGCCTGACGGCCGGGGCGGAGGTGTTTGCCGCCAAGCCGTTTTTCCTGAGCGATGAATTCTCGCTGGTCGATGCCACCATCGTTCCGATTCTGTGGCGGCTGAAACGCTACAAAATCGACCTGCCGCGCCAGGCAAAGCCGATACAACAATACGCCGAGCGCATGTTTGCACGTGAAACTTTTCAGGCGAGTCTTTCTGAAGCCGAACGCGAGATGATGGAATAAGCGCCCGCGTTCCTGACTGTCCGCCTGACATTTTCCATTCCGGCCGGTCGTCCTGTATCTTTTGGTTTATCTCTAGTATTTTACAGGTTGCCATGACGACCAGCCGACCCTACCTGATCCGTGCGATCCACGAGTGGCTCCTGGATAATGCGATGACGCCCTATATGCTGGTCGATATTGAGGGGGAGGGGGTTGATGTTCCCCGGCAGCACGGGCAAAACGGCAAGATTGTTCTTAACATCAGCCCTAATGCCGTTGAAGGTCTGATGCTGGGCAACGATGCCATTGGTTTTCGGGCACGTTTCGGCGGCATTGCCACGGACGTCTATGTCCCGGTCGATTCGGTACTGGCAATCTATTCCAGGGAAAACGGGCGCGGCATGGTCTTCAGCGAAGATGAAGAGGGGCCGGAACCCAGTGACCCGACACCCGAGCATCCCGGAAAGCCGAGTCTCAAGGTGGTGAAATAGTCCGCCAAGCCATTAGCGCACTGGTTCTACGTGTACCTGTTTGGCCGGTGTACCGTTCGTGGTGAGAAAGGACTGTACCGGCTCCAGTAATGATTCCGGCATGCACAGGTAGTAATCATACTGATCCAGCCTGCCGAGCTTGCCGGTAATTTCCGGTAGCAGGCTTTCCACAGATGTTTCTTTTTCCGCCTGCAGTGCGCTGTAGTGAAAGTTGTCCAGGGCGTCCATCCAGGAGCGGCACAGGTTGCCGAGGTAGTGGCTGTTGTCGTCCGTGGTTATCCATGTCAGATGGATGTCTTCGGCGATATCCAGCGCCATCGCATGTTCGATCAGGCTCTTTATCGGGCCGAAGCCGGCATTGCCGGCAATAAAGACCAGCGACCGGGATGATTCCTCATCGAGGGTGAAATCACCGTGCGGCCCCTTGATGTGGATAACATCATGGGTGCGGGTATTCCCGGCAAGGTATTCGGAGAAGCGATCACCGGCGATGACCGGAATCTGGAACTGCAGGTTCATGTCATCGCACGGACAGCTGGTGATGGAGCAGTCTCGTGGTGGCAGGTCGTTGACTGTCAATGCCAGGAACTGGCCGGCAAGGAAGCGCAGACGATTGGTCCGCGGTGTTTTTGCCTGCAGGATGATAACCCGGTCATCCGGGTGCTCGATTTTCCTGATACGGATATCAATATCCTGCTGCGGGATATCCTGCGAGCCCAGCGCTTCGTCGGCTTCCAGCACCACGTCGGTTACTGCCGTATTGGAACAGGTAAGAAAATAGCCGAGTCCCTTTTCCGCCTCGGTCAGCACGTAATCGTGCTGGCGGATCTTTTTTATCTGTCCGGACACCAGCCTGGCCTTGCATTTGCCGCAATTGCCATTGCTGCAGCCGTAGGCCAGCGCGAGCCCCCCGCGCAGGCCAGCCTCGAGGATGGAATCAGAACCCTCGATGAGGAATTCGTGCCCGCTCGGCAGGAGTCGCACCTGTGCGGCCATGACCCTCAGGAATACCTCTTGTGCGAATATTTCATCAGTTTCCAGTTCATCTTCCGTCCCGTTGGCGAGTGTCGTCTCGAACCATTGTCTTAGTGTACTAAATGCATCATCCGGCAGGGTATCTCCGGTACTCAAAATATCGAAATGTTCCTGCAGGCCATTGATGACAGCGGCGAGACGGCGCGCTTCGTGGCGGGCTGTGGCGAGTTCATGGCTGAGTGCGAGTATCCGGGCGGCCAGGGCGCTGTAATCCGGCGTATCATCCACGGGCCGGACGATCTTGTTGACTGCCTGCTCCATGATCTGCTCCACCCGTTCCAGCATGGAGGTGTCTTCCACCTCCGCCCGGGGATAGCTATGCAGCAGATCCGTCAGCAGGATTTCACCCTCGAAGGTGCGTAATTCCCCTTCCCTGATCTTTTTCTGCAGTGCGCCGCGCTTGACGCCGACAAGGCGCGCGGCACGGGACAGTGTGATCAGACGTGGCATGTGAGTTTACCGGTCGTTGTTATGGGTCAACTATAACGTATTGGCCGATTGCTGCAATGGCGGGGGCCTCTGGTGCGTGGTTGGGCAGAACCGGCGCCCTCGCCGGGAACGGTACATCTTTTCCGCAGGGCGCGTGTCCTACCCTTTATTTACGGTTATTATCAGGCAATGATCGATATCATCAGCGGCGATATCACTATGCTCGAGGTTGACACCATCGTCAATGCTGCCAACAGATCTTTGCTTGGCGGCGGGGGTGTCGACGGCGCCATTCATCGCGCGGCGGGGCCACTGTTACTGGATTATTGTAAAACGCTGAACGGCTGCCGTACCGGCGAGGCAAAGATCAGTCCCGGATTCGGGTTGCTGGCACGGCACGTGGTTCATACCGTGGGACCTGTCTGGAAGGGCGGTGACCATTACGAGCCCGTCTTGCTGAAGGCCTGCTACCGGAACAGCTTCGAGATCGCGCTGCAGAACGAGGCATGCTCGATTGCCTTCCCGGCCATCAGCACCGGTGTGTACGGTTATCCGAAACAGTCGGCGGCGGAGATCGCCATCAGCGGTATGCTGGTCTACGAGGACCGTTTTGACCGGATCATTGCCTGCTGTTTCAGCGATGCCGATGTGGAACTGTACCGGGAGGTGCTGGCGGCGCAGCGCCAGTGCTGATGCTCGTAGCAATCAAGAGGCATGGGAAAACTACGCATCTGTGTGCAAGCAAAATAATATGTCATCTCCGTTAAAGGCGATGTCCATATGAGAAAATGCTAAAGGACCGGAGACGACCCGAAACCGCCCTTCTCTTGTCATTGCGAGCGAAGCGCGGCAATCTCCTGAAATAACCACCGGACACTGGATGTCCTCTTACGCATAAAGGAGTATGCGATGAATAAACAGCCTGCTGT
>Ga0114931_10001194_pt1 | contig 33057 bp, 31 predicted proteins | sample 2SBtaG_FD_89579 | JGI IMG/M metagenome (GOLD analysis project Ga0114931, IMG submission 89579) | Deep subsurface microbial communities from Kolumbo volcano to uncover new lineages of life (NeLLi) - 2SBTROV14_V59a metaG | ecosystem: Environmental > Aquatic > Marine > Volcanic | place: Kolumbo...
CCAGGCCGGCGACTGCATCATGCCACGCGAAGGCGTCTTTGCGCGGGTGCTCACCGGCGGCAGAATCCGCAGCGGCGATGCCATTTCCATCGAGCCGTCTGGACCCTCCGCCGGCTGACAAGCGGGGCCGGTCAAATTCCCAACCAACCTTCTTGACTGCCCCCCCTGAGCTGTCCCGCTAAACCGATGCGCTTTCCCGGATCTGTGCCCGGCGGGCGTGCTTTGCCGAAGCCTTTCCTGGTTTTTCCGCTGCATCGGCGGGCAAAAGGGACCGTGGCGCCATCAGGTGGTATATATCGAGCATTTCTGTGACGTCAGGGCCGCTTCCTGCAGCGCTTCGGAAAAGGTCGGATGGCCGTGCACCGTGCGGGCGATGTCCTCCGAGCTGGCGCCGAACTCCATGGCCAGTACGCATTCGGCGATCATATCGGCGGCCCGCGGTCCGATGATGTGCACGCCCAGAATACGATCGCTCTTGGCGTGGCTGATCAGCTTGACGAAGCCATCCTTTTCACCCATGCAGCGCGCACGGCCGGTGCCGGAAAAGGGAAAGCTGCCGGTACAAAAGGGAATTTTGCGCTCGCGGACCTGTTCCTCGGTCAGTCCCACGCTGGCCACCTCGGGCCAGGTGTAGACAACTGACGGGATGGCGTCATAATTGACTTCGCCGGCAAGACCGGCCATGTTTTCCACGGCGGCCACGCCTTCCGCCGAGGCTTTGTGGGCCAGCATGGGCCCGGCGATCAGATCCCCGATGGCGTACACCGAAGGCACGCTGGTGCGGTAGCGCGCGTCAACCTGGATCCGGCCGCTGCGCGCCTCGGTACGGATGCCCAGTGCCTCGAGGCCCAAATCCGCTGTATTGGGGCGCCGGCCCACCGAAACCAGCAGGCGGTCAAAGGTCGCCCGCGTCTGCTCAGCCCCCTTGTCCAGTGTAACGCGCACGCTGCGGGTCAGCGTCTCGGCGCGGCTGACGCGCGTATTCAGGTGAAAGACGATTTTTTGTCGGCGCAGGATGCGGTCCAGGGCCCTGCCCACCTGTCCGTCCAAGTTGGCGGCAATTTTGGGAAGCATCTCGATCACCGTGACCCGGGAACCCAGACGCTGCCATACCGATCCCAATTCGAGTCCGATATACCCGCCGCCCACCACACCCAGGCGCCGGGGAACGGACGGAAAAGACAGGGCCTGGGTGGAATCGACGATGCGCCGGCCGTCGAATTCGAGTCCGGGCACCTGCAGGGGCACGCTGCCGGTGGCCAGCAGGATGGCGCGGCCTTCCAGCTCCAGCGGCCGGTCTTGGGGTCCGGCCTCGGCCGGCGTGACGGCCACCCGATCGGGCGCTGACAGCCGTGCATGGCCGAAGGTGACCGCGATCTTGTTGTTCTCCAGAAGCTGCCGCACGCTGTCGGTGAGGTCCCGGACCACCTGGTCCTTTCGGGCCATCATGGTTTTCAGGTCAAGACGGATCTGGCCGGTCAGAATGCCATGCTCGGCGAAATGCTCCCTGGCCAGATGGTAGTATTCGCTGGAGTCCAGCAGCGCTTTGCTGGGGATGCAGCCCACGTTCAGGCAAACGCCGCCCAGGCGCGGCGCTTTTTCGATGCACGCCACCTTCATTCCCAGCTGGGCGGCGCGCACCGCTGCGACGTATCCGCCGGGACCGGAGCCGATTACGATGAGGTCGAAACGCTCTTGGATTGCCATGTTCAGATCTCCATCATGATGCGTTCGGGATTTTCGACGAGTTCCTTGATGTGCTTCAGGCAGCTGACCGCCTCGCGACCGTCCACGATGCGGTGATCGTAGCTCAGCGCCACGTACATCATGGGCCGGATTACAATTTCATCGCCGTCCACCACAGGCCGCTTTTCAATTTTGTGCATTCCCAGAATACCGCTCTGGGGCGTATTCAGTATGGGCGTGCTCAACAAAGAGCCGTAGACGCCGCCGTTGCTGATGGTAAAGGTGCCCCCTTCCAGATCGCTTAACGTCAGGCGGTTGGCTTTGATCTTTTGTACAAGATCGACGATGGCCCGTTCGATCTGGGCAAAACTCAGCGTTTCGGCATGGTGGATGACCGGCACCACCAGCCCGCGCTCGGAGCCCACGGCCACACCGATGTGGCAGTAGTCGTGATAGACGATCTCGTGATCCTCGATGAAGGCGTTGATGGCCGGAAAAGCTTTCAGCGCCTCGATGCTGGCTTTGATAAAAAAGGACATGAATCCCAGTGAGACGCCGTGCTTCTTGGCAAAGGCCTCCTTGTAGCGGGCACGCATGGTCATCACGTTTTGCATGTCGATTTCGTTGAAGGTCGTCAGCATGGCGGTGTTGCGTCTGGCCTCCAGGAGGCGTTCGGCGATGCGCCGGCGGATGGGGCTCATGCTCTCGCGCCGGATGCCCGGCACAGCCGCCGGAGCAACCGGGCCGGCGTCACCGGCGGATGCCGCCGGCAACGGTTGGGCACCGCCCTGCTCCAGATAGAGCAGTACGTCTCCCTTGGTCACACGGCCGCCGGGGCCGCTTCCAAAGATGGCGGACACATCCAGCTGTTTTTCGGCCGCCAGACGTCGCACCGAAGGCGGCAGCTGGCCGGCGGCGGCGGTGTCCCGGGGTGTGCTTTCAGGTTGCGGTGCGGCTGGAGCCGGAGATGTGGCCTCGGCTGGCGGGGCTTGGGGGGCGCTGGCCGGGGGTGTGCCGGTACCGGGCTTAGGGGCTGGTGACGGGGCTGCAGTTTTTTCTTCGGCCGGCGGGCCTGCCGGCGCTTCGGCCGCCGCGGTGTCGATGGTGCCTACCACGGCCCCGATGGGGACCGTCTGGCCCTCGGCCACGCTGATGTGCAGCACGCCGGCTGCTTCGGCGGTCACTTCCAGGGTGACCTTGTCGGTTTCGATGACAAACAGGGGCTCATCCTTCAAAACCGCGTCGCCGTCGTTTTTGTACTACTGGGCCAGAACCGCTTCCTGGACCGATTCACCGACACTGGGGATTTTGATCTCGATTTGCATGCCTGCTCCTTGACATTTCGTAGCCTGGTTCATCATTGGGACGGCCGCCGGGCCGGTCCGTCCGGCTGTGCGGCGTTCAGCTGATGGAGCCGTCGGGTCTTTTGCCCACCGCGGCATCCAGGATCGCGGCCTGCTCCAGCCGGTACTTGTTGGGAAATCCGGAGGCCGGGCTGGGCGATGCCGGCCGTGAGATGCAGTCGATATTCCCGAATCCCAGGCGCTGCAGCCGAAGGGCCATAAAATGCCAGGCCCCCATGTTGCGCGGCTCTTCCTGCACCCAGCACCAGGCGGCTTTGGGGTAGCGCTGCTGCAGGGATTTCAGCGCGTTTTCCGGAAAAGGGTAGAGCTCTTCGATGCGTACGATGGCCAGGCGGTCATCCTGCAGCTCCTGTCGCCGGCGGTGGAGTTCGTAGTAGATCTTGCCGCTGCACAAAAGGACCCGCCGGATGCTGTGCGCAGGTTTAGGTTCGTCTATCACCGGCTGAAAAGTGCCCTGGGAAAGGTCCTCGATAGCCGAAACCGCCAGCGGATGGCGCAAAAGGCTCTTGGGGGTCAATACCACCAGCGGTTTGCGCAGCGGCCGTTTTATCTGGCGACGCAGCAGATGGAAGTACTGCGCCGGTGTGGTGGGGTTGCAGACCTGCATGTTTTGCGCAGCGCAAAGCTGCAGAAAACGCTCCGGACGTGCACTGGAATGCTCCGGTCCCAGCCCTTCCAGACCGTGGGGCAACAGCATGACGAGCCCGTTCTTGCGCTGCCATTTTTCTTCTCCGCTGGCGATGTACAGGTCGATGGCCGACTGCGCGTTGTTGACGAAATCGCCGAACTGGGCCTCCCACATGACCAGGGTCTCGGGCCGCACCATGGCGTAGCCGTACTCGAAACTCAAGACGCTGATTTCGGCCAGCATGCTGTTGTGCACACTGAATATCGCCTGGCCGTCCGCCAGGTGGTTCAGCGGGGTATAGGTGTTTCCGCTGCCGGTGTCGACCAGCACGCTGTGTCGCTGGCTGAAGGTGCCGCGCTGGCTGTCCTGGCCGCTTAGGCGCACCGGGGTGCCTTCGGCCAGCAGGGTAGCGAAGGCCAGCTGCTCGGCATTGGCCCAGTCGATGCCCGAACCTTTGCGGATGCACTGCAGGCGTTTTTGCATAAGGGTCTGGAGCTTGGGGTGCAGTGCAAAACCTTCGGGCAGCGTGGCGAGTTTTTCGGCCAGACGGCTGAGCCGCGTGCGGCTCACGGCGGTCTTGACCGTCTGGTCCCCGGGGGCATTTTCGTAAGGTTGCCAGGCTTCGTAAAAGGAGTAGAACGGAAACGGGCAGGCCGATCCGTGGACTTCGTTATAAGTTTCTTCCAGCGTGGCAAGGATGCTTTCGGAAATCTGCCGGACGCTGTCGGGCTGCACGAGACCCTCTGACACCAGCTTGTCGGTGTAGAGCTGGCTGACCGGCGGACGCTCTTTGATCCGGCTGTACATCAACGGCTGTGTGAAGTATGGCTCGTCGCCTTCGTTGTGGCCGTAGCGGCGGTAGCAGACCAGGTCGATAACCACGTCCTTGCCGAAGCGCCGCCGGTAGGCGGCGGCCAGCCGTATCACGTGCACGGCGGCTTCGGGATTTTCGCCGTGTACGTGGAAAATGGGTACCATCAGCATCTTGGCCACATCGGTGGCGTAGCGTGTGGAGCGGGCATCTTCGGGCAGGGTGGTGTATCCGATCTGGTTGTTGATCACCACATGGATGCTGCCGCCGGTGGCATAGCCGGCCAGTTGCGACAGGTTGAGCGTTTCGGCCACGATGCCCTGACCCGCAAAGGCGGCGTCGCCGTGGATCAGAAGCGGTAGGACCTTTGCGCCGTGCGCATCCTGCAGAACCTCCTGGCGGGCACGGGCGACGCCCTCGACCACCGGATCGACGGATTCGAGATGGCTGGGGTTGTTGACCAGAAAGCAGCGCAGCGGATGCCCGTCGGCGGTTTCGATGTCCGCCAGGTAGCCGTTGTGGTACTTTACGTCGCCGGCACCGGTCAGGCTGTCCGGATTGTAGCAGGTTTCGAATTCGCCGAAGATGTCGGCCACGGGCTTTGCCAGGATGTTGGCCTGTACGTTCAGCCGGCCGCGGTGCGCCATTCCCAGAATAAGTTCGCAAACGCCGCTGTGGGCCGCATGCTCGACCAGGGCATCCAGCATGGGGATCAGCACGTCGGCGCCTTCCAGCGAAAAGCGTGTCTGGCCGATGTACTTGCGGTTCAGAAACTGTTCGAAGATTACCGACTGCTGGAGTTTGGTGAGGATGCGCAGCCGGTCGGCAGTGTCGATCCGGGGCCGGTTGCGGGTCGGTTCCATACGTTCCTGGAGCCAGCGCCGCTCGTCGGGGTCCTGCAGGTGCATGTACTCCACCCCGATGGTGCGGCAGTAGGTCTCTTTCAGGGCAGCCACGATGTCCCCCAGCGGGGCCTGGGTGTGGTCGCCGAAATCGGGGGTGAAAAAGACGGCTTTCAGGTCATCGGGCGTCAGACCCACGGCCGGCAGCTCCAGCAGGGGGTGGCTGCTGGGGCAGGCCGTCAGCGGATCCAGGCAGGCCAGCAGATGGCCCAGGCTGCGGTAGCGGTCGATGAGGTTCTGGACCCGGGCCTGTTTCAGTACGTGCGTGTCTTCAGCCGGCGGCATTTGTCGCGGTGCGGAGCTGCGGCCGCGTTCAAAGCCTTCGAAAAAAAACTGCCAATCCCGTGAAAGGGCATCGGGGGCGTCTTTCCAGCGGATGTACTGCGCATCGATGTACGCGGCGTTCAGGGGCTCGCTGATGTCCATGTCTGCAGGGTCTTTCTCTATGCGGGTTGCGTGGCGTTGCTGCCGGTATGCAAGCGGTACTGGGCCCCAAACCAGCGCCGCACGCCGGCAGCCACCTGCTGCCGGTGGGCGGGGTTTGAAAACATATGGTCGCCGCCGGAAACGACCATCAGCTCGGTTTGCTCTGGCTTCAGGCGCTTGGCGGTGCGTGCATCGTCGGCCGGGATGATGGTATCGTTTTCGCCATGCACCACCAGCAGGGGGATTTTAAGGTGCTGCAGGGCATCAGGAATGTTGAAGCTCTCGGCATCGGCGAAAAAGTGCTTTTTGAGCGTGAGGCTGCGTCCCCGGCTGGTAAAAGACACTTGGCCATGACGCTGCAATTCGGCACGCTGGCGGTCGGTTAGAAAGTGCGTGGTATTGATGCCTGACACCCGCCCGGCCAGCATGCAGAGCGCGCGTACTTCCCGGGTCGACACCGCCGTCAACAGGGCGATGGCGGCCCCCATGCTGTGGCCGGCCAGCCCGATCCAGGAAGCGCCCCGGGCGGCCATGAAGCGCACGGCGGATTGCAGTTCGGTAATGTACTTGGAATAGCTGGCATCGGCAAAATTGCCCTGGCTCTGGCCGTTTCCCGAGAAGTCGAAGCGCAGGGCCGAAAATCCGGATGCCGCCAGCTCCTGGGCCGTCTGTCGCAGAATGCCGGTATGGCGCGAGCAGGTGAAGCAATGCCCCAGGATTACGGCGGGCGCGTTGCCGGCTGCGTCGTAGTGCAGGGTGGCGGAAAGTTTTTCTCCCTGCGAATTGGCAAAGTAAACCGTTTCTTGCATGGATGACCTTTCGACGGCTGACGCCGTGGACACCATTTTAGCGGCATGTGCGAACCGTTGTCAACCGCCAACTACGGGGATTGTCCGCAAATGATCGGTTGGGGCGGTGCCGTGAGCCGCCGCCGCACTTATGTGGTGTGCCGGAAGGTGTTCGGCACGGATGCTTGCATGCCACCTATGCGTGATTTTTTCCCTTGTCCGTGCCCCGACTTTGAGGCATACTAAAATTTTATGAAGTTCTTGGGCTCCGATGGGGGAGTATTACAGGGCATGGATACAGTGAAACTTGAAAAAGGACGGCTAATGCAGCGCGGCTAATGCGGAAATCGGCGCGCGCTGTCCGGACATCGATGCTGGCGTCATCGGCCTCGACGTCTGCTACGACGATGCGCAGCAGGCCTCGATGGTGCATCTGAAAAGCCGCCAGCGCGCATACAGACGCTACCTTGAGGCGGCGGACGTGGAGAGCTGCCTGAACGAAAAAATGCGTGGTCCTCATCGTAATCGCTCAGCTGGGGGCAGTTGACAAGTGATAATGTGTGTCGCCGGGCATCGGCCGTAGAACGGATTGAACCATGCAATACCGGCAGGAACAGGATACCCTGGGTACGGTAAACGTGCCGGCAACGGCTTATTACGGGCCGCAGACCCAGCGGGCAGTTGAAAACTTCGGCATCAGCGGCCTGAGGCTGCCGCCGGAGTTCACCAGCGCACTGGCGTTGCTGAAAAAGGCGGCCGCCCGGGCCAACCGCAGCCTCGGGCTGCTGGCAAAACCCCTGGCGGATGCCGTCGTACAGGCTTGTGACGAGGTGCTGGCCGGCCGGCTGCAGGACCAGTTCGTCGTCGATGTATTCCAGACCGGATCCGGGACTTCGACCAATATGAACATGAACGAGGTCCTGGCCGCCCGCGCCAACGAAATTCTAAGCGGCGTCAGACACGCCAGAAAACCGGTGCACCCCAACGACCATGTGAACATGGGCCAGTCGAGCAACGACGTCATCCCCTCGGCCATACACGTCGCCGCCCGGATGCGCATCGAGGACCCCCTGCTGCCGGCCCTGCAGACCCTGCACCGTGAACTGGCGGCCAAGAGCAGAGCGTTTGCCGATGTGCGCAAGATCGGCCGCACGCACCTGCAGGACGCGGTGCCCATGACCCTGGGTGACGAGTTCTCCGGATACGCCCGCCAGATCGAGCAGGGCATGCAACGGTTGAAAAACGTGGCGCCGCAACTGGCCGAACTGGCCCTGGGGGGCACCGCCGTGGGCAGTGGCCTGAACGCCCACCCGCAGTTTGCGAAAATGGCCATCGATTGCCTGTGCCGATGGACGGGGCTGCCTTTTAGCGAGGCGCGCAATCATTTCGAGGCCCAGGCCGCCCGCGATGCGGCTGTGGCGGCCAGCGGTGCGCTCAGAACCCTGGCCGTCAGTCTGACCAAAATCGCCAACGACATTCGCTGGCTGTCATCGGGCCCGCGCTGTGGCATCGGGGAAATTCGCCTGCCGGCGCTGCAGCCCGGATCCTCGATCATGCCGGGCAAGATCAACCCGGTGATTCCGGAAGCACTGCTGCAGGTGGCGGCCCAGGTGATGGGCAACGATACGGCCATCATGCTCGGCGGGCAGTCGGGAAACTTCGAACTCAACGTCATGATGCCGGTAATCGCCCACAATTTACTGCAGTCAATTGCGCTTACCGCATCGGCGGTCAGGCATTTCGCCGAAAAGTGCGTACGCGGCATCACGGCCGATCGCGAAACCTGCGCGGCCTACCTGGAAAAGAGTCTGGCACTGGTGACTGCGCTGGTGCCCGCCATGGGCTACGATGCGGCGGCGGTCATCGCCAAGGCGGCCCACCGTTCGGGCCGTACCATCCGGGAAGTCCTGCTTGACGAAAAGATTCTCAGCGCCGAAGAGATTGAGAAACTTTTTTGAGCGCTTGGCCGGAGGCCGGTGAACCGGCACGGCGGCGGTCGTCCGTGAGGTCCCATAGCCCATAAACCCAAACCACCAGTGGGAGGGAAACCCATGACTGAAAAGAAAAAGTACACCATTAAAACCGCCTGTCCCCAGTGCGGCTGCAGCGGCGTGACGGTGCTTTCCGCCGAGGAGATGAAAAAACGTTACGGTGATGTACCCAACGTCGAAATGGAATGTAGCGAGTGTCTGGCGCATTTCGACACCCAGATGAAGGACGCCTGCCCCGAGTGGGACAAGGCGTGCCGCATGGAGGAGTAGCAGCCGTTCGAGGATGCAGCGTCCGCCGCCGGCTATGCGCTTAGCTGTACGGCAAGCCGGATGCCGATTTTAACGGCCATGGCGAGCATCAGCAGGCCGGCCAGAATGTCCGAAGTGCGCTGGTAACGGCGCACGATGGCGGAGGCGCCGGTGCCCAGCAGCAACAGGCCGGGCAGGGTTCCCAGCCCGAAGGCCAGCAGCAGGATGCCGCCCGCCAACCCGTTGCCGCAGGGCAGTACGCGCGCGAAAGCGGCCCAGGAGAGACCGCAGGGCAGCAAACCGAGCAGGAGCCCCAGAACGAAGATCGCCGGCGGAGATTTATGGTCCACGGCGGCAGTCGCCACTTTGCGAAAGCCAGGAATCCGGCTGGGCGCGGCCAAGGACATCCATGCCGGTTCGGGCAAAAGGCCCAGACGCGATAAACCGAATCCGGCCAGAAACAAGGCGGCGATGATGTTCAGTCCGGCACGCATGGCGTTGAGGCGCTGCACGGCCGCAGGATCTAGCGGCCCTGCGGCGGTCAGGCCGGCGCCGATGGCGCCCACCACGGCGCCGATGAGTACATAGGTGCAGATGCGCCCTGTGTGGTAGAGCAGGTGCGCCAAGAACTTCCCGGTGCGTGCCGGAAAAGCGAACACCAGCGGGCCGCACATGCCGATGCAGTGCCCGCTGCCCAGCAGGCCCAGCAGGAACATGGGATACAGATCGGGTCGGGGCATGGCCGTGGCACCTCGATGGTTGTCGGTTTTGGCGCGAACGCGGTATTTAACGCGGCCGTCCGGATGATGCCGATCCGGCCGGAACGTGTACGCCCGATCGCAGCAGACCACCAACATATACCCGTTTGCGAAAGGGCTGTAAACCCTGGCGCGCCGATTCGCAAAAAGCTAGGTCCCAGCCGCGCCATATGTGTTTCGGCTCCGCTTTCTGGAAACTTGCGCTTTGCCGTTTGGCAACACGGCAGGGTTTAACGTACCGCTGGCGATGAATTTGACCCGCACGGATGCTGGAAAACAACTGAAGCTCTTCCTGGCCATGTCGCGCACGCCCCACGGACTGATCGACATGACCACCCCGGTTTTTGCGGCCCTGCTGTGGCTGGGCGGCCTGCCGCCGGCACCGGTGGCGCTCCTGGGCCTGATCACCGCTTTCGCCGGCTACACGGCGGTTTATGCGCTGAACGACATCGTCGACCTGCGCAGCGACCGCACCCAGCTTTGCCGGGAGCCGGATGTATGCCGCGGCCAGGATATCGATGCGCTGCTGGTGCGCCATCCCATGGCCCAGGGGCTGCTCAGCTTGCGGTCCGGGCTGATCTGGGCGCTGGGATGGGCCCTGGTGGCGCTGGCCGGTGCCTACCTGCTGAATCCGGTCTGTGCGCTGATTTTTGCCGCCGGCTGTCTGCTGGAGGCGTTTTATTGCCTGCTTTTGCATTTCAGCTGGCTGCGGGTCTTTGTCAGCGGAGTGGTCAAGACCCTGGGTGCTCTGGCCGCGGTTTTTGCCGTAGACCCGCATCCCTCGCCATCCTTTTTAGGAGCGCTTGGCATGTGCTTGTTCTTTTGGGAAATCGGCGGGCAGAACATCCCCAATGACTGGTCGGATGTGGAGGAAGACCGCTGCCAGGACGCCTGCACCCTGCCGGTGCGCATCGGCCCGGAACGTGCGGCGGTGCTCATCGTCGTCTTTTTGTTTCTGGCCGTTGCCGAAAGCGCGGTGTTGTTCTGGCTGGCACCGGCCGCCCGCGGCATGGCGGATGTTGCCGCGGCCGCCGCCGTCGGTGTGCCGCTGCTCATATGGCCGTCCGTCCGGCTGCTGCGCGTGCGCACGCGCGCCCGCGCCCTTAAACTGTTCAACCGGGCCAGTTACTACCCGGCGGCGCTGTTGCTGATCGTCGTTGTACGGATGGTTTCCTGACGGATTGCAGAAATTTCGGCCGCTGCTGCGGCGCATAAACGAAGCGAGCATCATGGACCACAGGCCCATCCAGAAACTCAAAGAGCTGCCGGCCACGGCCATCTGCGGCAACGACATCAGTTCCTCCTGCCTGTACGTTTCGGCGCTGGCGATCCTCTACGCCGGGCAGTACGCCTGGCTGGCACTGCTCATCGTGGCCTTCGTACTGTTTCTGTTCCGCAGCATTTACGGCGAAGTCGTCGGTGCCCTGCCGTTAAACGGCGGCGCCTACAACGCGCTGCTCAATACCACCAGCAAGGCCACAGCCTCGCTGGCCGCCACCCTGACCCTTTTGTCCTACATGGCCACGGCGGTCATCTCGGCCTCCGAAGCCATGCACTACGCGCACGGCCTCTGGAGCGGACTGCCGGTGATACCGGCCACGGTGGCGCTGCTGGCGGCTTTCATGGGCCTGACGATCCTGGGCATCGGCGAGTCCTCCCGGGCGGCGGTCGCCATTTTCATCACCCACCTGCTCTCCTTGACCGTTCTGGCTGCCGCTGCCGGTGTTTTCATCCTCGGCCACGGCCTGGATATTTTGCGCAGCAATTACGCCGCGCCGCTGCACGGTAGCTTCGCGAAGGCCCTGTTTTTCGGCTTTTCGGCCGCCATGCTGGGCATCTCGGGGTTTGAAAGTTCGGCCAATTTCGTTGAGGAGCAGGAGCGCGGCGTGTTTCCCAAAACGCTGCGCAACATGTGGGTGGTAGTCAGCTTTTTCAACCCCCTGATGGCCTTTCTGGCGCTTTGCGTGATCGCCAGCGGCGACGTGCCGGGGCATCAGGAGGCCCTTTTGTCCTACATGGGCGCCATCGCCGGCGGACCCTGGCTGTCGGTGCTCATCTCCGTGGACGCCGCGCTGGTGCTGAGCGGTGCCGTACTGACGTCCTACGTCGGGGTCGGCGGGCTCATCGAACGTATGACGTTGGACCGGGTGATGCCGCAGTTTTTACTCAAAAAAAACCGCCGCGGCAGCTCGTACCGTATCATGATCATGTTCTTTCTGCTGAGCAGCTCGATCCTCTTTATCACCGCCGGCCGACTGGGGGCGCTGGCCGGCGTCTACACGACCTCCTTCCTGTCGGTGATGGTGCTCTTCGCCGTCGGCAATATCCTGCTCAAAATCAAGCGCGCCAAGCTGCCCAGGCCTGAAAAGGCCTCCTGGCCGGCGCTTTTGATTGCGGTTATGGCGGTGGGCGCGGCCATCGTCGGCAACGCCGTCATGAACCCGCCCTACCTGGTCGTCTTTTTCCAGTACTTCATCCCGACCATCCTGGTGGTCGTGGTGATGCTCAAGCGCACGGCCATCCTGAGGTTCCTGTTTTCACTGATCCGGCACCTGTTCGACCCCATTCGCAGGTTCGTACTGACGACCAATTCGAAAATTCTGGACCTGATCGACAAGATCAACTCCCAGGAATTCGTCTTTTTTACCAAGGGCGACGACGTGGCGACGTTCAACAAGGTGATGCTCTACATCAAAAAAAACGAGCAAACCAACCGGTTGAAGATCGTCACCATCCTCGAAGATGACGCCGATGTCCCGGACAGCTTTTTGAATGATCTGGACGTGCTCAACCGTCAGTACCCGGAAATCGAGATCGAGTTCGTCAAACGCGAGGGGACTTTCGGACCCGCACTGGTGCGCGAACTGTCCAAAAAATGGAATATCCCCATCAATTTCATGTTCATCGGCTCTCCCGGCGATCACTTTCCCTATCGCATCGAAGACCTGGGCGGTGTGCGGCTGATCATATAACTTCAAACCGGCCGCATCGTTTCCGGGAGATGGCGCCCACCACATATAGGTTATGCGGGCGGGCATTGTCATGCCATAGATGCCATCTGGTTTTCCCCTATTTGTCAATGCACATCTGAAACCAAGACAGCGCGAGATCGAACAATCCGCTCCTTTTGGCCAAACCTTAACCCAACAACTCGATAGAAGTTGGGATTGTACAATATTTCATTTTTTCCGCACCGAAGATGGATATCCGGCATTGGTTGTTGCGGTTACGAGCACTTGTTTGGAGACTTTTGATGGATCAAAGAAAACGACGGCCACAGGCGGTTTAAGAGTAACCTTGGCCTCTTTGACGCCGTCTATCCTGGTTAAACTTCTGTTTACCGTTACAGTGCATGCAGAACAGGTCATATTATCAATGTCTACCGCCCTTTCGAGGCGCATCTCACCGTTATCCGGATTGTCGGCCAGTACGACTGGAGACAGATAAGGAAAAGCAAACAGGGCTGCAATGAAGACGGTTGCACCCCAGAGCATAAACTTGCTTCTTCTTTTATTTGTCGGACATCCGCAATCCTCGTCGCCATCGATCAGCATTGCCCCAGGCTTTTGGTAAACCTGATAAAAGGCGAACCCCAGAAAGGCTAGCGTGATGGCCATAAACAGCGGCCGGTAGGTTTCCAGGGCACTCAAGTTTCCTATCCAGGCGCCGCTTATTCCCAAAGACAGGAGCACCAGCGGCCCGACACAGCATATGGAGGCAAAAAAGGCGGCTATGCCCGCGCCGAGCAGGCCGATGTTCCCCCTTGAATTTGATGCGTTTATTTTTTTCATTTTTTCAGATCCTCAACCATAAGAACAGGGTATGTAGAAAAAACAAAGTGCGTCGGCAGATGCCAACTCACCGGAAAGTCACTCTTTTTAACCTGTTCAGGGCCATTGATGTCCCCAGGCCTCCTGCCATTGCCCCGGCAGTGATTCCCAAAACCATGGTCAGAACCAGGCTGAATGTAAACTGCGGGCACTGGACGACGAAAAACGGAATCAGAAAGGCCGCCGTAACCAGCCCGGCACCGAATCCCATCACACCGGGGCGATCCATAATGGTCTTTGAGCAGAAAAGTTCGGCAAGTGCCACGGGAACCAGGCCGTAAAGCACGCCCAGCAAAAAATACACAAGGTCTTGCGGCAGGAAGGCAAAGATACCACCATTCAAGATGTTCTGTTCACACAGCGCCACGGCCCTGTCATAGGGAAAAATCAGGCTGATGATTAACGACAGCCCCAGCGCCGACGAAACGGTCCTGAAGAAGGATGGCCGAAGCAGCATTTTCCACCAAACAGGGGGCATATTCCCCAATTCCACCTGGGCTGCTGCCATCAGGCGGGATTTCACCGCTCTCGACGGCTCCTGACTTCCGACACGGTCCAGCAGCGACCAGATGTGCGCCATTTCCGCTTCTGCATGGCGGCACTGGCGGCACGCCTGCAGGTGATGCGCTACCTGACGATGCTCATCCTCGGAAACATCGCCGGACAAGATTGACGGGATATAGTTTTTTAGGGATTCACAGTCCATGGGCCACCCCTTTGCCATTTATACGATCCTGCGGCCAAAAAGTAACGGAGGTATTTTTGAGGGACTCGTAAAAAGTCCCGGAATTTTTTGTGATACACAATATAATGCGTTTTTGAATAGCATTTATGCCTATATGTTGTGGTTGTGATTCGGATTTCCGACTTTTTACGAGATCGTCATTTTTAGGCTTTAAAACTTTTCAGGTCCCGTTTCAGGCCGAGCAGCGCCCTGTATGCTTTTTGCTTTGCCGCGGCAGGTGTGCATCCCACAATCTGCGCGATCTCCTCGTAGGACAGCCCGCTGAATTTACTCAACGTGAGGATCTCTTTTTGATCTGCCGGAAGATTGTCGATGGCTTTTTGGAGGATTTTCCCCATTTCACGGTCTTCCAGTGACTTATGGGAATCTTGATAGGAATCACCAGTACGTTCGATTGTGTCTGCCTGGTTCGCATTCAGATGTCTGACCTGCCAGGATTTTAAATTGTCAAAACAGAGGTTTCGGGCGATGGTGAACAGGTAGGTCGAAAAGCGGGACTTTTCCAGATAAACTTTTCGGTGCTTCAGGATCCGTAAAAAAGTCTCCTGCAAAATATCTTCAGCGACGTCCCTTTGGGTTACAAACCGCAGGATATAACGAAACAGGCGTTTGTTATAGCGGTCGTAAAGGGTTTCAAAAGCGGCCATGTCTCCCGCTTTGAGATCGAGCATGAGCTGCTCATCGGTGGGTCTGAAGACGTTTTGCATGACTGTATTCTCGCTAAAAGGTGTCCGGTCCGGCCGTCAGCGGCATCCTATGCGCCGCGAAGGGTTAAGGCAATATAAAAACGTTACGATTGCCGTTGAGAATCGTATAACCAGTGTACGCCCGGAAAGGAAGAAGGAGCAACACATGAAAACCTGTGACATGATCATCATCGGTGGTGGGGCTGGCGGTTTCGCCGCCGCCATTCGGGCCAATGAACTGAAAGCCAGGACAGTTATGATTAATGCCGGACTGCCATTGGGTGGCACCTGTGTCAATGTGGGCTGTGTACCTTCCAAGCGGTTGCTGCGGGCCGGCGAACTTTTGCATCTGGCACAAAACCATGGGATGCCGGGAATAGAGTTTGAAGTTGAAAAATTTGACTTTAGAGCACTCATAGAAGATGCGCTGGCCCTGGTCGAGCGCATGCGGCGAGAGAAGTATGCCAACGTGCTGGGTAGACTTGAAAAAGTCAGTTTTATAGAAGGCTTCGCAAGTTTTACCTCAGACACCGAAGTTCGGGTGAACAGTGAAACCTTCCGGGCTGATAAGGTTATTATCGCCACGGGCTCCAAGACCGTGGTGCCGCCCATTAAAGGCATCCGGGAAACCGGGTATATTACGCATGTCGAAGCCTTGGAACTCCGGCACCTGCCCACGGAACTGATGGTTATCGGTGCGGGTCCGGTCGGCATCGAATTCGCTCAGATGTTTGCCCGTTTCGGCAGCAGGGTGACGGTGGTTAAAAGGAGCCCCGGAATTTTGCGGTTTGCCGAGCCGGAACTGACCCGCCGCCTGGCGGCGGTGCTGAAGGCCGAGGGTATTGACATCATCACCGCCGAAGCATTCCATCATGCGCGAATGCAAAACGGGAAGAAGACGCTGGCCGTCTCCGTTGATGGCAAAGAGCTCACGGTCACCGCCGACGAAATTCTTTTGGCCACCGGCAGAAATCCCAATACCGAGGGCCTGGGGCTCGATGTTGCCGGGGTCGAGGTCAACGTAAGACAGGCAGTTGTGGTCAACGAAACCTTTCAGACTTCTCAGGCGCATATTTTTGCCATTGGAGATGTCACCAACCAACCAGCCCGTTTTGAGCCAACGGCCGGCAGAGAAGGTACCCTGGCCGCCGGCAATGCGCTGAACGGTTCCACGGACAGCATCGATTACGATACGGTGCCGTTTACGGTTTTTACCGACCCGCAGCTGGCCGGTGTCGGGCTGACGGAAGCGGACCAGATGCAGCGGTTGGGCACCTGCAACTGCCGCACGGTTTCCTTTGAAAGCCTTCCGCGGGCCATTCTGATGAACAGATCCGAGGGACTGATCAACATGACCGTTCATCCTTTGACCGAAGCAATCATGGGGGTTCATATCCTGGCACCGGATGCCGGAGAGCTGATTGCCGAGGCCATGATGCTGGTGAAAAACAAAAACACTATAGATGATGTGATCAACTCCTTGCCCATGTTTCCGACCCTGGCGGAGTCATTAAAAATAGCAGCGCTTGCCTTCAAGAAAGACGTATCCAGGCTGAGTTGCTGTGTTTAAAGGCCCACTCAAAAATAACTTCACATTTTAATCGCCGCCGCATCGAAGACTGGCTACGTTGCGAAAGTTCGGCATCTTCCCGATATGCCTGCACTTTCGCGCCTTGCCAGCCGGGCGCCGCGACACCAAAAATCTGCGAACTTGTTCCTGAGCGAGCCCTAAGCGAATCAATTGTTTTTGCAATCTGCGTAAAACCGGATTGATCTTCAAAAGATAAGGAGAACGACCATGAGAAAAAATATGATGGCTTTAAGCGCGCTATTTACCGTTATCTGCGTTTTGTCTATCCCATTGGCGTCTTTGGCCGGTGAAGGCCAAAAGACGTTTATGGTCCATTTGAAAACCGGGTTGAAAAAAGATGACGCCCAGATATGCGTGGCCTATAATATCATGTGGGCGGCACTGGAATCCGGTTACAAGGTAAACGTCCTGGTCGACGCCGATGCCATTAACACTTACAAGGTCGGCTGGAGCGGCAAAGATGATATCCAGGGATACAAAATCCCGCAAAACCTGCGTCAGGCAATGTCAAAACAGTTTGGTGTCGACCTCGGCAAAGTTCCGCAGACGTATGGCGCTTTTCTGAATATGCTGAAAGACCGGGGCGTGAAATTTTATATTAACACCGGCTACTTGATTGTTTCGAAAATCGGCACGCCGGATAATCCACTGAAAAAAGTCTCCGCCAAATTCTTTAAACCGGTTACCTTGAAGGAGATGGTTGCGTTAAGAATCGCGGCTGATTATTATATGGCGTATTGATGACAATGAATCGCTTTTATCAAAACAAATCAAACATAGGAAAAATAAAGATGGATCGGGACAATTTTTGGAAGATGGTTGACAAGGGAGCAGACCGTTCGCAAACTGATCAACCAGGGAGCGGAGTTAAATTCAAAAGTGACGACTTGGTTTGTTTTTGCTTTGAACATACCCGGAAGGAAATCGAGCAGGATTATCTGGACAACGGCAAATCAACGATAATGGCCGCAATTGCGACTGGGAAGAAGGGCGGGCGGTGTGATTGTGCAGCTAAAAATCCAAAAGGCCGCTGATGCCTGGCAGATGTCCGCCAGGTGGTGGAAGAGTTGAAAGGCAGGCACCATCACAAATCGATGGGCTGATGCCTATCTGAGCGAGAGGTGATAGATTTGATGAATGCCGAAGATTCAGACAACATCGTTATCCTGGATAGCTGCCTGAACCCGATCAAAGAGCGGTTTAATATCGACAGTGGCAAAATACGCTTCGTGTCTCTGCTGTCTCCGACATGTCCCTTGTGACGGGACCAGGGTACCCGGTGCGGTACATGACGGTTTTTGAGCGATGCCTCCGTGCAGACATCAGCGCTTCGGTTGTATGGATTCCTGTTCTTGGGAAAGATTTATTCCAGACGGCGATTCCATCTGCGAACCTGCCGGCCGACGCTAGCATCCAGCATTTTTACGATAGCCGCAAAATGGTCGGTAAAGCAGTCGCCCACAGCGTTGGTTGGCGAGGAAACGCCGCCGGGGATGTCTATGCCACGGGAGACGTCATTGTGGTGCGGTTTTGCGACGATTTCGTCGTAGGTTTTCAGCATCATCAGGATGCGGTACGCTTCCTGGAAGCCCTTACCTCCAATAGATAGTGCGGCTGTTTAAATGAAGCAAATGTGGAATCTGAAGGAAAATCAATGTCTTCTGATTAACACCTTTGCTGAGCAATGATAGTCATGATTTTAAAATATTCTCTTCCGGTGCTTTCAGGCTATGACTTAACGGTTTTGAAAGTCAGGTTTACGCTTTTCCAGGAAAGCCGAGACCCCCTCTATTGAGTCACCAGTGGCTGCCGCTAATCCTAAAACTTTAGCTTCGTTCGATAGCGCTTCAGTTTTAGACATCTCCAAACCTTCTAATATCGAATCCATACAAAGGCGCACAGCAACTCCAGATTTTTCGATTATCTTGTTAGCATATGACTCAGCAGTTGGCATCAAATCGCCTTCTGGCACTACGGAATTCACCAGGCCCATTCTATATGCCTCATGTGCGTCGATCATCTCCCCGGTTAGAATCATCTCCATGGCCTTTTTCCGTCCCACTTGTGCTGGAAGGCGTACTGTTCCACCCCAACAGGGATTGAACCCCAAATTTATCTCCGGCTGTCCAATACGTGTGTTTTCACTAGCGACAACCAGATGACAGGCCTGAATAATTTCGGATCCCCCTCCCAGGGCATAGCCGTTAACAGCGGCAATAACGGGTTTCCCGAGATTCTCAATCTTAGTTACAAGTTTTTGTCCTTTTAAGGCGAACTCCTCTCGGGCAACCATGGATCCTTTTTCTAAATAACTTTTAATTTCATTGATATCTGCCCCGGCAATGAAAGCTTTTTCACCGCCGCCTGTCAGAATAATAACTCGAACAGAATCATTTTCTCTTGCATTGTCAAAAGCATGGGTTAGCTCTTTCACGGTGGAAACATTCAGGGCATTCATTGCCTTAGGGCGATTAATTGTTATTTTTGCAATTCCATCCGCCACATCATAAAGTATATTGCTGTATTCCATAGTACCTCCTTCTTTGCCATTCGAATTAATGGCTTTATGAGAATCAATCCAAAACCATATCTTTTATTCTCCCCTTTAGGGTTCGCGTAAAAATAACTTCCCATTTTAATCGCCGCTGCATCGAAGCCTGGCTGTGTTGCGAAAGCTCGGAATATGCCTGATATTCCAGCACGTTCGCGCTTTGCCATGCGGACGTATCGACACCAAAAAATCTGCGAACTTATTGTTGCGCGGGCCCTTTTTCAATTCCCTGGTCGGCCAGCACTGCGGCCCTGCGCTGGACGTGGGATGCCGCCTGGCGGTGAGTAAAACGACGGTTACCGCACACCATGCCGTTTTTCCCCGGGTACAGGGGTGCAGCTTTGCCGAGTGAAACGGCGAGGTTCACGTCAGACTCCTTTCACGTGGGATGATCTTCGCCGGGGCCCCCTGGCAAAGGGGGGTCGAGCACCTGGTAAGAACCGTCCAGACGCCGCCACATCTCGGCAAGCCGCTCCTCCAGGTCATCGACGGATTTTTCAAAGGCCTTTCGGGTGAGCTTGCCCTGACGGCGGGCTGCGCGTAGCACGGCCAGTTCATTTTCATACCAGCGGTCGGGATCGAAATTGTAAGTCATGGACCCGCTTCTCCCCCATTCGGCGGCAATGCGATGTCTGGCAGGCCGTCTGCGGTTTGTCTTCGTCTGGCGGCGACCTGAATGCCCGCCAGCGAAAAGCGGGTGATATGATTCACCAGGCGTTGGACCAGATCCGGGGACAAAGGTTTACCCAGCAGGTACTCCAGGTCGCTGCGACGGATGGTCAGGAGGGCGCGGCACTGGCTGATGATGCTGAGTTCGCAGAAACATACCATTTCTTCATCGCACTTCGCTCCCAGCAGTTGGCGGATGATGGACAAAAGCCGCTGCCGGCGCGGTTCGATCAGATCGTGCCAGATATCCTGGATCAAGCCGGTGGGGTTGGCCAGCTCCATCAGGTACAGGCGCGTAAACTGTCCCCGCGTGTCCTGGTCAGTGAAGTTCTTGATCAGGTTGTGTACATAGATCCGCAGCCTCTTTTCCGGTGGATCGTGGGGCGCTTCAAGTGTGGCGGGCTCGGCACAGGCATTGAAGGCATGGCGCCAAGTCTCGGCGTACAGGCGGCCCTTGTCGCCGAAATAGTAGTTGACCGCCGCCACGTTAGCCCCCGCCCGTCGGCAGATTTCTGCCACGCGGGCGTTATGAAAGCCCTTTTCAGCAAACACTTCACAGGCTGCGTTCAGCAGCCGGTGGCGGGTTTCTCGGCCATCTTCTCGAGCGGACATGCAACGTTCTCCGTTCCCTGCCCGGAAGCACAGGCAGGCTTTTTTTGATTTGAATCGGATGTCCGTTGGAATTGTTCCAAATGAATGTTTGAAATATTCATTTGACTTTGTCAAGCGGTTTCTGTTATGGGCTTCGCAGACCGTTTCATTTACGGAATGCGGAGGATTGCCGATATGCCATGCCATGTCACGCCAAAACGGTTGCGTTTGCCCTCTCCCGAAGTTCCCGTCGGCCGGAAGCCCTGGCGCCGGGAACCGCCGCTGGGCTTCTCCGGCATTGCCCGCCGCACGTGGCCGCTGTTCTGGAGTCTGCTGCTGCTGATCCTTCCGGGGCTTGCGGGTGCCGCCCCTGCCGGTCATCGGGGTCCGCCGCCCGTGGTGATCGTGGCACCGGTAGGCGAAAAAGACATCGTGCCGGCCACCGAATACGTGGGCCATGTGGAGGCCATCCAGGCGGTCGATCTGCGCGCGCGCGTCGAAGGTTTTCTGGAAAAGATCAATTTTAAAGAGGGCGATTTTGTGCGGGCCGGAACGCTGCTCTACGTCATCGAACAGGCGCCCTATCAGGCCAAGGTAGACGCCGACATGGCCCGTGTACGGGAGGCCCAGGCCGAAGTAGTGCGCGCCGATCAGCATTTGCGGCGGCTGCAGGCTGCCCGCAAAGAGAGCATCTCGGCCACCGACATGGACAATGCCGTGGCCCAAGGGCTGGCCGCGAAAGCCAAATTGGCCGAAGCCCGTGCCATCCTGGCACGCTCTGAGCTCGATCTGGGCTATACCACCATCAAAGCGCCGATTTCCGGCCGTATCGGGCGCACTGCTTTCACACGCGGAAATCTTGTGGGACCGGGTTCGGGATCGCTGGCGCGCATCGTCCAGGTGGATCCCATCCGTGTGGTCTACTCCGTCAGCGAAAATGACCTGGCTGCCGTTCAAGCGGCCCTGCATGATGCCGAACATGCACAAAAACGCCTGCTGGCGCCGCAGCTCAGGCTGGGCGACGGCAAGACTCTCAAAATCACCGGCCGCATTTCCTTCGTGGACAACCGGGTGGACCCGAATACCGGCACCATTGCGGTGCGGGCACGCTTTAAAAATCCCGATGGAATTCTCATTCCGGGCCAGTACGTCACGGTGCTGGTCAAAGCAAGTGCGTCGCGCATCATGCCGGTGGTGCCCCAGGCGGCGGTCCTGGTCAACCGGCAGGGCCGTTTTGTGCTGATGGTCGATGATCGAAACCGGGTGGTGGTGCGACCAGTCACCATCGGCCCGGCCACCGGCATTTACTGGGCGGTGGAATCAGGCCTCAAGGTCGGCGAAGTGATCATCGTACGCGGCATCCAGAAGGTACGCCCCGGCCAACCGGTACGCGTGCGCCGGCTTCGCCCCCCGGGAAACAAATCATGATTTCACAGGTCTTCATCAGTCGCCCACGTCTGGCGGCGGTGGTGTCCATCGTGATCACCGTGGCCGGCCTGATCGCGCTTTTCAACATCCCGGTGGCGCAGTATCCTCAGATTACCCCGCCCGAGATCCGTGTGACGGCTGTTTATCCGGGAGCCAGCGCCAAGGTGATCGCCGACACCGTGGCTGCGCCCATCGAAAAGGAAGTCAACGGCGTGGACAACATGCTCTACATGTCGTCGTCCTCTTCCAACGCCGGCATCTATACCCTGAGTGTGACCTTCGCCGTCGGCACCGATCCGGATATCTACCAGGTCAACCTGCAAAACCGGGTGCAGCTGGCGACTTCCAAACTGCCCCGGGCGGTCGTGGCCCAGGGGATCGATATCCGCAAGCGTTCATCCAACATCATGGCGGCCATCAGTTTTTATTCCCCCAAGGGCAGCCGGAAAATGCTCTTTTTGAGCAACTACGTCAGCAACAACGTCAAGGACGACCTGGTGCGCCTGAGGGGTGTCAGCGACGTCTTCATCTTCGGAGAAAAAGAATACAGCATTCGTATCTGGATGGATCCAGAACGCCTGACAGCCCTGGGGCTGACCGCCGATGACGTCGTCGGCGCCATCCGCAGCCAGAACATCCAGGCGGCGGTGGGGGCGGTGGGCCGGGAGCCCATGGCCGCGACCCAGCAGGTGCAGTACACCCTGCGGGCCAAGGGCCGGCTTACCAATGTCGATGACTTCAAAAACATTATCATACGTGCCAACAACCAGGGTGGACTGGTGCGGGTGCGTGATATTGCGCGTGTGGAACTGGCCGCCAGGACATACAGCCACCAGTCGGCGTTAAACGGCAAACCTGCTGCAACCCTCGCGGTCTACCGTTCCGCCGGTGCCAATGCTCTGGACACCATGAAAGCGGTACGCGCCGAACTGAAGAAGCTGGGGCAGCGCATGCCCAGTGATATCCGCTATCAGATAATCCTCGACACCACCAAGTACGTCTCGGCGGCTATCCATGAGATTATCCTGACGCTGGCCCTGACCGCCCTGCTGGTCATTCTGGTGGTCTTTGTCTTTCTGCAGGACTGGCGGGCGACGCTCATTCCGGCGGTGACCATTCCCGTGTCGCTTATCGGCACCTTCGGGGTACTGCTGGCCCTGGGTTACAGTGCCAACACCATCTCTTTGTTTGCTCTGATCATGGCCATCGGCCTGGTGGTGGATGACGCCATCGTGGTGGTGGAAAACGTCTACCGTGTCGCAGAAGAAGAGAACCTGCCTCCGAGAGAGGCGACCCTGCGTGCCATGCGCCAGGTCACCGGACCCATCGTGGCCACCACCCTGGTGCTTTTTGCGGTTTTTGTGCCGGTGGGCTTCATGCCCGGCATTACCGGCCAGCTTTACAAACAGTTTGCCGTTACCATGTGCACGTCGGTGCTGATTTCGGCCATCTGTGCGTTGTCGCTCAGCCCTGCCATGTGCGCCACGGTGCTCCGGCCGCACCGTCCCTATCGCCGGGGGCCTTTCGTCTGGTTCAACCGTTTTCTCGAGATGGTCCGAAGGGGGTACGTGGGCGGTTCCGCCTGGCTGATCCGGCGGCTGGCAGTGGCATTTCTCATCCTGGCAGCGGTTTTCGGTGCGGCGACGTACATTTTTCGGCACAGTCCCACCAGTTTTCTGCCCCGGGAGGATCAGGGGTACTTTTTCATGAACATCCAGCTTCCCGAAGGGGCATCGCTGTCCCGGACCAGCAGCGTCATGCAGCGTGTGACCGATGACATCAAATCCATAGGTGGCGTTGGGGATGTCATCGGAGTCGCCGGCTTCAGTCTGCTGTCCGGCAACGCCGACAACGTCGGCTTCGGCGTTGTCATCCTCAAACCCTGGGACCAGCGCAAACGTCCCGACTTGAAGATCGGTGCCATCGTCGGACAGGCCCAGCGCAAGCTGGCCGCCATCGCCGAGGCCAACAGCTTTGCCTTCGCGCCGCCGCCCATCCTGGGGCTGGGGACCAGCGGCGGTTTCGATTTCCGCCTGCAGGCCCGCGAGGGACAGAGCCCCCAGGCGCTTTTCGGTGTGGCCATGTCCTTGATGATAGCCGCCAATCAGAACCCGGTGCTCAAGCGCGTATTCACCACTTACACGGCCAACACCCCCCAGATTTTTTTGAACGTCGACCGTACCCGGGCCGAATATATGAAAGTGCCGGTCAGCCGTATTTTTTCAACCCTGCAGGCCCAGCTGGGATCCGCCTATGTGAACGATTTCAATCTCAAAGGCCGCACTTACCAGGTGAAAGTGCAGGCCCAGGCGCCCTATCGCGAGACCACTTCAGACATCAAACGGCTCTACATACGCAGCGACAACGGCAAGATGGTCCCCATGGACAGTCTGTTGCACCTATCAACGATTGTCGGCCCACAGATTATCAAACGCTACAACCAGTTTACCAGCGCCCATTTCAGCGGTTCGGCGGCACCGGGCTTTTCCTCGGGTCAGGCCATGGCCGCCATGGAGCGGCTGGCGGCGAAGATCCTGCCGTCGGGATTTGGCTATGACTGGTCCGCCATGTCTTATCAGGAGCGCAAGGCCGGCGGTCAGGTGACGGGACTCTTTGCCTTGGCACTGCTGTTCGGCTATCTCTTTCTGGTGGGCCAGTACGAAAGCTGGAACATCCCGCTGGCCATTATTTTTTCCATTCCTGTGGCGACGTTGGGGGCTCTGGCCGGCCTGTGGCTTTTGCGCATGCCGCTTTCCATCTATGCCCAGATCGGACTGGTGCTGCTGGTGGGGCTGGCAGCCAAGAACGCCATCCTGATCGTGGAGTTTTCCCGTGAACGGCGTGACGAGGGCCTGTCGATTGCCGAGGCTGCGGTAGATGGCGCCAGGATCCGTTTCCGGCCCGTGCTGATGACCGCCTTTACCTTCATTCTCGGTGTACTGCCCATGGTAGTGGCCACCGGAGCCGGGGCCGGCAGTCGCCGGGCCATCGGTACCACGGTTTTTTCAGGCATGCTGGTGACGACCATGTTCGGCATTTTCCTGATTCCGGCGCTCTACTATATCTTCCAGACGGCGGGCGAAAAAGGCCATGCCTGGCGGCACCGCCGGTCAGGCACTGCTACCGACGCCGCCGACCCAGACGATGGATAGGTAAAGCTGTAATGAGATCCATTTTTTTCGATTTTTCCCGTGGTTGGCTGACCGCCGGCCGAGTGCGCTCTCTGGCCGCCGCGGCGGTTCTTCTGGTCCTGTCCGGATGCGCCATGGTGGGCCCCGATTACAGTCCGGTAGCCCCTGATGTGCCCGACGCCTGGCACACAAAATTGGCTGGCGGCCTGGTTGCCGGACCGCCGGCTCCCGCAACCCTGGCGCGCTGGTGGAAGGTCTTTAACGATCCGCAGCTGGAGGCGCTCGAGATGCGTGCCGTTGCCGGCAGCCTCAGCCTGAAAGAGGCCCGCGCGCGGGTGCGCGAAGCGCGTGCGCTGCGGGGCATCAGCCGGGCGCAACTATTTCCCACGCTGGATACCAATGCTGCAGTCTCCAGGCAGCGCAGCAGTGAAAACAGCGGGACCGGCAGAGAGAGCGATCTTTACCAGGCCGGGTTTGACGCTGGATGGGAGCTGGATGTTTTCGGCGGCCTGCGCCGCGCCGTGGAGGCCGCGCAGGCGAACCTGGAGGCCAGTCGTGAAAACCTGCACGACGTGCTCGTCAGCCTCATGGCCGAAGTGGCCCTGAACTATCTGGATGTGCGCACTTTTCAGGCCCGCCTGGTGGCAGTCAGAAAGAATGTCGCCGCGCAACAGGAAACGTACGAGCTGAACCGTTCGCGCTACCAGGCCGGGCTCATCGACGCGCTGGCCGTGCAGGAATCCCTGCGCGTTCTGGAAAGTTCACGGGCCGTGATCCCGGGGCTGGAGACGGGCCTGGAGGCGGCCAAAAACCGACTGGCCGTACTATTGGGGGACAAACCCGGAACGTTGCACCCGGAACTGGCGGCCAGGCGCCCCATTCCGGTGCCGCCGGTGGCGATTTCCGTGGGGGTGCCGGCCGAGGCCCTGCGCCGCCGCCCCGATATCCGCCGTGCCGAACGCGAGCTGGCCGCCCAGACCGCGCGCATCGGGGTGGCCACCGCCGATCTTTACCCCAAATTCCGGCTTTTCGGCAGCATCGGTCTCGAATCCCTGGACAGTGGCAAGTGGCTGGAATGGGCCAGTCGCACCTGGCACATCGGGCCGACGGTATCCTGGAACATCTTCGATGCCGGTGCCATCCGGCAGAACATCAAGGTGCAGGACGCCCGCCAGGAACAGGCCCTGATCCGATACCAGTCCACGGTGTTGAATGCGCTGGAGGAGGTGGAAAACGCCCTGGTGGCCTATATCAAGGAACAGCGGCGGCGTGAATCGCTCATCAAGGCCGAGGCGGCCGCCAAACAGGCCGATATGCTGGCCAAGGATCAGTACAATTCCGGCCTGGTGCCGTTCAACAATGTGCTGGACGCCCAGCGTGCGCTCGTGCTGCTGGAAGACGAACGCGCCCAGAGTGAAGGCGCTGTCACCGCCAACCTCGTGCGCCTGTACAAAGCCCTGGGCGGGGGGTGGCAGGCCGAGGCTGAAAAGCTGAAAGCCCGGCAGGGCAAATCCGGAGGACGCGTGAAGTAACGCCGGACACAACGGCCGGCTTCAGCCGCCACGGCCTGGCCGGCTGGCGTCACCGGCGCCATTTTCGCAGGGCGTGGCGATTACATATCCAGCCAGCGGGCCTGCCTTCAGGCGGCCAGGAAGTGGCGCCCGGACCCGGACACACATTGCCGGGTGCAAATATTTTTTAAAATCCGCCGCTACTTCCAGTAATACAGTGCCGCTGCTCCCAGTTCCTGCTCAATTTCCAGCAGGCGATTGTATTTTGCAATCCGCTCGCTGCGGCTGGCCGATCCGGTTTTAAGATGGCCGCCGTCCATGGCCAACGCGAAATCCGCCAGAAAGGCATCCGCCGTCTCGCCGGAACGGTGGGATATGAAATAGCGCCATCCCGCATCGCGGCACATGCGCACCGCTTCGATGGTTTCGGATACCGTGCCGATCTGATTCAGTTTGATCAGCGCGGAATTGGCGGTGCCCTCCGCGATTCCCCGGGCAATGTACTGCGTGTTGGTCACGAAGATGTCGTCACCCACCACTTCGATCTTTTTGCCCAGCTGGTCTGTGAAGCGCTTGAAACCGTCCCAGTCGCCTTCTGCCAGAGGATCCTCCCAGAGCACGATCGGGTATTTCGAGATCCACTCTTTGGCCAGTGCGATCAGGTCGCTGCTCTGCATGGGGCCGGCGCCGGACCATTTGAGGTCATAGGATCCTTTCATATCGGTCGAAAACGAGTTGGCGGCGCTGTCCAAAGCAATTGCAATATCCCGGCCCGGCTGGTATCCTGCCTTCTCGATGGCTTGAATAATGATTTCAATGGCGTCTTCATTGCTGTCGAGATTGGGGGCAAAGCCGCCCTCGTCGCCGACGCTGGTGGCCAGACCGCGCGTTTTCAGAAGGCCCTTGAGCACATGAAAGGTTTCTGCCACGTAACGCAGGCCCTCACGGAAAGTGGGCGCTCCCAGGGGGACCGCCATGAACTCCTGGATGTCCACGTTGTTGTCCGCATGTTCACCGCCGTTGAGGATATTCATGCAGGGCACCGGCAGCCGTCTTGCTCCTACGCCGCCCAGGTACTGGTAGAGCGGGATATGGGCCGATGTGGCGGCTGCCCGGGCAATGGCCATGGAGACGCCCAGAATTGCATTGGCACCCAGATTGGATTTGTTGGGGGTGCCGTCCTGTTCGATCATGCGGCGGTCGATCCGTGACTGCTGATAGGCATCCATGCCGATGAGGGCCGGACCGAGTTTTTCATTGACGTTGGACACCGCCCGGAGCACGCCCTTGCCGGCATAACGTCCTGTGTCGCCGTCACGCAATTCGATGGCTTCATTTTCACCGGTGCTGGCGCCGGAGGGAACGGAGGCCACGGCGGTTGTGCCGTCGCCAAGTTCGACGAATACGCGTACAGTGGGGTTGCCGCGCGAATCGAGAATTTCCATCGCGCGTATTGTCGATATACTGGTTTTCTTCATGTTGTTCCCCTTTCGTCTGGTGGATAAACCGGTTCATCCGGTTCAAGCAAGTTGGGCCGCTTTAGGGTATCAGGCAGCCGGAATCCCCCCCCCGGCAAAGCAGATTGGATTCGTAAATTAGGTTGTAGATATGTCATTATTTATTGTCAAGAAACAATGGGACGGACCGTGTGGGGTGCATAACAACCCGCAAGGTTGCGGTGTAGCTCTGCCTGAGGGCCCTTATGCGTCTCTCTGGACAGTGACTGTGATACTGACCCGTAAAACCGCATCTGCGGGAAAGAGGGCCGTCGGAACTTTGGATGCCTTGACAAATATCCTTCATTCGAATAGCGCATTGTGGGAAAAGTCAGATGAAAAAAGAACACCGAGCAACCCATTGGGAAGATTTGTGCAACCAGCATGACGGGTTGAAAAGCCGCCGGAACTCAGGTGAGAAGCCGTGACGATTTCGCAGCCCGAAAAACCCATCGAGCAGGTACTGGGACTAGACCACGCTGCCGGGCGCAGCCGACGGCTGGGCCTATGGGTCGGCGGTGTGGCGCTGCTGCTGGCACTGGCCGGCGGCGTGTTTTTTTTCCTGGCACGGGATACCGCCGATGCGGTAGCATACCGCCAGCAGGCGGTCGGAAAAGGCGATCTGACCATCACGGTGACCGCCACCGGCACGCTGGAGCCGACCAACCAGGTGGATGTGGGGGTCGAGGTCTCCGGTACCATCAAGACCGTCGATGTGGACTATAACGTCCAGGTCCGAAAGGGGCAGGTACTAGCGCGCTTGGACACGTCTAAACTTTCCGCACAGGTTCTGCAGAGCCGGGCCGCCCGGGAAGCCGCCCGCGCCCGGGAGGCCAGGGCGCAGGCCGATGTCAAGCAGGCCCAATTGAAGCTGGCGCAGTTTCGCCGGGCGCGCCGTTCTTCCGGCGGCCGCATACCTTCGCAGGTTGAAATGGATGCCGCCGAGGCGGCACTTGCCCGCGCCAACGCCGACGCCGCCATTGCCCGGGCCGATATCGCCAAAGCTTCGGCCGAACTCGAGTTCAACCAGACCAATCTGTCCAAGGCCATCATCCGTTCGCCCATCGACGGCATCGTTCTGGTGCGCCATGTGGACCCCGGCCAGACCGTGGCGGCCTCCCTGCAGACGCCGGTGCTGTTTACCCTTGCCGAAGATTTGCGAAAAATGGATCTGCACGTGGACGTGGACGAAGCCGATGTGGGCCGGGTCCGGGTGGGACAGGAAGCGACCTTTGGTGTGGATGCCTACCCGCGGCGCCGTTTCACCGCCCGCGTCGTCCAGTTGCGTTTTGCGCCCAAGACCGTAGCGGGTGTGGTGACCTATGAAACGGTGCTCAGCGTCGACAACAGGGACCTGGCCTTGATGCCCGGCATGACCGCCACGGCTGACATCGTCGTCAGACACATCAAAGATGTCCTGCTGGTGCCCAACGCGGCGCTGCGCTTTGCCCCACCCCGCCACCGCCCCGCATCCAAAAAAAATCGCGGCCTGCTCGGGGCCCTGCTGCCCCATCGCAGGCGCCCTTCGGCGGCCGACAAACGCAAAAAGCGGTCGGCCGGTGAAAAAATTCGCTCGGTATGGGTGTTGCGGGACGGCAAACCGTTTTCCGTTCCCCTTAAGGTAGGCGAAACCGATGGCCGCTGGACAGAAGTGCGCGCCGGAGATATCGCATTGGGACAGCAGGTCCTGACCGGCATGTTGCAGGCCGAGAAATGACCGTCGGCAGTGGTCACAGGCCTTTTATTGAAATGCGGGCTGTAACCCGTATGTACGGACGCGGCCAGGCGGCCATGCAGGCCCTGCGGGGGGTCGACCTGACCGTCGAGCAGGGTGATTTCGTTGCAGTCATGGGCGCCTCCGGTTCGGGCAAGTCCACCTGCCTGAACATACTCGGCTGCCTGGATACGCCGACTGCCGGTACCTACCGTTTTCAGGGGGTCGACGTCGGCAGACTTTCGCGCAACCAGCGGGCGCTGTTGCGGCGGCACTACCTCGGTTTCGTATTTCAGGGGTACAATCTGCTGGACCGCACCTCGGCGCTTGAAAATGTGGAATTGCCCCTGATTTACCGCGGTATGGCCGCGAATCACCGACGCAGCAGAGCGCGTCAGGCTCTGGCGGCCGTCGGGCTGGCCGGCTGGGAAAAACACACGCCGGCAGAGCTCTCGGGCGGTCAGCAGCAGCGCGTAGCCATCGCCCGGGCCATCGTGACCGATCCCGAGGTGCTGCTGGCCGACGAACCCACCGGCAATCTGGACAGTGCGCGCAGCCGTGAAATCATCGCCCTGCTGGCCGGCCTTAACCGGGAGCGCGGCCAGACCATCGTGATGGTGACGCACGAATCGGAAATGGCGGCTTTTGCCGGCCGCAGCGTGCTATTCCGGGACGGCCTGGTGGCCGGTGAAACCCGCGGCGGAAAGGGGGCCTGATGTTTTTAAACGCCCTGCTGCTGGCCCTGCGGGAGATCCGCCGCAATATTCTGCGCTCCTTTCTGACCTCTCTGGGCATCATTATCGGAGTGGCGGCGGTCATCACCATGGTGACTTTGGGAAACGGCGCTACCGCCAAGATAAAGGCTCAGATTGCCAGCCTTGGCGCCAATCTGCTGCAGCTGCGCAGCGGGCAGGACTATCACGGGGGCGTGCGGACGGCGGCGTCGGCCTTTAAGCTGGCCGATGCGGAGGCCATCCGCCGTGAGATCGCCGGTATCGAGGCCGTGGCACCGATTGTCGGACTTTCCGCCCAGGCCATTTCCGGCAACCGCAACTGGTCGACCAGCATTACCGGCAGCACCAACGACTTCATGGCAGCCCGCGACTGGCCGGTCCGCCAGGGCCGCGCGTTTACCCCCGGAGAGCTGCGCGCCGGAAGGGCGGTCTGTCTGCTGGGAAGCACGGTTGCACGGGAGCTCTTCGGCGCCGAGGATCCTGTCGGTGATGTCATTCGTGTGAAAAAATTGGCTTTTACGGTCATCGGCGTGCTGACCTCCAAGGGCGAATCTTCCTTTGGCAGGGATCGGGACGATTTTATCCTGGTTCCCATCCGCACGCTGCAGCGGCGCCTTGCCGGCAGCACCGACGTTACGCGTGTGTACATTTCGGTGTTAGACGGATTTTCCATCGATCGTGTCAAAGCTCAGATTACCCGGCTGATGCGCGAGCGGCGCCATATCCGCGACGGCCAGGACGATGATTTTTTCATCCGCGACATGCGGGAGATTTCCACCATACTCTCCGGGACCACGCAGGTGCTCACCGCCCTGCTGGGCGCCATTGCGGCGGTGAGCCTGCTGGTGGGCGGCATCGGCATCATGAACATCATGCTGGTGGCGGTCACCGAGCGCACCCGTGAGATCGGCACCCGTCTGGCCATCGGCGCTCTGGCCCGCGAGGTGCTGCTGCAGTTTCTGGTCGAAGCGGTGGTGCTGTCTTCGCTGGGCGGTGCCGTTGGGATCGCCCTGGCGCTGGTCGCCTCCGCCGGCCTGGCCCGGCTGCTGCTGGTGCCGCTGGTGCTGCAGCCCGGTATCATTGTGCTGGCCTTCGGCTTTTCAGCGGCCATCGGCGTGTTTTTCGGATATTTTCCGGCGCGCAACGCGGCCCGCCTGGATCCCATCGAAGCGCTGCGGCACGAGTGAAACACCTATGGCCGGCGGCATTTTTAGTCCAATGGGCAGGCTGTGCGTCCAACGCCCGGGATGCGATCCGAAACCTTACATGTAACGGTAAAGAATATCGGGCGCACACAAGATTGCAAAGGGAAGGAAAAACCATGACCGCAAAACCCATTGCCGCTGGAAAGAGCAGTTTCGATCTGGTCGATGAAAAGAAGCTTTTTAATGCCTTGGACATCGGGGCTGAAGCTGTCATCCTGGATGCCGCCTGCGGCCGGGGCGCATACACCCTTGCGCTGGTATCACGCTGGCCGGACATCACCGTGCATGCTGTGGACCTCTGGCGAGAGGGGCTCGATATGCTCCGGCAGGCGGCTGCAGAGCGGGAGTTGGCCAACATCCATGTGCATTGCGCCGATATCAGCCGAAAGATTCCCATTGATGACCAAAGTGTGAACATCTGTCTTGCGGCCACCGTGCTGCACGATCTGGTGGTGGACGGCACTGATCAGGGGGCACTGCGGGAGATTTGCCGGGTACTGAAATCCGATGGCAGACTGGCGGTGGTCGAATTCAAGAAAATATCCGCCCCGCCGGGTCCGCCCACAGCCATCCGTCTCGACCGGCGCGAACTGGATGCACTGCTTCGGCCGCACGGTTTCCGGCCGCATCACAAAGAAGATCTCGGGAAATACCTTTATTTTGCATTGTATGCGCGGTCGGCGGCCGCCTGAAAGGCCGCGGGAAACCGAATTTTCAGGATTTGAACGGACGGGCAACAATATGATCAGCTTGACGCCGCTGGCAGCCATTGGCGGCGTGTCATTTTCACTGGCCCTTGCGGGCACGCTGAGGCCCGGTCCGCTGCCCACCGTGACGGTGTCGGAGGCAGCCCGCCGCGGTGTGTGCGCGGGGCCCCTTTTGCTTTTGATCACCGGACACGCCGTTCTCGAACTCTTTCTGGTGATCGCTATTCTAAAAGGTCTGGGCCCCTTTCTCAGGGCCGTACCGGTGATCGGGAGCATTGCGCTGATAGGTGGCCTGATGCTGCTTTGGATGGGCATCGACATGCTGCGCAAAGCCGGCGCACTTTCTTTGGCGGGCGGTTGCAAAGAAAGAGGCGGCCCGCGGCGCATGCCGCAATCCGGTGGTGCCGGGCATTGCCGCCAGCCCAGACTTGTAGCCGATTCGAACCTGAAAGACATGGTGGCGCCCATGAGACGGCTGGGGCTGGATATTTGCTGCGACCCTTCCCTTTCCGATGAAGAAATCACAACAACCGCCGGGAAAGAAAAACGGATAGTGCTGACCACAAATAGGCTGTTTTTGACCGGAAAGGTATGACACACGGTATTTTGATCAAGAACGGGCCGGTCGCGCATCGAGTCAGACAGGTATTGGACCGTCTGCATCTCCAAGACACGACCGGGCCTTTTTCGGGGGAAAAGAGGGTGCTGAAAACGCAGGCCAGGAAAGACCCCATTGGACCGGGAACCTGGTCCTAAAGGTTTCGGGACCGGTATCTTCTCCCTTCTTTGTGTATGTTCCATAAAGTCCGGTAACCATGCACAATGCGTATTTCGGTTGCGCGCCTGTGTGCATCCTGCGGCGCCA